>OLRV01003766.1_pt1 | contig 10232 bp, 6 predicted proteins | sample 1672421 | NCBI WGS metagenome assembly OLRV01 (sample SAMEA3136684, study PRJEB25190) | human gut metagenome | biome: human gut; feature: human-associated habitat; material: faeces | place: Austria | collected 2013
TCGATATTCCGCAAACTTTCGATTTTCCCATCCCCAGACCTCCCTCCTCGAGGGAGGGGGACCGCCCCGTGGGCGGTGGAAGGAGTAAGCAGGCGGTGGAAGGAGTTCTCAGGCGCCGGAAGGCGTAAAAAACCCCGCCGGGAGGAATTTTCCTCTCGACGGGGTTCCTTTTATGCCCTTAGTATGCCCTTAGGGATTAGCCCAGCGGACGAACATCGACGACCTCGAAGAACAGCGTCGCTTCGTTGGCGTTCTCAGCCAGCGCGGCGGCGACGGCTTCATCGGTGATCGCCTTGAAGCGGATGCGCGCGCCGGACGTGGCGAACGGCTTTGCGCCCTCCTCGCTGGACGGGGTGGCGGCGTACACGGCCACACCCTCGCCGTTGGCGAGCAGGTTGCTGCGGGACTGGTTCTCGGCGAGGCTGAGCTGCACATAGTAATGATCCTCGTGCTTGACCATGCCGAAGACGAAGAACGCGGCGTTCGGGGAGTTATCCGGGTTGGTGGTGGTCACCAGATAGAAGCCGGAGAAGGAGTTGATCGCGTTCATCAGGTCGTCGCCGGTGAGCGCCGCCTGACCGTAGAAATCGGCGACGGAGGCGGAGGAAACCGCGTCCTCGGCGAGCGCGGCGAAGGGCAGGCACAGAGCGGCCGCCAGAATCAGGGGAATAAACTTCTTCATGGTGTTTCTTCCTTTCAGTCGGATGTTGATGGGGGAGGGCTTACTGCGCGGCCTGCGTCAGGCACTTGACCGCCGCGTCCTTGATGCGGCCGGAGGTCAGCGTCGCGCCGGAAACGCCGTCCACGTCCACGCTGTTGGCGTCCACGATGGCCTGCGGCACCTTTTCGAGCGCCGCGGCGGCGACGGCCTGCGTCTCGTGGTTCTCAGCAACGACGACGGCGGCAATCTTGCCATCCGCCACGGTGACCTTGACCGTCATCGGGCCTTCCTGGCCGTCCACGGTGGCCTCGTATTCGCCGTCCGTGAGGGGCTGGCTCATATCAAACAGGCTCTCCGCGCTGTCCGCGTCCTTGGCGAACATGTCCTCGGTGATGACCGCAGCCGGGGTCTTGAGGGTGTAGCCGGTAGCCGGTTCGGTCGCCATCGCCGCGCGCGCAGCCAGACGGCCGAAGACGATCGGGCCCATCACGCCCGTGCCGCCGGAGACAAAGCGTCCCCAGATGCCGCCGACGCATTCGCCGGCCGCGTACAGACCCGGAATCACCGCGCCGTCCACATCCAGCACCTGCCCGTCGGTGTTGGTGCTCACGCCGCCCAGCGTCATCACGACAAGCGCCTTGAGCGGGATGGCGTAATAATGCTCGCCCTCGATCTTGTTGATCGCGGCGCAGTAGGCGGAATTGTTCTTGATCGCGTCCTCGGTGTACTCGCGGCCGAACTCGTCGGGCTCGCCGGATTCGACGTGCTCGTTGTAGCTCTTCACGGTCGCCTCGAGGTTCGCCGCCGGGATGCCCAGCTTTTCGGCCAGCACGGCGAGGGAATCCGCAGAGACCACGGCGCTGTTATACGGCTTGCCCGGCGCGTAATAGAAATTCCAGAACACGGAAGCGTTGAGCGCCTCGGTATCCTCGATGATTTTGTCGGTGAAGATGTCGTACTGAATCGCGTTGGTCTGCTCTTCCAGCGCGGTCTCGCGCGCCACGACGTCCGCGTCGTTCTCGTTGGCGAAGCGGAAGCCCTCCTGATTGACGGAGATGCCGCCCGCCTTCCACATGTAGGAGGAGGCGATCACGCCCATGCCCGGCGCGGTCTCGTGACCCATCGGGAAGGTCGGAATGTAGCTCATGGCCGTCGGGTCGATGTTCGCGCCGACCTGCTGCATCATGTAAATGCCGTAGCCGTCCGCCGCGGTGGAGCCGCCGACCAGATAGTTCGCGCCGTTCTTGGCGAACGCGGACATCATCTTCGCGTTGCCGGAGTATCCGCCGGTCGCCATGATGACGGCCTTCTTCGCCTCGTAGCGGACGGTCTGGCCGTTCTCGTCGGTCGCCAGCACGGTCAGCACCTGACCCTGCTCGTTGGCGACGAGCTGGTTGGCCGTCGTGTTGAAGTCGATGGTCACGCCCTTGTAGGCGTCTGTCGCCAGCACGGTATCCATGATCTCGTGCGCGGCGGCCTTGTAGCGGGTCGGGTCGTTGGCGCTGGGCTTGTAGGTGCGCGCCACGGAATAGAGCTGATGCTCCGGGGCGAACACGGTATGCTTGCCCGTGGTCTTCATGGACGAGAAGTTGTATTCGGACAGGCCGTTGTCCCACAGCCACTGAATCGCGTCCACGTCCTCGTCCACGAACGCGCGAATCATCGCTTCGTTGCCCAGATGCGCGCCGTTATTCAGAATATCCTGAACAAAGCTCTCCTTGGTGTCCTCGATGCCGTCGATCTTCTGAATCACCGTCTCCGCGCCGGACATGGAGCCGGAGGTGAAGTTCAGCGAACCGCCCGTCTTGCCGGTCTTTTCCAGAACGATGACGCTCTGAGCGCCGTCGTTCACCGCCTCGATGGCCGCGGACAGACCGCCGCCGCCCGCGCCGACGATGATGATATCGGCGTTCTTGACGTTGTCCTCCGCCGACGCGGCAACCGCCGGCACAGCCAGCAGCACGGCCAGCATAATCGTCAAAAGTTTCTTCATGTTGGATGCCTCCTCCATTGTATTTGAACAGGAAACCCCTGTTCCGGGTCGAAACCGGTCAAACGCTGTCGGTAAATTATCAACAAGCCGTTTGAGCCGTTCATCATTGTAACCGATGGCAGGCGGCAAAATCAAGGGAATTTCGAAAAAAGAGGGCGGGGATATTAAGAAATTTTAACGCGGTCAGCGGCGGGGAGAGCGGACTGTTTGATTTGTTAAATTTCCTGCGTTCTGGGCGGATGTTCCCGCCTGAAAAAGGCAGGGACATTGACTGACCGCGCCGAATTAAATATAAAATAAGCAAAATGCGCCGCAATCCCGCGCATGGTTCGGCGTTTTGACGCATATATTTTAATTTTGGAAAGATATACGCCTTCCACCGACTGAAAACTCCTTCCACCGCCTGCTTACTCCTTCCACCGTCTGCGGGCGGTCCCCCTCCCTCGAAGAGGGAGGTCTGGGGGCTTCGCCGGTCAAGGCCTTCGGCCTTGCCGTCGATTGGATATAGGGGCTTTGCGGTCGCCCCTATGACCCTTCGCGCGCTCCAAGAATCGTTTTGATAACATCGAGCTTCAACCGCCATTTCCGTTGATTTCCTGTTTTCTGTGAGAAGACAGTTGAATCTTGTTTCTGTTTTTTGCCCGACAGGGGAGAGGAGGATATGGGCATCCATCGGTTACGCTCCGCGGCGCAGAGGATCGACAGGCCGCTGGGCGAACGAATCCGAACATACGAGGGAGGAATAATGTTATGACCGGTATTCCGTTGATTATCGCCTTTTTCATCATGGTTGTCGTGATGATCGTCGCCATTTCGAAATTTAAGATTCATCCGTTCCTGTCCATCATGGGCGTGTCGCTGATTCTGGCGCTGCTGGCGCTGCCGCTGGCCAAGGTGCCGGGCACCATCGGCGCGGGCTTCTCGGGCACGTTCTCCTCGCTGGGCATCGTCATCATTCTGGGCGCGATGATCGGCTTCTTCCTTGAAAAGACCGGCGCCGCGCTCACCATGGCCGATTGGGTCATCCGCCGCGTGGGCGACAAGCACCCGGAATTGGCCATCCTGCTGATGGGCTGGATCGTCTCCATTCCCGTGTTCTGCGACTCCGGCTACGTCATCCTCAACCCGATTCGAAAGGCCATCGTCAAGAAGACCGGCGTTTCCGCCGTCGCGATGGCGGTCGCGCTGAGCGCCGGCCTGTACACCTCGCACGTGTTCATCCCGCCGACGCCGGGCCCGATCGCCGCGGCCCAGTCGCTGGGGCTTGAAAGCCACATGCTGATGGTCATTCTGGTGGGCTTCCTGGTCTCCATCCCGTCTCTGGCGGCGGGCTACTTCTACGCGCGCTACATCGGCAAGAAGGTTCACGCGGCCGATGAGGACAGCAACGAGACGACCAAGAGCTATGACGAGCTGAAGGCCGAGTTCGGCCGGCTTCCGGGCGCGGGCATCTCCTTTGCGCCGATCGTCATGCCGATTATCCTGATGGCCGTCAAGTCCATCGTGGATATGGCCAAGTGGACAGGGTTCTTCGCGCAGATTCTCCAGTTCCTTGGCACGCCGATGATCGCGCTGACCGTCGGTCTGATTATCTCCGTCGCGACGCTGTTCTCCGCGGGCAAGGGCAAGGAATTCTACGCGCTGGCGGATGAGACGCTGCGCACCGTCGGCCCGATCCTGTTCGTCACCGCCGCGGGCGGCGTGCTGGGCAAGGTCATCTCCGAGGCGGGCATCGTCACCTACATCACCGAGCATGCGTCCTTCCTGTCCAACGTCGGCATCTTCTTCCCGTTCATCATCGCGGCCATCCTCAAGACGGCGCAGGGCTCGTCCACCGTGGCCATCACGACGACGGCGGGCATTCTGGGTCTGTACTCGGCGGAAGGCTCCCTGATGAGCGCGCTGGGGCTGACCTCTCCGTTCGCCGCCGCGCTGACCGTCATGGCCATCGGCGCGGGCGCGATGACCGTTTCCCACGCCAACGATTCCTATTTCTGGGTCGTCACCAACTTCGGCGGCATGAAGGCCGAGGACGGCTACAAGACCCAGACGATGTGCACCCTGCTGATGGGTCTCGCCAGCATCGTGTTCATCTGGATCATCTCGCTGTTCTTCCACTAAAAACGCTTCTATCTGCAACCTGAGGCGGGATGGGATGCTGTCCATCCCGCCTTTTCATCCTGCTTTCAACCCAATACAAGGAGGTCGTCACACATATGACGGAAGATGCAAAACGCATCATTGACGATTCGATTCGGGCGGTTCTGCCCGACGCCGCTGTTTACCGCGCGCTGGAAGGGCGGCGTTTTGACCGCCCCGTTACCGTGATCGCCATCGGAAAGGCCGCGTGGCGCATGGCGAACGCGGCGGCAAAGGCGCTGGGGGAGAACCTCCGCGAGGGCATTGTCATCACCAAATACGGCCACAGCGAGGGCGATATCCCGCGCATGACCATCTACGAGGCCGCCCACCCGATTCCGGACGAGGCCGGCGTGGCGGCGACGCGGGCGGCGCTGGCGCTGGCGGATCGCATGACCGCGCAGGACGAGGTGATTTTCCTGGTCTCCGGCGGCGGCTCGGCGCTCTTTGAGCAGCCGCTTGAAGGCGTGACGCTGGACGACTGCGCGGAGATCACGCGGCAGCTTCTGGCCTGCGGCGCGGACATTGTGCAGATCAACACCATCCGCAAGCATCTTTCCGCCGTCAAGGGCGGCCGCTTTGCCCAGCGCTGCGCGCCCGCGCATGTGCTGGCCATCGTGCTCAGCGACGTGCTCGGCGATTCGCTGGATTCCATCGCTTCCGGGCCGTGCTATCCGGATCGCTCCACCTGCCGGGACGTCGAGCAGCTCGTCGAGCGCTATCATCTGGTCATCCCGCCGCACGTCCTGCCCGCGCTGCAAACGGAAACGCCCAAGCAGCTTCATAACGTGGAGACGCAGATCACCGGCAACGTCCGCGCCCTTTGCGACGCGGCGAAGGCCTCGGCCGAGGCGCTGGGCTATCGCACGCTGACGCTGACGACGACGCTCAACTGCGAGGCGCGGGAAGCGGGCGCGATGCTCGCGTCCGTCGCGCGGGAAATCCGCCAGAGCGGCCAGCCGCTCGGCGCGCCCTGCGCCGTGATCCTCGGCGGCGAAACCGTCGTTCATCTGCGCGGCAAGGGCAAGGGCGGGCGCAATCAGGAGCTGGCGGTCGCTGCCGCGGCGGGGATTGACGGCCTGCCGAACACCCTGATTTTCTCCGTCGGCTCGGACGGCACGGACGGCCCGACCGACGCGGCGGGCGGCCTTGTGACCGGTGAATTTGCCGCGCGCTGCCGCGAAAATGGGCTTTCCATCGAAAAGACGCTGGCCGATAACGACGCTTACAACCTTCTGCGCCAAACGGACGGCCTGATCGTCACCGGCCCCACGGGCACCAACGTGTGCGACCTGACCATGCTGCTGGTGAAGTGACGGGTGCGGAAAGCGGCTGAAGCCGCGAGAAAAACAGAAAAAAAACAGCAAGACTTCGTGAAACGTGAATTTCGCGAAGTCTTGTCTGCGTTATGGCGGTGGGATGCCTTCCACCGAGAACTCCTTCCACCGCCCGTGGGGCGGTCCCCCTCCCTCAAGGAGGGAGGTCTGGGGATGGGAAAATCGAGCGACAACAAAAAGACGGCGGATACGTCCGCCGTCTTTCACTTTATTCCGCTGTCTGCGTCAGCGTTGCGCCGACGATGGCCTGCGTCCACGTCTGGTTTTCCGTCACGCGGTAGTTTTGCAGGCGGGTCGTGTAGAAATCAAAGTACACGTTGGAGTAAACCGGGATCGCGGGCAGAACCTCCGTCCAGCGCTCCTGGAAGGCGACCCACTTCCGGCAGTAGCTCAGCACGTCGCCCGGCTCCGTCTTGCGCATGTCTACGGCAAGCTGGGCGAGCTTCTTATCGCGAATGCCCGTGCGGTTGACGGTCTTCACGTAGGCCGCGTCCGTCGAGTACGTCGTGCTCGGGTCGAAGACGGTGCCGAAGTTCGTCGCCAGATAGATCATGTCGCAGTCGCGCGCCACGCGGCGGTAGTAGATATCCAGCAGCTCGTTCATCGGGACGGCCTTGACCGTCAGGCGGACGCCGATGGAAGCAAGGTTTTCCGTCAGCGTCGCGTTCAGCGCGTCGCCCACGGCGTTCCCCTCCGGATAAATCAGCGTCAGGTCGAGCGCGACGGTTTTGCCGTCGATCTTCTTGGCACGGATGCCGTCCTTGCCGAGCCGCCATTCGTCCTGATCCAGCAGCTTGGCCGCCTGATCGAGGTCGAGCGGGTAATCCTTGAGCTTGTCGAGGGACAGCGCGTCCCACTGGGCGACGGTCTTCTCGTAGGCCGCAGTTTCCTTGGCGGTCGCGTTGGCCGGAAGATCGACGACGGGCGGCTGAATCGTGCCCGCGGCGAGCTGATACATCCACTGGCCGATGCCGAAATAGCCGTTGGCCTTCAGACCGAAGTTGCCCGTGTAGGCCTTCACCAGCGCGTCGCGGTCGAAGCAGCTCGCAATCGCCTGACGAACCGCCTTGCCGGAGACCGTCTGGCGCTCGCAGCTAAAGCTGATCATGCTCAGGCCGCTGCGCGGGTAGTTCGCCACGGCGAACGACTGATCCGCAGTGGATTGAATCCCCTTGCTGATCGTATCGGCGGCCACCATCTTGTTGAGCAGATCGACTTCGCCGCTGAGCAGCAGGTCGATGGCCTCGTCGTTGGCGACCGAGCGATAGACGATGGTTTCGATGGTCGGCTTTTCGCCGTCCTCGTTGCCCTTGTAATACGGGTTGATGGCAAAGCTGGCCGTGCCGCGCTGCGCGTCGTAGCGCGTCAGGGTGTACGGGCCGCTGACGACGGACGGGTGGCTCATGTAGCCGGTGGCCGCGTCCAGAATCGTCTTTTGAAGCAGCGCCGCGGTGAAAATCGCGGCGCCCGTGCCGCTGGCATTGACAATGCCCACGCCCTTTTCGGTATCGACCACCTTGCAGCCCGGCGCGAGGACGCTGATGGGATACGGGCTGTAATCAAACAGCGCCATCTCGTAGAAATACGGCTCGTAGGCCTTGCTGATCGTGATGGACATCTGCGTGTCGCTCAGCAGGCGCACGCCGCGCAGGACGGACGATTTGCCGGACTGATACGCATCCATCCCCAGAATCGCGCCGACGGCGGCGGACTGCCCGCCCAGCTTCGCCAGCTCCGGCGAGGCCGTCAGCAGGATGGAAAACGCATAATCCTTCGCGGTGATCGCGCTCCCGTCGGAGAACTTCAAATCGCCGTAGAGGTCGAACGTGTATACGCGGTTGTTCTGCGCGTCCCTAGAGACGGCCATGCCCGCGACCACGCTGTCGTTGATCTGGTACGTGCCGGTTTCGTGATCCCAGCTCATCAGGTTATAGCCGTGCAGCAGCGCCCGAACGTCTATATCCGCGGTGTTGCTGCCAAACAAATCCGTAAAGAACGCGCCGCTCATCGCCGTTGTGCTGCCGACAACCAGTTGATTTCCCGCCGCCATCGCGACGCAGCCCGTCAACATCCACAGAGCGAGCAACAAGGTGAGGATTTTTTTCATGGCCTTCTTCCTCCTGTTGTTGTAGTACGGAGAGACCGCATCCGGCGGGCACAGCGCGCGCCGGATACGGTGAAAGGGTTACTCGAAGCAATCGCCCACGTTCATGGTGATGTTGCCCAGGCCGAGCGGCACGCCGTAGTCATCCATGTTCACGCCGTCGGCGGTGTAGATGACCGTCACCTTGATATCGCGGTTGTAGATCGTGCCGCTGACCACGGTTTCGGAGGCCGTGTAGCCCGCGATGACCGGGGACGTGATATCAAACGTTTCGCCGTTCTTCAGGCCGCCGCGGTTGTAGGAAGCCGCCGCGCGCTTGCCGTTCTGATAGACGTAGTTGATCGTCAGGTTGAACGTGCGCCGCGGTTCCGGCTTCGGCTTCTCGGTCACGGTCAGCGTGCCCACGGACAGCGCAATGCTGTAGTTGGCCGCGTTGAACGCGCCGGTCGTCGTATACTGGATGGCGTTCGGGGTGCTGCCCACCTTGGTGATGGAGCCGGTCGCCTCCGCCTTCGCCAGTTCGCCCGGAACGAAGCCGTCGCCGGTGATCGTCACGGCCGGGCGGGTCAGCGCCGAGCCGTCATACGTCTTGGTCGCGGACTGCGAGGTAATCAGCACGCTGCGCTTGGCGATGGTCAGGGTGCCTTCGGTCTTGGTAATCGCGTAGTTGCCTTCCTTGAAGGTTTCCTTGTTCGGCGTGAAGGTGATCGTGTTGGCCACGCTGCCCGCGTTCGTCACGCTGCCCGTCGCCTTGATCTCCTTCACCTGACCCTCCACAAAGCCGTCGCCGCCGACCGTCACAACGGGCTTCTCCAGCGCCGTGCCGTCGTAGGTCTTGCCAGCCGTTTCGGAGGTCAGCGTCACCGGGCGCGGGGTAATCACGATCTGACCGTCTTCAACCACAAACTCGACGTTCGTGAAGTTGTTGCTCGTGTTCGTGAACTGTTCAGGCTTCAGACCCATCTGATACGGGTCAATCCGCACGTCCGTGCCCGTCGCTTCCGCCTCGCCGTTAAACTCGATGTCCTTTTCCGTGAACAGCGGGTTGTCGGGCTTCACGTCGTAACCCTCGACCTTGTGCGGCTTGCCGTCATAGGTCTGCGTGTCCTTGCGTCCCGTGATCGTTACCTTGATTCCGTCAATCGGCGTGACCACTAGATCGCCCTCGATTGGACAAATCGTGTAGTTATCCGCCTTCGTGCCTTCGTTCCACGCATATGTGAACATGTTCTTGCTGGAACCGGCGTTCGTCTGGCTTCCCGTAAAGGTATACGTCACGCCTTCGCCGTCCGGGAACGCCTTTTCCGTGCCAAATGTTTCCGTTACCGGGGTATCGCCGTTCTTCAGCGGGGTGCCGTCGAAGTCCTTTATCAAGGTAGCAGAGGTCAGCGTCACCTTGCGCTTCTCAATCACGAGCTGGCCGTCTTCGATCACGAACGTCACCTTCGAGAAGTTCGCGTTCGTGTTCGCGAAGTCCGAAGCCTTCAACTCCATGTCGTACTTGCCCGCGTTAATTCCAGAAACGCTGTCATCTCCGCTGAACGAGAAGTCGCCTTCCTTGTACAGCGGGTTGCTGATGCTGGTAACCGTATAGCCCTCGACGCTGTGTTCCTTGCCGTTATACGTCTCGGTCTTCGTGTTGCCCGCAATCTTTACAACCACTTCTGTTTCGACCGGGTTGATCTTGAGCCAGCCGTCGGTAACGTTAAACGTCACGTTCGTGAAGTTGCCGTTCGTGTTTGCGAACTGGTCAGCGGTCAGACCCATCGGGTAGGTGCCCGCGTTGGTGCCCTTCGCTTCCGCGGTGCCAGTAAACGTGAAGTCATTTTCCGTGTACAGCTCGTTGTCGATAGACACGTCGTAGCCCGTCACGGTCTTCTCGTTTCCGTCATACGTATGGCTACCCGTGTGTCCCGTGATCGTCACCGTCACTTCGGTTTCGGCCGGGTTGATCTTGAGCCAGCCGTCGGTAACGTTAAACGTCACGTTCGTGAAGTT
>OLRV01003767.1_pt1 | contig 10229 bp, 8 predicted proteins | sample 1672421 | NCBI WGS metagenome assembly OLRV01 (sample SAMEA3136684, study PRJEB25190) | human gut metagenome | biome: human gut; feature: human-associated habitat; material: faeces | place: Austria | collected 2013
CAGATGGGGAGTGGACGCTATACAAAAAGAAGTGAATAGAAAAGGGTTTATTTTATTAGAGTCCCTTACAGCGCTGATGATTGCTTCCGTCTGTGTGTACTTAGTGAGTTTTGGTCAGCTTTTTTTACTTCAGGCAGAAAAGAACAGCGGGGAGGAAATGCTACTTATTCGAATGGTTTACGAAGATACCAAGACACAGCGGATATATCACAAAAGACCAGAGCGAAGTGAAGAAATGATTATGTACGATATCCAAATTATCGAAAATAATGGAGTAATCGAAAAAGTGCTTGTCAATATGGAGAAAGAAGCGATCAATATTGAAAAAACAAGAAATCCCGGCATTTACGCTGATTGAATGTCTAATCGGACTAATGATAGTAAGCAGTATATTGCTGTCATTCAATCTTTTGATCCAGCAAACCATCCAAGTAAGTGACTTTCTGCAGCGTAAAGATCAAAAAGAGTGGCTGATATTTTTAGCACAATTAGAAGAGGAACTTAACAGCAGTCACAATGTTTCCGTGAAAAATCAGCAATTGCATTACACTGTAGAGGATAAACAGTACATCATCGAAAGATATCAGACGATGATACGTAAAAGAAGAACTTCCGGCGGACATCAACCTATGTTAACAAGTATCACTGAGCCTCAATTATTGGAAAAAGAAGTCGGTTCACGCCGGCTTCTTTTTCTGTCTATTTATATATTGTTTATTCTGTCAATATGCGCTTGCTTGGTATCTTGTGATGCTTCCGCAAATGGTTTTAATTGTTTATATATTTTTTCAACATCAACACTATGTATTTCTGATTTTTCTATTATATTTCGGACAGTTGAAAGAACCTCATCTCTGTAAATAACAAAAACCCGATTCGATATATTTAGCTTTTTGAATTCACATCTGTTAGAAAAAACAACAATAGGATAAATCGGACTTTTATCTTCTATTATTCTTTTTAAATATTTAACATGACGTTGGTTTTGTAAAATTGGATTGTAAAACATATGTTTTTCATTTCTGCCACTACCTGAGGGAAGTGTTTGCGTCCATTTTCTTTGCGTTTCATCGCCATAAATCCAACCACTATAATTCTTGCTTTCAAAAACAAATACTCCTTCTTTGCAAATCATAATCACATCAATTTCTGTCATCTCTCCTTTGTCCTTAGGAATATAGATATTGAACAAGAATCTACAATTTTCTTTTTCCATAGGGCTTAGGCTTTTGTAAAGCAGATATTCTCCTCTTGCACCTTTGTTCAATACATTTACTTTTTTAAATGGAGTTTTTGTTTCTTTATAATATGTTGTTTTTTTATATTGCACTGTTTTAATAATTTTGTATATTATAAACGGCATAATTATTACATATAATTGAGGCAAAGTTATAAGAATATAAAGATTTTTAAGCAGTTGGATTATTGCTATTTTTAGTCCTTCCATTTCAATCACCATCACTATTATATCATATTCCAATATATATTTCAATAATTGAAAAAAAGACTGCTCGAATTAACGAACAGTCTTTCTTTTTGATGATTCTTATTTGAACTTTCTCTTACGAGCAGCCTCAGACTTTTTCTTACGCTTTACAGAGGGCTTCTCATAATGTTCTCTTTTACGAACCTCCTGGATAACACCGTCTCTCGAAGTCTGTCTCTTAAATCTTCTGAGAGCGTTGTCCAAAGACTCGCCTTCTTTAACTTTTACCTGACTCACTGTATTCCCTCCCTCCGCAGATTGCAGGGGTAATCTTTATAATTTGCACCATATTTTATCACATTGTGAGCGGATTGTCAATATCTAATTGCAAAAAATGCACTTTTTTCTTTTAATTAAACCGCAATCGGGATTTCTCAACTTGCAATATCGGTATATGACATAGTCAAAAGAATATATTTAGATGTATAGGGCGATAAAATGACAAATAAGTTAAAAAGTATTTCTAAATCATTGGGAGACTTTATTTGACAAATAGAAAAATATATGGTATAAAATTAATGAAAGGGGTTGATAAGGGGACAGAAGGGATTTGCAGACGCCTTTGTCAAATCTATTTGTCGACAAGGGTTATTTTTTTGTCTGCACGACGGCTTAAAAGCATTTTGAAATCGGAGGAAAAACATATGAAAAAGAAAATTAAACAAATTTTATCTCTTGCTTTGGCTGTAATAATGCTTATCGGCATTGCACCTGCAACAGGAATCAACCTCATACCGAGTGCTTCGGCGGTGTCGGGAGCTTGCGGCGAGAATGTTACTTATGATTATGACGAAGCAACCGCCGTTCTTACGATAAGCGGAAGCGGCGCAATGACAAATTATCTATACTATAACAGTCCGTGGACTTCTCACAGAGGTGAAATCAAAAAAATCATTATCGGTGACGGAATTACGGGTATCGGAGATTATGCTTTCTTCGGTTGCCATGTCGCCGAGAGTGTGACGATTCCCGACGGTGTTGTACGCATAGGAAAATTTGCATTTGATGACTGCTCGGGGCTTAAAGAAGTTGTTCTTCCCGAAAGTGTAAGGAATATTGAATGGTATGCGTTCGCCGAGTGTACAGGTCTCGAAAGCATCAATATTCCCTATGGCGTAACTGAAATTGACAAGTATGCTTTCTACGAAACGGCGATTAAATCAATCGTTATCCCCGAAAGCGTTAAAAGAATCAAGTGGTTCGCATTCCTTGATTGCAAAAATCTTGCCGACATAACTCTCCCGAATAATTTGGAGTCCATCGGTGAGGACGCTTTCAGAAATACGGCGTATTTTAATAATGAGGCAAATTGGGAGGACGGTATCCTCTATCTTGACAACTACGTCATCAATGCATCGGTAGATATAACCTCGGCAACGCTCAGACCTTCGACAATAACGATAGCTGACAATGCTTTTGAACTTTCCAAAAAGCTTGAAAGCATAGTCATTCCGTCAAGTGTAGAAAAAATCGGCAACTGTGCATTTATGAACTGCCAAAATCTGAAGGCTGTTACGATTCCGTCAAGTGTAAAGAAAATAGGATTGTATGCTTTGGCATACTGTATCTCACTTGAGAGCATAACGGTTGACAAGGATAATAAATTCTATGACAGCCGAAACAACTGTAATGCAATAATTGAGACAGCAACAAACACTCTTGTCGCCGGTTGTTCAACAACCGCTATACCCGAAGATATATCGGATATCAGCGAGGGTGCATTTGCAGGATGTGCAGGTCTTTCACAGGCCGTTATTCCGTCAGGCATAACGCAGATAGGAGTTATCAATGCCGACGGAGACGGCAAAGAAATGAATCTTACAATCGGGCGTGGAGTTTTCTCGGACTGTACCGATTTTGAAAGCATTGTTATTCCGAAGAGTATTACACATATCGGCAAGTATGCCTTTGTCGATTGCAAGAATCTGAGGGACATCTATTATACGGGTTCTGCCGAAGAATGGGCTGCGATAACAAAAGAGGTAGGCTTGGAAGGTGCGGAGATCCATTTTAATTACGGTCATGAGCACGAGCTTCGCCACGTTGTCAATGCACCGTCATGCAGCGAAGACGGCATTGAATATGATTATTGTACAGTATGTGAAGAAGTTTTCAATAAAAAAGTTTTAGAAAAGACCGGACACACATGGGGCGAATGGACTGTAGTTAGGGAGGCTACCTCAAAAGCCGACGGACTTGAAATCAGGACTTGTAAAAACTGTTCTGAAAAGGAAGAACGCAAAATTGACTATGTTGCTTTTGTCAGAGATGTATCGGTTGACGACATAACCATGAAGCACAAAAAGAAAGTTAAGATTGAACCGAAAATTACAGCTGACGAGGGTGCGGAATATACTGTTAAATATGAAAGCTCAAATAAAAAAGTATTGACCGTTGATGAGGACGGAAACATCAAAACCGTTAGCAGGGGAACGGCAAATGTTATCGTAACGGTTACGGATTCCAACGGACATTCGGTTTCCGACACTTGTAAAATTACGGTCAAGTATACGTTTTGGCAGGGTATTATTCAGTGGATTATTCAGTGGCTTTTTCGGGGTACATTTCCGTTTCAACCGGGAAATCCGATTTTTTCACGGACGTCATTGACAATAGCTTAATATCAATAAACAAATTTATACAGGGAATATTGAAATGAAAAAATTAATTATATCATTTATTCTTGCATCGGTGTTCGCAACATCTTTTTGTGCATGTCATTCGGCTGAAAAAGCTGCAAACACATCAGACTCGACACTTGAAGTAAACACAACGACAGAAGCCGAGACTGATACAACGGTTAAAGACAAAACGGAAACCGCCGATAGTCAAAATATTCTTAAGGCATACAAGGATAGGCTTATCGAAAACATTTATCATTATAATGATTCGAGAGCCGATGAACTGCCGACATATGCGCTTTTTGATTTTAACGACGATGGTACGGCGGAGCTTCTCGTTTGGGATATTCGTGTGGCCTCGGCAGCCTTCCGTGACATATATGTCTATCGCTATAATACAGTTACGGGCAAAGCCGAGCATATCGGCACAATGGTTGAATTTACGGGACACTCCGTAATAACCGAAGCTCGTGACGGCAAAGGAATAGTTGTTGCGATCCGTGACGCAGGGCTGCAGGATAAAATTACCGAATATTCATTGATTGACGGCAGGCTAACTCCATCCATTTTGCTTGCACGCAGCGATGAAACCTCGCAGGAGTGGAACGACAAAATCGTTTCATCGGAATACAACAGCGGTGTAACGCTTGAAACCTCAAACACATATGATGTAATTGAAAAAGAATTCTCTTGATTTTGACAGGATTTTGTATGAAAAATACAAATTCAAAAAAATTTTCTAAAAAGGGTTGACAAAATAATTTTTTGCGTTATAATGTCGACATAAAGGCAAAGGCGTCTGAGAGTAATGGAGCTCTCTGACGCCTTTTCTTATTGCTTATAGCACGCCGCTTTCGGCGTTGAAACGTCTTGAAATACAAGCGTATGTCTGCGACGTTTCGCCTTGAAATCGACGAACTCTAAGCAATAAGAAATCGATAAGAAAAAGTTTACAGCACGTTATTTCCTGCGTTATGGCGGCTTGAATTTGATGTGTGCTGAGCTAAACAAACCTACAAACAATTACAACAGTATAGTTAACGGGGCAACGGCGTCTCATGACAGTATCATGGACTCTCTGCCCCGTTTTTAATTTTATTTTAAAAGGAGTGTTGGTTATGAAAACCGTACCGGAGTATTTCGGAAGTCTTGTTTTTGACGACAGGGTGATGAAAGCTAATTTGTCAACAAGCGTTTACCGTTCGCTTAAGAGAACCATTGACGAGGGCAGAAGCCTTAATCCCGATGTGGCAAACGCAGTCGCAGAAGCAATGAAGGACTGGGCGGTCGCACACGGTGCAACTCATTTCACACACTGGTTCCAGCCGCTTACGGGTATCACGGCTGAGAAGCACGACAGCTTCATCTCTCCCGCTCCCGACGGCAGAGTAATCATGGAATTCTCAGGCAAAGAGCTTATCAAGGGCGAGCCTGACGCATCATCTTTCCCCTCGGGCGGACTTCGTGCAACATTTGAGGCAAGAGGCTATACCGCATGGGATCCGACATCATACGCATTTATCAAGGGTAATACCCTTTGCATTCCCACCGCTTTCTGTTCATACGGCGGTGAGGCACTTGATAAGAAAACACCGCTTCTTCGCTCAATGCAGGCCCTTAACAAGCAGGCAATGAGAATCCTCAAGCTCTTTGGCAATGAAGACGTAAAGTGCGTTCGCACTTCGGTCGGTCCGGAGCAGGAATACTTCCTTGTTGATAAGGAAATGTATGAAAAGCGTAAGGATTTGAAGTTCACGGGCAGAACCCTTTTCGGAGCAAAGCCGCCGAAGGGTCAGGAAATGGACGATCACTATTTCGGCGTTATCAAGCCGAGAGTTGCCGAATATATGGCAGACCTTAACGAGGAGCTTTGGAAGCTCGGTATCCTTGCCAAGACAGAGCATAATGAGGTTGCTCCGGCTCAGCATGAGCTTGCTCCGATTTATTCAACAACAAACATTGCAACGGATCACAACCAGATCACTATGGAGATTATGCAGAAGGTTGCCGCAAAGCACGGCCTTGTATGTCTCCTTCACGAGAAGCCGTTCGCAGGTGTAAACGGCAGCGGCAAGCACAACAACTGGTCAATGGCTACCGACACAGGCGTAAACCTCCTTACTCCGGGCGAAACGCCTTACGAGAACGCTCAGTTCCTTCTTTTCCTTTGCGCAGTTATCAAGGCGGTTGACGATTATCAGGATCTTCTTCGTCTTTCCGTTGCAACAGCAGGTAACGACCACAGACTCGGTGCAAACGAAGCACCGCCGGCAGTTGTTTCAATCTTCCTTGGCGATGAGCTTACAGAGGTTCTTGAGGCTATTGAGAGCGACAAGCCGTACAGCGGAGCAGAAAAGACGGTTATGAAGCTCGGCGTTCATGTCCTTCCGAAGTTCTTCAGAGACACAACGGACAGAAACCGTACCTCACCGTTTGCATTTACAGGCAACAAGTTCGAGTTCCGTATGCTTGGCTCGGCAAACAGTATTGCTTGCACAAATATCATGCTTAACGCAGCAGTTGCAGAGAGCCTTAAGATTTACGCAGACCGTCTTGAGGGCGCTGATGATTTTGAGACAGCTCTCCATGACATGATTAAAAAGACCATTAAGGATCACAAGAGAATCATCTTCAACGGCAACGGCTATGACGATGCATGGATCAAGGAAGCTACGGAGAAGAGAGGACTTCTCAATCTTCGCACAACTCCCGATGCACTTCCGACCCTGCTTGAGAAGAAGAACGTCGATATGCTTACGGCTCACAAGATTTTCTCACCTGCCGAGATCGTATCACGTTACGAAATTACTCTTGAAAACTACTGCAAGACGGTTAATATCGAAGGTAACACAATGGTTGACATGGCAAGGAAAGAAATTATTCCGGCCGTTGAAAAGTATGTTTCCGATATTGCCACAACTTACAGTGCAAAGAAGAATTCCGTTGCCGGAATTTCCGTAAAGTATGAGGAAGATATGCTCAAGAAGCTTTCCGTTCTTGTTGACGAAATGGATGCGGCAACTAAAGAGCTTGAGGTTGCACTGGTTAAGTACAACACAATCAAGGATATCACCGAGGCTTCCGAAGCTATTCGTGATGATGTTCTTCCGAAGATGTCCGTTCTTCGTATTGCATGCGATGAGGCAGAGACGATTACGGCAGAGAGCTACTGGCCGTTCCCGACCTACGGCGATCTCCTCTTCGGCGTAAAATAAACAACTCCTTATTGATTTATCCTTTCTCGGTATCTTGTCCCCTCTTTAACGCAGAGGGGGCAAACAGATACCAAGACGACGATTGATAAGACGAATAATAAAGACAATAACGTTAAAGGCGTTTGAGTCGGAAGAAGTAATGCAGAGGTTCACTCTCAGAGAGTGCGGAACGGTGGAAGCCGCACAGCGGAAGCTGCACGAATAACATCCGACGAGCTTCGATCCGAAAGATTATTGAGTAGGTGAGACGGAGGTCAACCGTTAAACTGACAGGGTCTTGACAGAGACCCCAAAGAACAAAAATAGGTGGCACAGCGGGTTACGGCACCTGCCCTATTCTATGCTGAAAAAAATCACGGAGGATTTTATTATGTGTTCAATTATGGGTTACTGCGACAGCTGTGACGATTTTGAGAGATTTAAAAAAGGTTTTGATAAGACGGTATCCAGAGGCCCCGATGACAGCCGTATCGTTGATACAGGCAAGGGCCTTTTAGGATTTCACCGTCTTTCTATTATGGGATTAACTCCCGATGGAATGCAGCCGTTTGAGCTTGACGGCAGCTATGCAATATGCAACGGCGAGCTTTACGGCTTTGAAAAGACAAAGGAAGAGCTGAGCAAGAAATATACTTTTAAAAGCGGCTCTGACTGTGAGATTATTCTCCCGATGTATCGTGAGTACGGCGTTGATATGTTCAAGATGCTTGACGCCGAATTTGCAATGATTATCTATGATGCAGAAGCCGGCGAGTACATAGCCGCAAGAGACCCGATCGGTATCAGACCGCTTTATTACGGCCATGACGAAAAGGGTACAGTCGTTTTTGCAAGCGAGGCTAAAAACCTTGTGGGAATGTGCAAGGATATCATGCCGTTCCCTCCGGGACATTATTACAAGGGCGGCGAATTCCATTGCTATTGCGATATTGCCGCAGTTGATAAGGTCAGCTACGATTCGCTTGATGAGATTTGCTCAAAGATTCATGATAAGCTCGTTGCAGGAGTTGAAAAAAGACTTGTTGCAGATGCAAAGGTCGGCTTCCTTCTTTCCGGCGGACTTGATTCTTCACTTGTATGTGCAATCGCTCAGAAAAAGAGTGACAAGCCGATTCGAACATTTGCAATCGGCATGAGCGAGGACGCAATCGACCTCAAGTATGCTAAGCAGGTTGCGGATTATATCGGCAGCGATCACACAGAGGTCATCATGACGAAACAGCAGGTTCTCGATTCGCTCGATGATGTTATTCATCTCCTCGGCACATTTGATATAACGACTATCCGTGCTTCGATGGGTATGTATCTTCTTTGCAAATGGATTCATGAGAACACCGATATCCGAGTTCTTCTTACGGGTGAGATTTCCGATGAGCTTTTCGGCTACAAGTACACGGACTTTGCTCCGTCTGCCGAGGAGTTTCAGAAGGAGTCGCAGAAGAGAATCCGTGAGCTTCATATGTACGATGTTCTTCGTGCCGACCGTTGTATTTCCGTCAACAGCCTTGAAGCCCGTGTTCCGTTCGGCGATCTTGACTTTGTAAAATATGTTATGTCCGTTGATCCCGAGAAGAAGCTCAACAAGTACGGCAAGGGAAAGTATCTTCTTCGTCATGCATTCGAAGGTGATTATCTTCCTCACGACATTCTTTACCGTGAAAAGGCTGCTTTCTCCGACGCTGTAGGTCATTCAATGGTTGACTACCTCAAGGAGTTTGCAAGCACTTATTATACTGATGAAGAATTTGCCGAGAAGTGCGAGAAGTATGACCATGCAAAGCCGTTCACAAAGGAATCGCTTCTTTACAGAGAGATTTTTGAAAAGTATTATCCGGGACAGTCTCAGATGATAGTTGATTTCTGGATGCCGAACAAGAGCTGGGAGGGCTGTGACGTTAATGACCCATCCGCAAGAGTTCTTTCAAACTACGGCGACAGCGGCAAATAAATTATAAAAAGCAAAGCAGGCGGTTGTTTAAATCGTCTGCTTTTTTAAAATTAACGGAACAAATAACCGAAAATTCCTTGACTTTCATATATTAGCGTGCTATTATGTTAGCGTATTAACACGCTAAAGTGAGGGAGACAGATGTGTAATTGGCATAATGATTCAACGGATGAGCTTTGCAAGGCTCTTCTTTCTTTAAAAACCCAAGAGGAGTGCTACGCCTTTCTTGAGGATATTTGCACGATTAAGGAACTGCTTGAAATGTCACAAAGGCTTTCGGTTGCAAAGCTTTTGAGTCAGGGCATGAGCTATGCGCAGATTTCGCAGAAAACGGGCGTCAGCACGGCGACCATCAGCCGCATAAGCCGTTGTATCGAATACGGCAACGGCGGATACAAAATGATTATCGAAAGATTGCAAGAGGGCGAAAAAGATGATTGACGAAAAACTTTTGAAAAGTGAGGAGCGGGCGATATTCAATCTCCGTTCGCTTTATCGCAAATACGGTTACGCTCCGTTCAAAATGAGCAAGTTTGAGGAATATGACCTTTATGTCAGGAACAAGGATTTCCTTGTCAGCGACAGGGTAATCACTTTTAACGATACAAACGGAAAGCTTATGGCTCTCAAACCCGACGTTACGCTTTCAATTATAAAGAACAGCGACGATACACCGAACGAGAAGAAAAAGGTTTTCTACAATGAGAATGTTTATCGAATTTCCAAAAACACTCATCGCTATAAGGAGATTATGCAAGCAGGCCTTGAATGCATTGGTGACCTCGATTTTTACGATATTTACGAGGTTATCAGCCTCGCTGCGGAAACGCTTGCGCAGATTTCCGACAGCTTTGTTCTGAATGTTTCGCACCTCGGATTTTTGCAGAAGATACTCGCCGATATTTGCGATGATGCCGGATTTGCCGAGAAGGCAATCAAGCTGATCGAAGAAAAAAACA
>OLRV01003775.1_pt1 | contig 10196 bp, 6 predicted proteins | sample 1672421 | NCBI WGS metagenome assembly OLRV01 (sample SAMEA3136684, study PRJEB25190) | human gut metagenome | biome: human gut; feature: human-associated habitat; material: faeces | place: Austria | collected 2013
AAAGTTCCGGGATATTTTTATGCTTCGTTCATGGTTCTGATAACGGAGCGCATTGCGTCAATCGGCTTCTCGTTCTTGTCGAGGGTGACCCTTATGTGCCCACGGTCGGCGGTTTCAAGCAGCATTCTCTTTCCGCAGAGTTTCGATACTGCCGCTATCTTCTTCATGTCGAACTTTCCGAGATAGAACAGCAGGTCGTTGTTCATCTGGGTGATCTCCACAATGTCCGCGGCGCTCGCCATATTGCGCAGCCGTGCCACCTCGATAAGTCCCAGGACGGATTTGGGCGGATCGCCGTAACGGTCGATCAGCTCGTCGGTGACGTCTATGCTGTCCTCCTCCGTCTGGATACGCGCGATCTTGCGGTAGCAATCCACGCGCTGTGCCTGGTTGGAGATGTAGTCCTCCGGGATAAACGCGTCTATCTTGATATCCACCAGACATTCCTCCTTGTGGACGTCCTTCTCGCCGCGCTCCTCGCGGACCGCTTCGTCAAGCAGCTGCAAATACATGTCATATCCAACGTTGGCGAGATGTCCGGACTGGTTCGCACCAAGGATACTTCCGGCGCCTCTTATCTCCAGGTCACGGAGGGCTATCCGGAATCCGCTGCCGAACTGGGTGAACTCCCTTATCGCGTCCAGGCGTTTCTGAGAGATCTCGGACAGCACCTTGCCGCGCTGGAACGTGAAATACGCGTAGGCGCGCTTGTTGGTTCTGCCGACGCGTCCGCGCAGCTGGTGGAGCTGCGCCAGTCCCATGTAGTCGGAATTCTCAATGATCAGCGTGTTGACGTTCGGCACGTCCACGCCGGTTTCTATAATTGTGGTGCAGACCAGTACGTCAAGGCTTCCGTCAAGAAGCTGCCTCCATATTTCCAGCATCTGCTCCTCGGTCATCTTGCCGTGAGCTACCCCAACGCGCGCCTCCGGAATAAGCGAGCGTATCTTTTCCGCACAGCTGTAGATGGAGTCTATGCGGTTATGGATATAATACACCTGACCGCTGCGGCGGAGTTCCTTCTCTATCGCCTGCATGATAACTCCCCAGTCGTGCTCCATGACATAGGTAGTTATCGGCTGTCTGTCCTGGGGAGGCTCGTCAATTACGCTCATGTCGCGTATTCCGCTCATCGCCATGTTGAGCGTTCTCGGGATAGGCGTTGCTGACAGCGTGAGGATATCCACGCCGTTGAACATCTCCTTGAACTTCTCCTTGTGGGCGACACCGAAGCGCTGCTCCTCGTCAATTATGACAAGACCCAGATCCTTGAACTTGATGTCCTCCTGAATTATACGGTGAGTACCGATGAGTATATCCACGCTGCCGTTCTTCAGCCGGCGGAGTATCTCTCGCTGCTCCGCCGGGGTCTTATGCCTGGACAGCAGCGATATATTGATCGGGAATCCCTCCATGCGGTTGCAGAAGGTCTGGAAGTGCTGCCATGCGAGTACTGTCGTGGGGACGAGTACCGCGCACTGCTTCCCTGCCTCGGCGCACTTGAACGCCGCGCGCAGAGCCACCTCCGTCTTGCCGAACCCGACGTCGCCGCAGAGCAGTCGCTCCATCGGGACGGGCTTCATCATATCGGATTTTATCTCGTCAATGCAGCGCAGCTGGGAGTTGGTTTCGATATAGTTGAAGTGCGCCTCGAAATCCTCCTGGAGCGAATCGTCCGGTGGGAATTCAAAACCCTTGCTCTTCATTCTGCGCGAATAGAGTTCGATAAGTTCGCTCGCCATCTCCTTTGCCGCTGCCTTAGCCTTCGCCTTGGACTTCTGCCACTGGTCGGAATTCAGCTTGTTCAGCTTGACGGTATTCACATCTCCGGAGCCGATGTACCTTGACACGAGGTCAAGCTGCGTTACCGGAATATGCAGGACGTCCGCGCCGGCATAACGTATCTTGATATAGTCCTTGGCAACGCCGTCGGTTTCGATCTTGTGCACGCCGTCGAAAATCCCGATTCCGTGGGAGTAATGCACCACCAGGTCGCCTATTGCGATATCCGCCAGGGAGCGTATTTCCTCGCCGGGCTTCTTCTTTACAGTGCGCTGCTTCCTGCTGGCGTGGACCGCGGTGTGAGTGAATACGGCAAGTTTGACGTTGCTGTACTCGATACCAGCGCCGAGGGTTCCCGGAATCACTATGATCCTGCCGGGAAGTGGCTTTTCGGGATCGGCGGCGAGGTCAGCCTTGAATCCCTCGTCCTGGAGGTCGCTGGCGAGGGTGTGCGCACCCTTTTCAGTGCCGGAATAGATCACGCAGGCGAATCCCATCTCGAGGTAGCTTTGCAGTTCCGTGCGAAGTACCGCAAGTTCGCCGCTCCACGGGGAAGTCTGAATCGCTCCCTGGACGTCAAGCAGCAATCCCAGCTGCATATCGCGGCCGCGGATAAATGTATCTAAATAAACACAGGTGCGCTCGTCCAGTTCGGAATTCAGCTCCGACTTGGTGAGCATGAATCTGTCCAGACCGCGGCAGATGTGCTTTTCCTCTGTCTGTATTTTCAGATCCTCGGCATGCTGCATTGCCAGCGCGCGGTAATTCTCCCGGACGGACGTATTTTCGCAGACGAAAACCGCTTTAGCATAGTCGAATATCGTCGCTTCCTTGTCATAGCACAGTGGGAAGAAACGGTCAGTGGTGCTGAGCGTAATCCCACCCCGGAGTTTCTGGCAGACTGTCGCGAGCTGCTCGCGCATTTCCGGGGCGCTCTTTCCACGAAGCTTCTTGCTGAGCGCTTCGATTTTTTCACACAGTTCCTCCGGGGAACTGAACAGCATTTCCGCCGCCGGGGATATGCGGATGGATTCTATCGGCTCAGTGCGGCGCTGGGTGTCCGTGTCGAAATACGTCAGGCTGTCGATGGTATCTCCCCACAGCTCCAGACGGCAGGGCGACGCGCTGCTCGGAGGGAATATGTCCACAATACCGCCGCGCACGGAGAACTGCCCGGGACCCTCGATGAGGTCGCAGCGCGAATACCCGGCGGCTATAAGACGCGCAGACAGCTCGTCCAGCGGAATATCCATGTCCTGGGAGAGAGTCAGGGTGCGCTCCGCAAGTACTTCCGGGGGGATCGTCAGCTGAGCCGCCGCTTCCGGGGAGCAGATAACAGTGCTGCACTCACCGTTCAGCATGGCGGAAAGCGCGTAAATACGTTTGTGCTCGTATTCCCGGGAAACCGCTTCAAAGTCCCCGAGCAGAAGCTCCTTCGCCGGGTAAAGCAGCGCTGTCCCGGCGCCGTACATCGCGTTAATATCAGTACAAAGACGCTGCGCTTCCGCTTCATTTTCGGCTATGGTGAGCACCGGGCGGAGCTGCTCCTTGTGGAGTAATGCTCCGATAAAATGCGCCTTGTGTATATGCGAAACGCCTGTCACAAGGGCAGGCAGCTTCTGTTCTTCATCGAGGTATTTGCTCAGCTTGCGGAATTCCGGGATAAGCTCCGCAGCGTTATAAAAGAGTTCCATCGTCGTTTCCTCAGGAATTGAATTTATTCATTGCTTCGTTGATTTTGCCGTCAACGATAAGCTCCACGGCGCTGACCGCGTTGTCCATTCCGGCTTCGAGTACCTCCGCCTGCTCCTTCTTGAAGTGACCGAGCACCCAGTCCGCAAGGGAGTAATCCGGATGCGGCTTTGCGCCGACGCCCATTTTTATGCGTGGGAACATATCCGAGCCGGAAAGGTAGATAATGCTCTTTATCCCGTTATGTCCGCCGTCGCTTCCCTTTCTGCGTATCCGCATTTTGCCCGGCTCAAGGGAGATATCGTCGAATATGATCAGCGTTTTCTCCGGAGGTATCTTATAGAACGCCATCGCTTCCGTCACAGCCTGTCCGCTATTGTTCATATAAGTGGTCGGCTTCATTATCAGGCAGCGCTTTCCGGAAATCATCGCGTCGCAGGTGAGGGACTTGAACTTCAGCTTCTTGCAGTCGAGCTTGTACTTGCTGCACAGGGTGTCGATCGTCATGAATCCGATGTTGTGGCGTGTGCCTTCGTATTCCGTGCCAGGATTCCCCAGACCGCATATGATGAACTCCACCGGACCCTGCGGCTCGGGAGCGCGCTCGGATTCGAGCTTCTTGAAAATATCGAGAACTGACATATTTATTTGCGCCTTTCGGGTGATTATTCATGTGCTTTATAACGCACAAAATCCACTCACAGCAGGGCTGCGAGTGGCATTATCTGTGATTTTGTCGCGATCCGGGAATTAAACCAGATCGTTTGCGTCAAAGGGGTCTCCGCACTCCGGACAGAACTTCGGAGGATTAGAGGGATCCTCCGGCTTCCAGCCGCACTTGTCACAGCGATAAACTGGTGCTCCGGCAGGTCTGGGCTTGCCGCAGTTCTGGCAGAACTTACCCTTGTTCACCGCGCCGCAGGAGCATGTCCAGCCCTCTGCCTCAGCCGGCTTAGCTTTTCCACAATTAGCACAGAACTTTCCTGTGTTGGATGTACCGCACTGACATGTCCAACTTCCCTGAGGGGCAGCCTGTGGAGCAGCAGCCTGCTGCTGCGGTGCCTGAGCCTGCTGCTGTGCGCCCATCTGATAGAGCGCCTGCGCGTTGAATCCGCCCTGCTGCTGAGCCATATTCATGCCCATGAATCCCATCATTGCGCCGCCCTGGTTTCCGGCAGCGGTCTTCATTGCGGAAGCCTGCGCCTCTACCAGAGTTGCAGCCGCCATGTTGGGATTGCGCATTACGGCGGTCTTCTGGAGGTTGGTGATCATCTCCTGCTGATCCTCGGGAAGGCTCGGAGGATTCATCGCGAAGTTGGCAACAACGATTCCGCGTGCTTCGCCCCATTTCTTGGAGAGCACCTCGTTCAGCGCGTCGCATATTTCCATAGCCTTGCCGGGGAGCATGCTGGGACGCACGCCCTGCTCGGAGATTTTGCCGAGGGCAGGCTGGAGCGCAGTCACGATCTCGGACTTGAGAGCGCTGTCGAGATTGGAGCGGTTGTATGTATCCGCGAAATTACCGCAGACGTTAGTGTAGAAGAGCACCGGATTTGTGATACGGTAAGTGTATTCACCGTTGCAGCGGAGCGTAACGTCCACATCAAGACCGATATTGTTATCCACAACACGGAACGGGATCGGGGTCACAGTACCATAACGGTTGCCCATGATCTCCTTCATGTTGATGTAGTATACGCGCTGATCATGAGCCGCCTGACCGCCGTAGGAAATACGGGTGCCGATATCCTTTAGGGAATTCAGCAGGCTATCTCCAAGATTTCCGGAGAATACCGAGGGAGAAAGGGCGGATTTGAATTCGAACACGCCTGCCTCAGCAGCAACCTCTGAAACCTTACCGTCAACAACGATCAGCGCACACTGACCCTCGTTGACCGCAATAGCAGAACCGTCGGTGATCACGTTGTCGTCGCCCTTGTTGGTACCCCTGGAACCAACGCGCTTATGTCCCTTTGTCGCAAGGACGTCGTTCGGAAGAGAATCACAATAGATGTATTCCTTGTACTGGTCGGCGAGGTTACCGCCGACTGCGTTGAGTGCTGCTTTAATAAGACCCATGATGTACTCCTTTCAAACTTTGGATTACAATTTACTTATGTATATATTTTATCGCAAAATCTGTAAATTGTCAAGACATTTTTATTAAATTTTGTGCTTGACAATTTGTTGGATTTGTGATATAATAATTTAAGTTTTCGGGGTGTAGCGCAGTTGGTAGCGCGCGACATTTGGGATGTTGAGGCCGCAGGTTCGAATCCTGTCACTCCGACCATAATATGAAACGGCAGCATTACGATATACTGCCGTTCTTAATTTATACGCATGCCAAAAGGGCTGTTTCCAATGGGAAGCAGCCCTCTGTTTTATGTAGCAATTCCTGCAAACTGGCTCTGGTACAGGTCGTAGTAGCAGCCCTTCTGAGCAAGCAGTTCATCGTGGTTGCCTGCCTCGACTACCTGTCCGCCCTTGATTACAACGATCTTGTCCGCGTCGCGGATCGTTGACAGGCGGTGCGCAATGATAAGGCTCGTTCTGCCCTTCATAAGCGCCACCATTGCCTCCTGAATGTGCATTTCGGTTCTGGTGTCAATGCTGGAAGTAGCCTCGTCCAGAATAAGTATCTTCGGGTCAGCAAGCACCGCTCTCGCAATAGAGATCAGCTGGCGCTGTCCCTGGGACAAATTACTTCCGCCCTCAGAAAGCATTGTGTTGTACCCCTCCGACAGCTTGGAGGCGAAGTCGTCCACGCGCGCTACCTTTGCCGCCGCGATAACCTCCTCGTCTGTCGCGCTAATCCTGCCGTAGCGGATATTCTGCGCGATCGTATCCGAGAATATCACGGTATCCTGGAGCACTATGCCGATACTTCCACGTAGCTTCTTCACCGGGACGTTCCGGATATCCTGACCGTCCAGCGTGATTACTCCGCCGTCAATATCGTAGAAGCGTGTCAGCAGGTTGACGACGGTAGTTTTACCGCTGCCTGTTGCGCCTACAATCGCAATCTTCTGTCCGCTCTTTACCCACAGGTCAAAATGCTTGAGGACCTGCTCGCCCTTGACATAGGAGAAATCGATGTCCTTAAAATTGATATCGCCCTTTACATTTTCAATTTCAAACGGTTCACTGCCACCCTCGTCCTCGGGCTGGCTGTCCATAACCTCAAACACGCGTTCCGCGCCGGCAAGTGCTGACTGGATCTGCGCATACTGGTTCGCGATCTCATTGATAGGTCTGGTGAACTGCTTGGAATATGTGATGAACGCCTGGATAGTACCTATAGAAATATAGAGCATATCCGTTTCGGGTCTTGAAGCGAGAATTGCGCCCACGACCGCGATCAGCAGGAATCCGAAATTGCCGATCGTATTCATGCACGGACCCATGGAACCGCCAAGTATCTGCGCCTTTACGCCCACGGATTTCAGCTCGTCGCTGGTGCGGTTGAAGTCCTCGCATATCTTTCCTTCGTGGGTGAAAGCCTTGACCGTCTTGCAGCCGCTGACCGCCTCTTCGATCTGACCGTTCAGCTGTCCCAGCTTGGACTGCTGCATCGGGAAGTACTTCCGCATGAACTTCGACAGATACTTCGTTACGACAAGCGTCAGCACGATTGTCACCATGCTGACCAGCGTCATCAGCCAGGAATGTATCAGCATCATCACAAAGCAGCCGATCAGCATGATCACGCCGGAAATCAGCGAACCGAGGGACTGCGACACTGAGTTCGACACGTTCTCGACATCGTTAGTCATGCGGCTGAGGATATCGCCGTGCTTGTGGGTATCCATATACTTTATCGGCAGATGGGATATCCGCGCGAAAAGATCCTTACGCATTACCCTGACGGTGTACTGCGAAAGCATTGCCGCAAAAAGGTTCTGGAAGTAAGTGAATATAGCGCTGCTGAAATACACCACCGCCATTACAACAAGCCACATTATCAGCGTGCCTGCGTCAAGTTTCGCGATGGCGTCAATAGCGTTAGCCTGTATTGTAGGAGCGATTACGTTCAGCAGCGTTGCGCACAGCATTACCGCCAGCATGGCAATGATAAGGCGACGGTTCTTTCCTATATAGGAAAGTATGCGCTTGAGAGTTCCCTTGAGATTCTTTGGCTTCTCTCCGGGCATCATTCCAGGAGGTCCTCCCCTGCCGGGACCTCTGCCAGGTCCGCCGGGTCTGAGATTAACTACGGGAGCCTGTTTTTCAGCCAACCTGCTCAGCCCCCTCTCTCATCTGGGAATTGTAGATGTCACGGTACACATCGCAGGTTTTCATGAGGTTGTCATGATTATCAAACGCAACTATGGTGCCGTTGTCTATTACAGCGATCTTGTCCGCGCGCATTACGCTGGCGACACGCTGCGCTATCATGATAACGGTGGTGCCCTTCAGCTTCTCGCGGAGCATTTTCTGAAGCTTCGCGTCAGTTGCAAGGTCCAGCGCCGACATACTGTCGTCAAATATCAGTATCTCGGGATTCTTTACAATCGCACGGGCGATGGAAAGTCGCTGCTTCTGTCCGCCGGAAAGGGAACTTCCCTTTTCCGTGATCATATCCTTATATCCGTCCGTGAATCCGCTGATGAACTCGTCCGCCTGGGCTATCTCCGCGGCACGCTTCACCTTTTCGTCGGTGGCGTCCGGGTCGCCCCAACGGATATTCTGTTCGATGGTTTCAGAGAACAGCTCGCTCTTCTGGAGCACAAATCCTATCTTGTGGCGCAGGTCGTCCAGCTTGTATTCCCGTACGTCAACGCCATCGACTAGGACTTCGCCCTCCGTGGCGTCATAGAATCTTGGAATAAGGCTGACAAGCGAAGTCTTTCCGCAGCCGGTGGCTCCGAGGACTGCAACAGTTTCGCCCCTGTTCACACGGAAATTCACGCCGGAAAGCACGTTTCCGCTCTGGACTCCGGGATATCTGAACGATACGTTGCGGAATTCCACGGTCCCGTTTTCAGGAGTGCTGCCGGTGAATTTACCGTCGGCAATGACCGGGTCAGCCTCGAGCACCTCGCGGATTCTGGAAGCGGAAGCGGTCGCCCTCGTTACCTGCTGGAACATCATGCCGATCATCATCATCGACATGAGGATCTGGGTAATGTAAGTAATAGCCGCCATGATACTTCCCACCTGAGCGCCCTCAGCCGCGGTGCGGACAGGCTCGCCGCCTATGTAGATGACTGCGATCACGGAAGCATTCATGAGTATCGACAGGATAGGCACCAGCAGCGCCATCAGCTTCTGAACGCGGAGGTTGGTGGAAACCAGATCGTCGTTAGCCTTGCTAAAACGGTCATACTCGTATTCCTCCCGGGTATACGCCTTGACCACCCGGGCACCGCTGACATTCTCCTGCACCACCGAATTCACGCGGTCGAGTTTGCTCTGTACCACGCTGAACAGCGGCGCCCCCTTGCGGAGAACAAGAATAATCACAACGATCTGTACCGGAAGTGTGAAAAGCAGTATATAACCGAAAGTCGCGTTGATGGAAAGCACCATTACGATTCCGCCGATAAACTGCATGAGAGTACGCACCATCATGCGCAGCGCCATACCGACAAAATCCTGGCAGGCGGTAATATCGTTGGTAAGCCGCGTTACCAGGGAGCCTATCGTGAATTTGTCGGTCTGCTGGAAGGACATCTTCATCACTTTTGCAAAAGCGTCCTTGCGCAGGTCGTTGGAGAAATTCTGTGCGGCAAGGTTTCCGAATACGCCGGACAGGATTCCGCCAACGCAGCCGAGCAGCGTGAATATGAGCATCTGTATGCCCAGATTCAGGATTATTCCAAAGTCCTGCCTGACTATGCCATCGTCAACGATACGGGACATGAGCGAAGGCTGAACGAGATCCATGCTGACCTCAAGGATCATGAAAAGAGGAGAAAGTACGGCGAAATACCAGTATTTCTTCAGGTATTTCAGTACTTTACTCACTTATGTCGCCTCCGAGTTCCTTGCGGAGGTTCTCGGTCATCTTGGCGAGAATCTTTCTGGCGGTTGCCATTTCCTTTTCGGAAACGTCCTGGAGCATTACCTGCTCAGCGCGGTCAAACGCTTCAAGAATCTTCTTGTGCATCTCTCTGCCCTTTTCAGTGATGTAAACGTGGGTTTCGCGGCGGTCAATGTCGTTCTTCTCACGGCGCACGATTCCCTCGCGCTCCATGTTGCGCAGGGTGATGCTGATGGTAGGAGCCTTCAGCTGGGTTAGATTAACCAGCTCGAGCTGGGTCATTCCGTCCTGCTCCATGAGCGGCTTCATGACGTGGCGGTAGGAGGAACGCATGCCGATAGCTTCCAGCTCCTTGCATACGAACTTGCCGAACATGAAAGACGCGTCGTTCACGCTCTTGATGGTTTCGTTCCCCTTGAACATGTAGGTGTTGTTGTTGCTGTTCTTCATTGTAGAATTCCTTTCTCCGTTGTAAGCTTCCGATATTTATGTTTACTTACTCAACTATTTATATTATAACGGATTTTTTGTTAAAGTCAATAATCATAAGGTGAAAAATAGATGAAAATTGACTATTGAAATTATGATATTTCACCAGAAAGATAATAACTCTTGTCATATTTATTGTTATATTGCAGATTATTCTCATATATGTGGTTTTTCCGAAATCCCACAAGTCAAAAAAATGTAACCGTTTTGTAATATTTCTGTAACCGACTTGACATAATTCAGCAAA
>OLRV01003780.1_pt1 | contig 10187 bp, 11 predicted proteins | sample 1672421 | NCBI WGS metagenome assembly OLRV01 (sample SAMEA3136684, study PRJEB25190) | human gut metagenome | biome: human gut; feature: human-associated habitat; material: faeces | place: Austria | collected 2013
ATGAAGGACTTTGATCCCGAATCCTCTACCGGACGTGGTATCAGTGCTTTTGGTGCTAAATCTGTAGCCTTTGGTGTTAACGTATCATTCTAATTCAAAAAAATAAAATTATGAAATTCAACATTAAATATATCACATTTTCTGCACTGCTGTGTGCATCTATGGTTTCATGTGATTTGGACGTTGTTCCACCTTCTGATATATCTACCGAGACTTTCTGGAAAAACGAGAAAGATGCTTGGAATGGATTGAACGCGTTGTATGCAGAACTCCCGGGCATGGATATCTGGGATGAAATGTATACCGATAACGCGCATAGCCATAAACCGTGGGAAGGTCCCTATGAGTTGGTACAAACCAATGGTATCACGGCAGGGAATGATTTTGGTTATGGTTATAGTACAGTCCGCATAGCCAATAATTTTATCATCAATGTAGATAAATGTGATATCAGTGAAGGACTGAAGGAACGTATGAAGGCAGAAGCCCGTTTCTTCCGTGCCTGGCAGTATTTACAACTGACTACGAAGTTTGGCAAGGCCTATCTTTTTACTGATGTGCCCGAATATAATGCACCTTATGCAAAACGCGATCCGGCAGAAAAAGTACAGGCTTTTATTTTGAGCGAGCTGAATGAAATAGCCGAAATACTTCCTGATGAATATGATGGCAGTTATTTGTATGAGTCAAGCCGTATTACCCGTGCCGCTGCTTTGGCTTTGCGTGCCCGCGCTGCCCTTTATTTCGGTAACTATATAGAGGCTGAGGCTTCTGCCGGCAAAGTGATATCGGAAGGACATCATTCCTTGTTCCGTGTAACTTCTTTGAATGCGGCACAACAGCAGGAAGCTGATGAAATGGAGAAATATATTGATTTTGCTGAAGTGGGTATTGACAAAGACAAGTTTGTAAAAGGATTGTTCAGTTATGAAACCTTGTGGCACAAAGAGAATGCCAATCCGGGTAATCCTGAATATATCCTGACACGTGAATACATGGCAGATGATAATAACTGTGATTGGACTCGTTATACATATATTCGTCCCAGTCAGATGGGATCTGGATACTCTTCTTTTGAGCCCATGCAGGATCTGGTGGATGCCTATTGGAGCATTGATGGAAAAACTCTTCCTGAAATTCCTTCCGAAGAAACCAGACGTGCACGTTTTGCCGATATGTGGATGAAGTATTTTGCAGAGCCGGTGGGAGAAACTTATAAATCGGTTGCTCCGGCAGTGTTCCGTGAAAAGGTGCCTACATTGGACATCAAGTCAATCCCTTATATGCAGGAGTTCCGTAATCGTGACAGCCGTTTGTATGCTTCTATTTTATTTCCATTGAAAGGATGGCAGGAAACGGACTTCTCCGGTGATTTCTATTATATGTGGGATCCTTTGAAAGCCGGATCAGATGGAAATGAATCTTGGACCGGATATAATTACCGTAAGTTGGTTTCTCTTACTCCTTATCAAGGTTGGCAGAGTGTGGAGGATTATCCGATCATTCGCTATGCTGAGGTTTTGTTGACTTATGCTGAAGCTCGTGTACAAAATAATGGTTGGGATGAAAAAGTTCAGCATGCTTTGAATGATTTGCGCGACCGTTGCGGTATGCCCAATGTTCCGAACAGTCTGTCAAAAGATGCGGCTCTTGAGTTGGTACGCAATGAGCGTCGTATTGAGCTGGCAGCCGAAGGTCATCGTTACGATGATATACGTCGTTACGGATTGGAATATTGTCGTGAGGCGATGAATGGCGAAAGTACAGCACCTTGTGGAGGATTTGATCCGGTGAAAAAAGAATGGCAAAAATATGTTGTAATAGATAAAGTATGGGGAGATCGTTTGCTCCTGATGCCTATTCCGACTTCTGCCATGGACGTGAATCCGCTGTTGAAAGATGACCAAAACCCTGGATACTAATGTTTTCTGTTTTCTTCAACTTTTTTGAATAAACAATGAAAAAGGCTTGTTTTTCCATGTCCAATGGACAGCAAGCCTTTGTTTATCCTTCTGAATGACAATGAATGGAAATACATGGATTCTAAAAAAATCACTTCCACTAGGGGGGGAAGGTCCTTTATAGGCGTATTTATTATGTGTTCGTGCATAAACCGATTCATTTATTATTTATTTATAAAACAATTATCATGAAAAAAATCAAACTATTACTCGTAGCCGGCGCATGTGTTGTGCTGAGTGCATGTTCACCTCAGGCTCCTACTGTTCATACGACCGATAAAGGTACGCAATGGGAGTGGAACGAGGGAACTATTGTTGTAAAAAGCCCCGAACGTCCTGCCGGACAAAAAAGCGTGATCGGACTTACTGCTCCTAAAATGGAGGTGGTGCGTGTAGGCTTTGTTGGCTTGGGAATGCGTGGTCCCGGAGCTGTATCGCGTTTCACCCATATTCCCGGCACCCAAATCGTGGCGCTTTGTGATTATGACCCTAAACGTGCGGAAGCATGCCAGAACATTTTAAAGAAAGCTTCTATGCCGAAAGCGGCAATCTACTCGGGTGAGACAGGTTACGAGGAACTTTGTAAACGTGATGATATTGATTTGGTATATATCGCCGCAGACTGGTTGCACCACTTCCCCATTGCCAAATGTGCATTGGAGAACGGCAAGCACGTAGCCATCGAGGTACCTTCTGCCATGAACCTGCAGGAATGCTGGGATCTTGTCAACTTGAGCGAGACAACACGCAAGCACTGCTTCATTCTGGAAAACTGCTGCTATGACTGGTTTGAGATGAATACGCTGAACATGGCGCAGAACGGTGTGTTCGGTGAGGTAATCCGCGCACAAGGAGCTTACATCCACAACTTGGATGATTTCTGGCCTTACTATTGGAAAAACGGCAAAGAAGATAAATTGGGCTGGCGCCTGCGTTACAACAAAGAAAACCGCGGCGACGTATATGCTACTCACGGCCTTGGCCCTGTAGCTCAGGCACTCGACATTCATCGTGGTGACCGCATGACTACCTTGGTAGCCATGGATACTAAATCTGTACACGGTAAAGCATTGGTAGAAAAGGCAACAGGTGCACCTTGCAAAGAATTCCGCAACGGTGACCACACTACTACACTTATCCGCACTGCTAACGGAAAAGTCATTGAAATCCAACACGATGTCATGAACCCACAACCTTATAACCGCTTGTATCAGCTGACTGGTACTAAGGGTTTTGCAAACAAATATCCTGTTGAAGGCTACGCTGTTGACGCCAGCCAGCTCAAGAGCGCCGGCCACCAGCCACAGGTTGACAACCTCTCTTCACACAGCTTTATGCCAGAAGCTGAAAAAGCTGCCCTCGAAAAGCAGTACGAACACCCAATCCTTGCCAAGTTTGGTAAGCTCGCCAAGGAAGTTGGTGGTCACGGCGGTATGGACTTCATCATGTGCGCTCGTTTGATCTACTGCCTCCAGCACGGTTTGCCACTCGACATGGACGTTTACGACCTCGCTGAATGGTGCTGCATCGCTGAACTCGGTGCGCTCTCAATGGACAACAACTGCGCTTCTGTTACGTTCCCCGACTTCACTCGTGGTCACTGGGATGACGTGAAGGGCTACAAGCACCAATATGCTTCTGCAGAAGAGGAAGCTGCCGTTGAAGCTTCTTCAAAGGCATGGACGGCTGCTTGGAAGGCTGCCGGCGAGAAGAACAACCTCTGGAAGCTCTTCGACGCTATGACTAAGGCCGACGCCAAGAACAAGGCTAAGGCTACCAAGGCTTACGAAAAGGCATTGGCCAAGGCTCGCGCTGCTGCTGCCAAAGCTCTCTAATTGAAACGGAATGGCTTAAAAGCCAAGACATAAACCATCCTAAAGGCATATCAAGGTTTTTTCCTTGGTATGCCTTTTTTTTATGCGAAAAAGATTTACCACATCTTACACACTTTCTTATCTCTACCAACCGTACCCCCTGCGCGTAATAAGTAGATGGTCAGAATTATTTTTACATTTGAAATGTTCTATCGGGATGCAGATACGCCACCTTGGTTGAAGGAGCAATGCGGGCATTGCGACTGAAAACAAGGTAAGTAGATGCGCCCGAGAGGACGTTTCAAATGTAAGAATAATGCTCTTGGCATATATTATAAAAATAATTTTGACCACCTACTTAACTATCAAGCTTACATTGTCAGCTACTCGCGGCCGCGAGTAGCTCAACCTTCGGCCGCGAGTAGCGCTACCATCGGCCGCGGGTAGCACTACCATCGGCCGCGAGTAGACAACTTGTAAGGCTTATCAGAATATGAGAAAAAGCGGACAACCACTTACACCACGATGAAACTGTTTTCTGGCGTAAAAAAGTGTGTACCATTTCCATAACACGTCTGCCACCAATATGGGCAATCCTAAAAAAACAGGCCAAACTTGCTCTCAGGCCAGAGAGCAAGTTTGGCCATAATTTTGAACACTTACTTATTATAATATACACAGCTTGATGGCTGAGGATGAGTCCAAGTTATCTTTGCCTTACAGTGGAATCCATCCACCTGCCATCACGCATTGTCCTTCTCGTAAGCCGTTTTGATGTCTTCTGGCGTCACACCAAGCTGACGCATGCGCACAACAAGTTCGGGGAGTTCGCTATTGAAGAAAGTCTCGCGCCGTGTCTTCAGAATTTGCGATTGTGCATCGGCGGCCACAAAATAGCCCAGTCCGCGCTTATTATAGATCACGCCACGCTGCGCCAGTTGTTCGTAGGCCTTCACGGTGGTGTTGACATTCACCTCCAGTGTGACGGAATAGTCGCGCACCCCCGGAATGCGAGCGTCTGCTTCATATTTCCCGGCCAGTATTTCATCACAAATGCGCTCCGCAATCTGAATGAAAATAGCCTGTCCTTCCTTGAAAATCATAGGCTAAAGAATTTTCGGGGAATCACTTGCAGCCGCTTTAAATGGCGATAGCCGAAGTAGGTGAAGATGACATACGAAACGACACTAACAACGCCCGTTATGGCTATCGCCGTTTCGTTGCTGAAACCATGCGCAGGCTTCATTCCCAGTTTTACAAACTCAAGAAGAGTGAATGCGAAAGCAATCATGGCACCGATGAAGAGCAGAATCCCCCACAGGAAGGCACGCTTGCGGAACATGGCGCTTGAGAAGACGGCATAGAAAACGGCCATTAAATATAAGAGATTCAGCGTAAGAATCTTATAGCCAGCCCATGCTTGGTAAGACCCACCATCGTAGTAATACTCTGTCGTGGATGAGAAACGCTCAATGATGAAGCAGACATTATTGTATATGCCATCGACACAGATGCTCGGGAGCAACGAGCCCATCGTGACATCGAAAAAAGGCATGATGGCCATGCGCGTCAGGTCGGCCAAAACGACACCCACGGTCATGAAGAGGAAGGTTCTGACAATGGCCGAAAGAATGCCCGTCAAGTATTTCTCCATATTGGTGGCTGGTAGCATCAGGGCGCTGATGCGCTGCTGCTTGGTGGAGATGCCGGCAAAGGACGTCGAGAGCACGAAGAGGAAATAAAAGAGGCCGATGCCAACGACGGATGATGAAATGTATGCCTGCTTCTGCTCCAGATATGCTTGTAACATAGCAGGGTGGGAAGCCTTGAACGCTTCGAGATCAAATGGACTAAAATATCCATAGTATTTTCCACAGAGGAAAACCGTCAGCAAAGCGTAGATAATGCCCAATTGAAGCAGATGACGTTTCCAGTTTGAAAACAAGTCGCGACGCAAAAGCAGCGTCATGCGGGATACAGAAATATTTTTCATGAGATGTTCCTCCTTTGTATATTATGGTTTGAGAGACGTTTCCTCGTTGCCTTCCATCAGTGCGTTGTTTTCCATCAGCGCGTTGAAGAGCATTTCGAGATTGATTTGTGAGTCGCGTCCGTCAGTGTTACGGGCGATGATGGCGTTCCCCATCATGTTGGGCTGTGCATAGAGCGCATCGCTGGTGTCTTCGCCAGCAGCCCGTTGTTCAAACACCAGGCGCGAAGTGATGTCGGTCGTGGAAGCGTTGAGCAGGATTTTTGAATGGTCCACCACTGCCACATGGTCGAGCAAGGCATCAACGTCGCGCACCTGATGGGTTGAGATGACGATGGTGCGGTCTTCACGCATCTGCCGCGCCACGACGCGGCGGAAGCATGCCTTTGCAGGAATGTCAAGCCCGTTGGTAGGCTCGTCCATCAGCAGCAGGCGCGTGTTGGTGGCAATGGCAAAGGCTATGAACGCCTTTTTCTTCTGCCCCATCGAGAGTCCGCCCAGATTGATGTCTTCAGGAAGTTCGAAATCCTGCAGACACTGGCTGAGGAGTTCCTCACTGAAATGCGGATAAAACGGAGCATTGATCTTCACGTATGTGGAGAGTTTCAGCGGCGGAAGCTCAAACTCCTCGGGAACGATGAAGATGTCTTCCAAAATTTCCGGGCGGCGCTCAACCACGGACTTGCCGTTGAACAAAGCCTCGCCGCTCTGCGGACGCAGCAGTCCGCACATCAGATAGAGCAACGTGCTTTTGCCCGCACCGTTTTTACCGAGAAGCCCGTAGATGCTGTCGGGCTCGAGATTCATGCTGAAATGGCTGAACACAGGATTGCCCCTGCGCTTGTAGCCAAAAGTGATGTCATTAAGTTGTATCATATTATATAGGGTTTTGATGTTGTTATTTCCGTTAATAATTCCGCTGCTCCAACACGATTGTCTCTTTGCACGTGGTGCCAGACAAAAAAAGTAGAGGCGAAATTGATGACTAAGCAGGTGGTCAAAAGCATTCTATAAATGCCGAGACCTACTTAAAGAGATGAAGTTTGATAGCCACCGCCCTCAACAGCCACAGACATGAGTCTCAAGGATTTTGGAAGGCGTCTCGCGATGGTTTTGATAATTGTTCTGGGCGCTTGAAGGATGTTCATTAAATGCGGTTCCTGACTTCCGGGGCGTTTCTTCGAATGAGGAATCCCCTTTAAACGATGCTTTTAAACGCTGAGCCTCAACAACATAACCAGCTAAAAGGTTTCGTTGCCGTACGACGTTTGGCAGCCATTGACTCTCTGCGCTTTTAAGTCTGAACGCTTAGGAGAAGTTTTGTTTTATAGGCTTGCTTCGCGATGTACTATCAAACTATGACACCGCAAAGGTAGAGACTAATTTTTGAACATGCAAGCGATTTCAAGAAAAAATCAATTATTTTTGAAAATAATCCATGAAAAATTTGGAAGTTACTTAGAAACTCTGTAACTTTGCCCTCGAATAAAAATAATAATGATTACAAATTATTTATGAGTAACGCTGAAATTCTTGATTATTTTGCCCAGCACGGGGTTAAGCCGTCGATGCAGCGTATGGCAGTGATGAAATACCTGCTGACTCATCGCACGCACCCGACGGTGGACGAAATCTACAACGATGTTGTTCAGGAAATTCCAACGCTCTCCAAGGCCACCGTTTACAACACGCTGCGCTTGCTTGTCAAGCAAGGGGCGGCCTTGCAGATAACGATTAACGAGCAGTGTACCTGCTACGACGGCGACATCACGCCCCACGCGCATTTCTTTTGCCGCAACTGCGGAAGGGTGTACGACATGCCGCTCAATTGGCAAGACATTTCGGAGATGGCGGATGTGCCGGCGGGCTTCAAAGTGGACGAGGCCGCGCTCTATTTCCGGGGATTGTGCTCAAATTGCAGCGAGACGAACAAAGAATTGTCCTGAAAATGCCCGATTCCAGAATTGCGGCTGACGACGCCAGACATGGCGGAGTTTTCAGTCTCTTCTTGACAGGGTATGGCATTGGATACCTCTGAAGATTGACATAATTATTGACATAACTATTGACATAACATATTAAAAATTCTACCATTATGAAAAAGAAATTCATTTGCACCGTATGCGGTTATATTCACGAAGGTGACCACGCTCCAGAAAAATGCCCAATGTGTGGCGTTCCTGCTTCCAAGTTTAAGGAGTTGAAAGAAGAAAGTGGCCTTTCTTTTGTCTCTGAACACGAAATCGGCGTAGCCAAGGGTTGCGACGAAGAAATGATTAAGGACCTCAACAACCATTTCATGGGCGAATGCACCGAAGTGGGCATGTATTTGGCAATGAGCCGTCAGGCCGACCGCGAAGGCTACCCTGAAATTGCTGAAGCTTTCAAGCGCTATGCTTGGGAAGAGGCTGAACACGCTTCGAAGTTTGCCGAACTGCTCGGCGACGTGGTGTGGGACACGAAGACCAACCTCGAAAAGCGCATGAACGCTGAATCTGGTGCCTGCGAAGACAAGACCCGCATCGCCAAGCGTGCCAAGGAACTCAACCTCGACGCCATCCACGACACAGTTCACGAAATGGCCCGCGACGAAGCTCGTCACGGACGCGGTTTCGAAGGTCTCTTCAAGCGCTACTTCGGCGAGAAGAAATAAGACTCACAACCACCAAACATCAAAGCAAGAGCCGCCTGCTTCCTCTCGGGAGCGGCGGCTCTTTTTTTTGAATAAGTAAAGACCATTACTTAGTCTGCCCAAATCTTCCACTTGTCGGTTTTATCCCACAAGCCTTTGACATTTTCATCCGTATAATCCTCCTCTGGCGCTTGTTGAACGGAAGACACGGCAAGTGCTGCCTGTATATCAAGCTGGAGAACACAGATTTCGGGTTTTATATATACTTTCTTTTTCATTGTCCAAACGGTTATTTGATGATTACCTTCATTGTCTTGTTGCCGCGCTTCACGATGTTCACGCCTTTCATCGGTGCGTCAAGGCGCTTGCCGTTGAGGTCGTAATATTCTGCATCGTTGGCGTTGAGCATTTCGAGCGGCGCAACGTTGTCGATGCCTGTGGTGGAATCGCCAATGCGCATAGAGAGACTGGGCGAAGTATTTGCGGTTGTTCCTTCGAGCCAGGAGCGGAACGGCCCCACCATGACGGCCTGCGTTTCTGGCGCTGCAGCTTTCAGTTTTGCCACATTCCAGAAGCGGTCTTGGGCGAGAATATATCCGTCGGTCACTTCCTTTGCCTGATACGTGCCGCTGAACTTCAGATTTCCCACTTCGGCAGGCTGCATCTTCATGCGGATTTCAACCGAACGGTCTGGCGAGAAGGTCAGTGTTTTCTCCTCACCATCGCGACGCACAATATACGCAACTCCAGGGTTCAAAATAAAAGTGCAGCGCTTCAGAACAACCTCGTCGTTGGTCATCTTTTCAATGGTAAACACACTGTACGGCGCATCGCTGGGAAGTAGCATTTCGTATGGCAACACGAGAGAGCCCCAGGTGTTAGTCATCGTGCGGACATAGGAAGCCCCATCCAAATAGGCGTATGCATCATCGGAAACGTAGGAAGCATCGCTGAGGTTGACGTATCTTCTCATCTTGCAATCGTGATAGCCATTCTGCATGCCTTTGGGCAACGACTGGAACACGAGATTATTCGTATTTTGTGTATTAGCAAAAGCATCTGTGCCGATTGATTCCAATGCAGAAGGTAAGATAAAATCGCCAGTAAATCCTGTACAATTATAGAACGCATAAGAACCAATCTCCTTTACAGTTTCGGGAATGCTGAGAGGGCCTGTAAGATTTGTACAACGAGCAAAGGCTCCAAACTCGATTTTGCGGAGATTATTAGGCAGACTCAAGCCCGTGAATCTACTGCAATCAGAGAACGCATCTTGGCCAATCTCCGTCACGCTATTGGGAATGACGAGGTCACCAGAAAAATTTTCGCAATTCGCAAATACCTCACTTCCAATCCTTGTCAGTTTTCCCGGAAGTGTCAGTTTACCAGAGAGCATAGAGCAGTTTTTGAAAGCTCCATCGCCTATCTCGGTTACAGAATTGGGAATCTGAAGTTCGCAATTAAGTTTCAAGCAACCATCAAAAGCATAAGCACCGATTCTTTGTAAACTATTTGTCAGGGTCAGCTTTATAAGATACTTGCAACCACTAAAAGCATAATCGCCAATCTCCGTTACATTTCCTGGTATTTTAAGAGTACCCGAGGACAAGCATCCCATAAAGGCCCTGCTTCCGATTTTTTTTAATGTCCTCGGAAGAATCAAATTCTTAATATTATAACCTGTTGGCGGAATTAATTTAGTGCATACTTAATTCTGCCAATGGGCTTGTCGTTAATGAAGTTTACGTATTGCAGAATGGTAAGTGCACTAATTTTGCCAATGATTCTGG
>OLRV01003781.1_pt1 | contig 10186 bp, 8 predicted proteins | sample 1672421 | NCBI WGS metagenome assembly OLRV01 (sample SAMEA3136684, study PRJEB25190) | human gut metagenome | biome: human gut; feature: human-associated habitat; material: faeces | place: Austria | collected 2013
GCAAAAAGTATATTGGTTTCTTCATCGAGATATATGGAATAATCATAAACCCCACCTTCCTGAAGAAGTTTGCGCATCTCTGGCCACAATGCTGCGTGACGTTTCTTGTACTCTTCCTTGAAACCTGGTTTCAGGAACATTTTAAAAGCTTCTCTCTTTTCCATGTTGTTATAGGTATTAAATTATTAATAAGTTGATAGATTTGTCTATCATCAATGTATCGTCACCATTGTAGCCCCAAAACCATACTCGCGGAAAGAAGCATCCTGATAAGTACATTTTTTATACTTGTGCTTCAATTCTGTTATGATGGCATTTCTGAGAACTCCTTCACCCTTTCCATGAATGAAAACTATTTTGCGCCCTTTCTCGTTGATGTGCTCATCCATCGTCTTACGGAATACGCCCATCTGATAATCTTTCATATCACCGGCCGACATGCCAGTTGTTGTATCGAGAAGTTCGTCTATATGCAAATCAACCTCGATGAGTGAATTCTTATCTTTTTTGTGGTCTTCTTTTGCCGCATGATGGAGCTTGTCTTCTTCTTTTTTCTCGTACATTGCCTTTTTCAATTCCGCAGCGTCAACAACAAAAGACTTTGGAACGACATCATCCTTAACGACATCATAAATCAACGCAGGAACATCGAAAAACAATGATTCCCTAAAGGTATGAAGTTTATAGAATTTGGTAGTATCGATTTTCAATTCGGCATTTACAGGAGCTTTAATAAGGAAGCCCTTATTTTCCTTGTACGCTATGAGCTGTACTGCCACCTTTTCCATCTCGTTGAGTGCAGAATGGTCAAAATTTTCAAGAAGCAGTTTTGTGTTAGGTTCAATTACACCGCTGGACCTCAATTTCCACGACGTATTCACAAGACATGTAGGTGTACATAATGTAATAATTGCAATCGTTGACCAAATAGGCCTCAAAACCGGTAGAAGAAATGCTTCGACTGTCTTCTGGAACGAAAGCAAGGAACACATTGAGCTTATCACCATCACGGCGTTCCTGAGGTGCAGGTTTATATGTTACTGGTAGGTCAGCCGGCTCTACATCTATATCATCATCTGACTCATCCTGGACAGTTTTTGCCTGCACATTCTTCTCAGGACGCTTGTTGCGTCCCATCGTATCAACTTTGGCAATATTGTAGTCGTCAGTATCAATAACTACGCACTCAGACATAGGCATAGGTATGTCAAAGCCGTCTTCGTCTTCTACAAGAACTATATTTCCTTTGTCAAAACCTTTAACTATTCCGCCTCCTATTTCACTTAGGAAACGGACTTTATCTCCAATTTTCATAATAATTCAAAATTGCAAAAAGTGAAATACTTTTCATTTATCAAGAAAAACACGACGATATTCCTGTTCGAAATTAGGCGTAAAAACACCACAACCAATATTAGATGTTATTTCGTCTTTAGTCCAGAAACGTCCGCCGTCAAGCTCGGCACTCGGTCTCACCGGTCCGTCATAAACAGTCTTGTGGACAAACACGAGTTCGCGTTCTCTATCCGACTCAAAAACATATTTCAGCAAGAATTCCGGTACAAAATCTGTCATACCGAGTTCTTCCGATACTTCGCGCTTCAGTGCAGAAGAAACATCCTCGCCCAAATCAATATGTCCGCCAACGGAGGTATCCCACTTACCAGGCTGGATGTCTTTCCAAGCCGGACGTTTCTGAAGGAACAAATCTCCATTACTGTTGAATACATGAAGGTGAACTACTGGATGCAACAATTTACTGCCACTGTGGCATTCACCACGTGTAGCCGTGCCAGTTATATTGCCCTCTTCATCGACAACGGGAAACAGTTCTTCTTTATTATCAAATAATATTTTATATTTATCTTTGCCAACTTTATGATATTTTATTATTTTCATATAATCACCATATATATAGTAACACAAACTAAAAAAAAATTATAGTTATTTTTTAACTATAATCAAGTTTTCATATACTTCTTCTAAGGCCCTACCTATATTCTTTTTTGATTTGTAATCTTTTTCCTTCATTTGATAATGCCCTGTTGTTTCCATTTCTCTACTGCGTTTTGCCGCGATATGGACAAGCTTGTATTTTGAATCGACTATTGTGAGCAATTTATCAATAGATGGGTAAATCATTGTATCACACTCCCTATTTTAATTTTACTATAGGGTATTTGAAAATTCAATGATGTTGACACAAATTAGACAGACAAATTATTTAGTTCTTCATAATACTTATTTATATTATCGATTATATCTAAATATTTTAAATCATATATGGGCTTTTCTAATTTTTCTTTTTGTTTTTTTATATAACGACTTTCTATAAATGATTTAATAACGTTTAGTAAGGCGGTTGGTTCATTACTGATGATGTAATCTGCTTCTTGAATCGCTTTTTTACCAAACTTGGGATCAGTCGATAGAAATATGGTTTCCATTAATCTTAATTCCGTTTCCCCTATACTATGTTTAGCATAATTTTTGCTAAAACTTTCTATATTTCTTAAGTTATTTATTCCAAAATTGGCCTGTAGTTTTAGAATATTTAGTAATAAAGCTTTTTTGATGTTTAAAGGGCCTATTTTTTTTATTATTTCTCTAGATTTATCACTACTGAAGGAACTAGGATTATTTTTTACAATGTATGTTATAATAGCGCCTGCTAATTGTTCTTTGTTATATTTTTGCAATGTTTTAATAAAGCTTTCATCAATATTTGCAAACAATTCAATATTATTCATTATTTACCACCTTTTATTCTTTTTATAATTATACACTATTATAGAAAAATAAACAAGTTTAGTTTGTTTATTTTTTGTTTTGTTCATTTTTTATTCTAATGTTTTTTATTAAGTCATAAGTAGTTATATAGTTTGATATTTCTACTATGTCAGAAGATTCTTGTCTTCTTTTTTCAATATAGTTTTTATCGATAGGGTCTCCTTTTAGTGAATATGTTAGTTCTTTTTGGCTGTCGTAGTAATACTTGCTGGTTAAATAGTTGCCATCAGGGAATACTACCATATTATCTTCGGTTGAGAAGATATCGTTTCCTAGTTGGTATGGGCTTTTGAAATTAAACATATTACCTAAAGTTGGAAGAACGTCGATCATTCCCATTGGTTTTTCAATTTCTAGATTGAAATTAGTATCTTTGCTCCAAATAATAAATGGTACTTTTTTATCTAGATTATATCTTAAATCGTCTATTTTAACGTATCCTGGATCGCCTTCTTTTTTCATTCTATCTTTAATTGGGTCATAGTTATAGAGAATATTATAATATTTTTTGTCTAGCCTTGCATCGTGATCGCCATAGATGATTACAACAGTATCATCTAGTAGCCCAGCAGCATCCAATTGGTCAAATAATTCTCCGATTGCTTGATCAGCGTAGTGAACTAAGCGAATGTAATTGCCAAATGTTGTTCCTTCTAAATATGGACGGGTCACAATTTTGCCATCTATTTCTACTTTATAATCGGTTGGAAATTCATCTGTTAGTTCTAAATCATTCCAAGGGGTATGATTAGAAAGCATTATTAAGGTTGCGTAGAAAGGTGTTTTCTTTTCTTCTTTAATACTTTTAATTATAGGTACAGCTTGGCGGAAGAACGATTTATCGGATAGACCAAAGTAAATAGATTCGTCTATTTCAAAATAGTCTTTATGATAAAACATATCGTATCCCATGTTTTTATGCATATTATTACGATTCCAAAAATCTCCAGTATTACCATGCATGCTAAAAGTGTAATAGCCTTTTTCTTTTAAGAGTTTAGGGATAGTAATGTATTCTCTATCGTAGTAATTTATAAATACTGTTCCGCTGTTTGAAGGCATAAGACTGGTGTTTAAGGTAAATTCTGAATCACTGCTGTTTCCTACTCCTACTTGAGCATAGAAATTGCTAAAAAACATTCCACTTTTTGCTATTTTATTTAAATTAGGGGTTACTTCTTCACCATTGAAGTTTAAGTTCATAGTAAGGGTTTGAATGCTTTCGGCATGAATGGCGATGATATTTTTTCCTTCGAATAAGCCGGTATATTCATTAGTTTTACTTTCGTGATTAGCTTCTTTATAGTATTCAACGGTTTTTTTATAAGCTTTGTCATAACCAAACAGGGTATTTAGTTTAGGAGTTAGGCTTTGAACTATATCATTTATTTGGTAGACATATATTCCAAACTTATTGACAACATATTCTCTATTCCAAAGTTTGCCAAATCTTCCCCACTCGGTTGGTGTTGTAAAAATTACGCTGATCATAATTAGAATGAGGGCGATGATGTTATATTTATGAAAGTATGAACGACATTCCTTTTTGGTTTTGTATACTGGTTCTTTTGATTTTTTTAGGTGGATATTATGAATATAATAAACAAAAATAGGTTGCCAAAGGAAGGTTAAATCTTTAAATTTTAAAACGTTTTCTAAGATGGCATCTCCAACATCTACTACTTGGGTAGAGGTTGCTAATAAGGAAAACGATGCGAATGATTCATAAAAAGTATAATAGATGGAGTTAACGATGCATATCAAGGTGGTAATAATAGAGGCAATCATAAAATATAAAATTCTGTTTTTTTCTTTAATCAAAAAAGAAAATGCTCCTATGATAATAAGGGTGGTTAAATCTAGGATAAAGGCTTTTATATTGATAAATGTGCCTATGGTTAGCCATCTTAAAAGAAGTGCGTTTAAACACGCACTGATAATAAAATACCATAGTAATAAATTATTTTTACTGCTTGTTTTTATTAAATTTATAAATTTATGATAAATTGATATTATTTTTTCTTTCATATTGATACCTCTTAAACATTTTAATTATAGCATAATTGGATATTTTAAGCAATATTTACTTTTGGGTATTAATATGTTACAATTATGAAGTGGTGATTTTATGGTTGCTAGTAGTAAAAGTCATAAATTAAGTTTGAAAAATATAAAATGTTATTTAAAAGATGTTTATAACAAAGTTTTAGTTTTTTTAAAGAAATATAAATATGTATTAATAATGATACTACCTTTTTTATTTACTGATATTGCGGTTAGGTATGTTGGAAAGGATATTAATTTTTTTAATCTTTATGAAATAGTGCCTAATTTATTCACTTGCTTATGGATTTATTTATTTATAAGTGTTACTTTAAATTTAAAAAGTTCAATTGGTAAGTATGTATATTTAGTTTTGGGAGTTGTTAGTGTTTTTTTATATTTTATTAATACAATATATTTTGGAATGACAAATTCATTTTTTGATTTTACATTGTTAGAATCTGCTAAGGAGGGAACCCCCTATTTATTGGATACTTTAAAGAATGCTAATATTTGGATATATATTTTTGGTATTTTTATTATTTTGTTATTTTATTTGGGATATAGATCTATTCCTTCAAAGAAGAAGAATAATTATGATTTATTACCAATTAGTTTAATTATTTTTATTATTATTCATAGTTTTATACCGATGTTACTTGGTAAACCTAATAGGGAACTTACTTGGAATACTTGGAGAAATCCTAGAAATGTTTATATTAATTTTAATGATAGTAATAAGAGTATGATGATATCTGGACTTTATGAATATTCTTTTAGAAATTTTTATATTACTTATTTAAAACATGAAAAGACAGATAATGAAACAGAGATGAGTTTCTTAGAGGAAGTATTTAGTTCTTCTTCTTTGAAAGAGGAAAATAGTTATACTGGTAAGATGAGGGGTAAGAATATTATTTTCTTACAGTTAGAGGGTATCGATAAATTTTTAGTGAAAAAAGATATTATGCCTAATTTATATAATTTAGTTAGTAATTCAATTAATTTTGATAATCACTATTCTTATTATAATGGTGGTGGTTCTACTTTTAATTCAGAATTTGCGGTTAATACTGGGTATTTGACTCCGATATCTTATAGCCAAATTGCTTATACTTTTAATAAGAATTTGTTTAATTATTCTTTAGCTAATATTTTTAAAAGCGAGGGCTATTTGATTAATGCATTTCATATGAATTCTTCTGAATATTATTCTAGGGGGATTAATTATGCTAATTTTGGATATGACAATTATTATGGTCTTAAAGATATGAGAGGATATAATAATGATGATTATGTTTTAGATACGGAACTTATTAATAATGAAGAGTTTGTTAAATTAATGTTTCCAAGTGATCAAAAATTTGTTGATTATATTATTACCTACTCTGTTCATATGCCTTTTAGTTCTTCTAAGGGTGTTTGTTATAAGTTATTAAAAAGGGATTATCCTTTAGGAGAGATACCTGAACTTACTGAAGAAGAATGTATTTACATACAAGCTAAGGAAACGGATGACATGATTGGTCTTTTAATAGATAAGTTAAAGGAACTCGATTTATTTGATGATACGGTTATTGTGGGATATGCTGATCATTATTTGTATACTGTTTCGGATAAAACAATATTGGATAAATATAAGAATACTGAAAATAATTTAATTAATAATACACCATTTTTTATATATAATAAGGATTTAAAGAAGAAGACAATTAAGAAGGTAACTTCTCAGTTAAATATATTACCTACGGTATTAAATTTATTTGATTATTTAGATGATCCTAATTTATATATTGGTAAGGATGCTTTGGCTAAGGATTATACTGGTATTACATTTTTTAGTGATTATTCTTGGTATGATGGTAATATTTATGTTGAAGATGGTGTAGTTACCAATAAGAAGAATGTAGATTTTGAATATTTGGAAAAGATGAATAGTTATATTGATTATATTATTAAGAAAAATGATCTTGTTTTAAAATATAATTATTTTAAAACATTATCTAGTAAAGAAGATGATGTTCAAGATGTGGTTGATATAGATAAAATAATTGAATAAATAAAGAAACTAACTTTTATTTGATGTTAGTTTCTTTTATTATATATATTGGTCTTTTTTTGGTTTCTAGGTATGTTTTAGATAGGTATTGGCCAATGATACCTAAACAGAATAATTGAATACCACTTACAAAGAAAATGATACATACTAGGCTTGGCCAACCAGCTGTAGGATCACCAAAGATGATTGTTTTGGCGATGATTATGATAATCATTATGAAGGAAATAATACAGAAAAGAATTCCAGCAATTGAGCTTATGGCTAAGGGAGCAGTTGAGAAAGCAACAATTCCTTCGATAGCATATAGGAATAATTTCCAAAATGACCATTTTGTTTCTCCGGCTACTCTTTCAACATTTTCATATTCTAGCCATTTAGTATTGTATCCAACAAATTGAAACAAGCCTTTGGAATAACGATTATATTCTCCTAATTCAAGAATGGAATCGACCATTTGTCTTGACATTAAACGATAATCTCTTGCACCATCAACCATTTCAATTTTGGACATTTTATTGATAATTTTATAAAACATTCTGGCAAATAGGCTTCTAATAGGAGGTTCACCTTTACGGGTGACTCTTCTTGTACCAACACAGTCATAATCGTTATTTGGGTCTTCTAAAATGTTTAGCATTTGGGGAAGAAGAGATGGTGGGTCTTGTAAATCGGCATCCATAATAGCAACATAATCTCCAGTAGATAATTTTAATCCTGCTAGCATAGCGGCTTCTTTTCCAAAATTTCTGGAAAAATGAATGTATTTTACTCGTTTATCTTTTTTAGAATATTCTTTGATTACTTCAATTGTTTTATCTTTTGAACCATCATTTATAAAGATAAATTCAAAATTGTTTTTCATTTCTTCGGCAATTTTCGTTATTTCATCATAGAAGAATGGTATTGCTTGTTCTTCGTTGTAGCAAGGAACAATGATACTAATTTTTTTCATAATTAAACTCCTTTTGTTCTTAAATTATAACATAACTAATCTTTTTTAGCAATTTTGTTTCTTTCTTTATTAGTAAATACTAGTAATTTACTAAATATGTAATTTAAAACTAATACTATTATTTGTACTATTATTTTAGCATAATCATTGTTTATTTTGATTAATTTTACTAATATAAACATAATAACTAGATCTATTATAAATGTGGCTAATCTGGATGTTACAAACTTGAACGCTTCTTTTAAGGCGTTTTTTCCCTTTGTTTTACTTTCAAAAACAAATTTTTTATTGGTAAAATATGCGAATGTTACTGATAAAATCCAAGATATGGTGTTAGCAATAATAAAGTATATATTATTACTGATATCTAAGAGTCTAGATAAGATAAAATAGGATACTAAACTAACTAATGTAGTTAATACACCGATTATTAGATAATTAAATATTTCTTTGTATTTGGTATAGATATTCCAAATTTTATCACAAAGGATAATATATAAGATACTGAATAATAAGGTTATTAGAGATATTATAATACCTAGGGTAGAATATTTTGGAGTGTAAGTTAGAGTTAGGGTGTGATTTCCACTTGGTAATTCAAAAGATGTTAATGTGTTTAAAATAGGATTTAATTTAATTTTTTCTCCATCTGCTAAAAGAGTCCATCCTTCATCATAAGGAATGTTTAAAAATATTTTAGATGATTTATCTAAGTTAATTTTACCTTCTAGTTTGGAACTGGTGATTTTTTTAAAGTCGATTTGATTTTTTGATAGTTCTTGATAATGTTTTTCTAGAATATCGATATTTTCATAATAAAAGTATGTATCTTTTATCTCTAATTGTTCTTCAAATTCAAATTTTAGTTCTATAGTAGTTCCAATTTGATGTTTGCCTAAAGAGATAACTCCCCAATTATATTTAGTGAAATAATCATCATAATACGTATCATTTATATACATTTTTGCTTTTTTATATGTAGTTTGAATTTCACTTGGAGGTGAAATATAGAAATATAATTCATCTGGACTAGTTATTTTAATTTTATACTTTAGTATACCAATAGAGTTTGTTTGATAGGTATTGTTTGTTTTTTTTACATTTTCATAACTTATAGTGTAAGGACTATATTCATAAATATCTTCATTTATGGAAGTAAATGCTTTTACAATGTTGTTTTGATTTAAAAATGGATTATTACTTTCAATATCGATATTATCATTATTTATTTTATAACCAAATGATAAATAATATGGATTTTGATAAATGGCTAGGTCTTCATCTTGTATTATTTTATTATAGTTTTTATGCTCATTTTTTGATAGAATGTATTTAATTGACAGTAGCATATCCGAAGTTATTGTTGAACCATTTTTATTATAGTATGCTCTTGTTAATAATCTTCTGAAGCCTAACTTTTCCATTAATTTTTCTACTTCTTTGTTTGTTACTGAATCAAAATGGCTGATTCCGTTATAATCAAATATCATTGAATCGTTAATGGAAAGCATATTTTTATTGATATTATCTTCTCTATCAAAAGTTTTTTCCATACGATATAAAGAGTTATCTTTTTCTTTTAATGTTTTAATTATATTATCAACTTTTATTACATAATTTTTAAACTCACTATTTGATTGTTTATCTGGCATAATATTGGTTAATATTCCAGAGGTAGTATTTATTGTTAAATCTGCTATTGCAATAATTAATAAAACTTTGTATATGTTTTTGTTCTTTTTTAGAAAATGTATAATTATTATCATAATAATAAACGATAATAAAATAGTTAGTCCATATGTTGATACGTTGAATTTAAATTTATATAGATAGATAATTATGCTTATTAAACAAATTATGATGCTTACTTTTTTTAAATCATCTTTATTGTAATTTAGATTCATATATGAATTACAAGCAATTATTATTTCAAAGAATACGAATATAAAAGCGTGTCTAAAATCGAAACAATTTGGAGTATTTAATCCGTGGAATAGTAAGTCTAATGATTTAACTACAAAGGTAGTAGCTAGACAAAATAATAAGATAGCGTTAATTATTTTGTTCCTTTTGGGAATTTTTTTGTTTAGGAAAAACATTATTAATAAAATAAAGATAACCATACCACAAGCAATCATTGGTCCACCATGCCAAGTTTCACCATTTCCAGTAGCGGCGGTGAACATTTTGGCAATTACATTAAAATATGGGATGAGAATATCAAATTTTAAATTGCTTAGGCTGAAAACAGCTTTACTGGAAGAAAGACCAAAAAATGATGGTAATAAAATAAACATTGATAGAAATCCACCTAATAATGATGAAATACTATATTTTATGAA
>OLRV01003795.1_pt1 | contig 10168 bp, 12 predicted proteins | sample 1672421 | NCBI WGS metagenome assembly OLRV01 (sample SAMEA3136684, study PRJEB25190) | human gut metagenome | biome: human gut; feature: human-associated habitat; material: faeces | place: Austria | collected 2013
TAGTTAATTATTATAATAAGGTGGTTAATATGGATAATGAATTAAAAGAAAATAACTTTGCTAATATTATCAAATATTTAAGGCAAAAAAACAAAATGACTCAACAAGATTTAGCAAATATTGTTGGATTAACTCCTACTGGAATTTCATATTGGGAATCAGGAAAAGCAATTCCTAATATTGATACATTAGAAAAATTAGCACAATATTTTAATGTTACTGTTGATTATTTATTGGGAAAAAAAGAAATGTCTGAAAATGATAAAAAGGCTGTTTTATTTAGAAAAGCCGAAGATGTTCCTAAGGAACAACAAGAAGTTTTATGGAATATTATAGATAGCACTATTGATGCTTTTTTAAAAGGACATAATACATAATTGCCTAATTATAAACGAGCTACTAATTTAGCTTCTGAATTACTTTTAAAACAGACTCATATAGATACTTTCCCAATCAATCCTCAAAATATAAACATAGATCATGTATACAATGTTTTTTGTACATTTGCAGAATATTCTAAAAAAACAAATATACCTATATTAAAGCTAACTAATAACGGACAATTTAATGATGGATATACACTCAGAAACATTAGACCAAATACTAATATAATCTTATATAACGATACAATCTTCTCATCTGGAAGAATTTTATGGACGAACTCTCACGAACTTGGTCATATAGTGTTAAATCACACTGATCATAGTCTCAATAATGAGAAAGAAGCTAATGCCTTTGCTTCACAATTGTTATTACCTAAATGCATTTTAAAAAAACTAATTAAAGAATATGTTCCTGTAACCCCAAAATATTTGGTAGATAATTTTGGTTTATCAGATGAAGCTGCCAAAAATTCTATTTCTTCAATTCGAAATACTATTAATTATGATTTTGAAGACATATATGATGAAGCATTGTTAATAAAGTTTAATACATTTCTTTCAAGCAAAACCTCTAATTTTCTAAGTAGTTATTTAGATGATATGGAAATTGAAAGATCATTGTGGAAATAAAAAGGACTTTTGCAAGTCCTTTTTACATGCTAAATTCTACTTTTTTTAAGAATTTATCAGTTATGTAATATTGAATATCTAGTTTTTTCACTTTTTCCTTTTTGCACTTTATTATTTCTTTAACTCCATCTTTTGATACACTTAACAAGCCAATATTATTTTCTTCAAATATCTCTTTATGTACTTTTCCAATATTATTTGAATCTAACGCAACATATACTTTCGTGGCATAATCTTTATATCTTATTGCTTGTTCTATTCCAGCTCTCCAATCATATAATTTTGCCTCAACTGCTACTAAATTTTTAGTCGCTAAATTAACCTTCTTAATAACTTCTATATGATTTTTGCTAACTTTTATGTAGCCATTTTCTTCCAAATCTTTTAAAAATAATTTAAATTCTTTCTGATATTTTTTATTAACAGATATCTCATTTATATCAATTTCATGTTTATTATATATTTTTTCTACATAATAATAAGAATTCATATAAGTATTAAATAATATATATTCTCTATCTATTCTTTCTGTATACACAACATCTGCAATATTATTTCCACTTTGCAATTCTCTTGTTATATACTTTATTTTATACTTTTTTTCTAGATACTCTACTAATTTTTCTACAAGTTCTTTTTCATTTGCAAACATAACATCTCCTCCATCTTACAAAACCTGAAACAAATTTTTTATCATTTTAAAAGTTGCTGTTGTAGTCTTATCTCGAGAAATTGATTTAGGTATTTTAGAATATGCATTTATAGCTTCTTGCAATCTATCTTTATAATAATTTATTTTTTCATTTTCATCACTTATACTATTTATCATATTAACTTCATTTCTCATTTGTTCTAAAAAATGTAACTGAATATTTTGGTCTCCACTAACAATGTCAATCCAATTTTTATCTTTGCAATATTCGCAATTACAATGTCCTAAATGATTGTATATAGGTTCGAAAGAATATAAATCTTTTCTAGGATATGTATGAAATGATAGTAATTGTGGAAAATAATATTTAGCATACATATTATATGGATCAACATCATCCTTTATATATTGCTCATCAAAAAATTCAATACTTGCTATTCCAAGAGAAAATCCACTTATTCCTTTTGCAATTAAAGCTAGTCCAATAGCAACTGGAACTTTTAACCCTATAACTGGCTTATTTGTACTATTTTGCAATTTACACATAAAATTAATATATGCACTTATAGTTTGCTCATTTAATTGTTTCATATCTGATACTTGAACTATATATCCATCTGTGTCAACTGTTGAATAGTATGATAAAATTTTTTCTTGTTGCAATACTAAATGATTTAAATTGATTGAAATCATTGCATATTTTTTCTTTGTTTTTTCTACAATTTTAGATGCTTCATTAATTAATTGAATATTTATCCTTATCCATTCTTCTAATTTATCAATTGAATAATCTGTATTACTTATATAATGATATGGCATTATAATACTTTCAAATTCAATCATTTCTTTGTACCAGTTATTAATATATTCTTCCCTTTTTTTAGTATCCAGCAAATATTCCAATGTTACAATGCCATCTTCAGGTGCATATGTTAAATCTTTCAACCCCTTTACATTTGCAAATGTGGCATAGCTTAATCTTTGCGTTGATGGATCCACAATCGTATCAAATCTATTATCTTTTACCATTTTATGAATAGATTTACTCCAATTTCTAACATGAATTGGGTATATAACTGATAGTTGCTTATTTTTACTAAATATTTCCGAAACTGTTTTTTCTTTGTATAACCATGCATAATATTTCCCCATAAATTCTTGTTTTTCTAAAACATTCTCCTGTTCAAGACTATTTTTAAAATCTTCAATGTCTTTGAACCTTTCATATGCATTTTTAGATGTCGCCTTATATATTACTTTTTGTATAGCAGAACTGATAGACTGTCTAAATTGCGTAGGTGGTATTATTGGAGAATTTAGTATCTCTAATACTAGTTCTGGAACTGTTCTAGATTTATATGGAACATTCCCTGTTACCATTTCATATAATATTATTCCTAATGAATATATATCTGAACGTTTGTCAATTCTTTTACTATCTTTTAATTGTTCAGGAGACATATATAATGGTGAACCTATGCTTTTTCCTGTTGAGGTAATTGCAGAAAAATCGATTATCTTACTTAAACCATAGTCAATAATTTTTATTTTACCTTCACTATTAATTAAAATATTCTCTGGCTTTAAATCTCTATGTATTATTCCTTCTTTTTCCACTATTGTATTGTGCAAATCATCTACACCAATCAAAATCTTTTTAAATATCTTGATTAATTCTTCATCTTCAATTCCACCATTTATACATTCTCTTAATGTTTTACCATCAAAATATTCCATTACTATTATATATTCTTTATTTCCAAATTCATTTATTGCATAAAAATCATCTATATATTTAATTAGATTTGTACTAGTCACATTTTTAAGAACATCTATTTCTCTCGTTATTCTATTTTGCTCTTGTTTAAACTCTTCTAAAACATATGTCTCAGATAATACTTTAGCGGCATATATTTGTCCGTTTTTCTGAACTTTATATACACTTCCAAAACTACCTCCTCCCAGTGCTTTAATAAAGAGATATCCATTAATTTCTTTTCCTAAAAAGTTCATTTTTATTCTCTCCTTGCCTATAATTAAATATATAAGAATCTGTTATTTTATCATCTTAAGTATGTTTTTATTAATTATTTTCTATTATCTGTTTCAAGTCTGCTAATAATCTATTTTCTTCATTTTTCAATTTTGGAATTGAAGTCTTTAAAAGGAAATACTCTTCTCCTATAGATCCACTTCTGTCTAAATCCTTTATAACGATATTATAAATTTTATCTTTTTTTAAGTTAGTATCTTCCCATATGCAATCGTTGTGAACTTTTATAATTATTTTACTTTTACATATTTTCAAAATTTCTATTGCATTAATATCGCTGACAAAAAAGTATAATGTTTTTATCTTTTTATTATATTTATATGTCATTCCATCAGAATCCACTTTGTCATACCAATTATTATTCAACTTAAAAAGACCTGTATTAGTTATTGAACAATAATCTTTTAGCATTCCTACTGACCCATTTATACTTCTTTTGCTCTGATTTTCTTCTACTTTTGCAAAATATTCTACACTTACTCCAGCATCACATTTTGTTGATATATTCATAAATTCATTAGCAGTAGTTATTCCTAAAAGCCTTATAGTTCCAATATCTTTTCTTCCTATATCTATCTTTCTAGATTGTGCTATCATTTGATTTTCATTAGAAATGATAAATATATCATCATTCATATATAATTCATTGTATATATCATCAGAATAGATTTCTTCATTTATTAAAGGCACTAAATAATCTACTCTAAAATTAGTTTCAGCTAAAACTAAATATTTGTTATCATATCCTTGATTTCTTAATGAAACCATTTTTTGATTTTTCTTAAATGTTTTTACCTCGATTTGTGGTTTACCATTTACAGGAATCCATTTTTCATCAAATTTAACGAATGGTATTGCTTTTTTATTTATGCTTACTCCTATAACGTCTGGAGCAATACCAACTTGCTTAGGATCATAATCATAATAATCAGTAATTACCTTTGCATCTTTTTCTCCAGATATTTTTGGAAGAATAATTTTATTAAAAACAACACTTTCTGGAATAATATTTATCCATCTGTCAAAGATACCTCCCATATAATCGCCTTTAGAATTCAAGGCTCCTCGCATTGGTCTAGTTCCTTGCATCTGTGTTAAATTTGATATAAAATAAACTGCCTTTTTTATGTCATCTATATTAACTATAACTTCATTATTCATCACTATTCTCCATTAAATTAATCTTTTTTATTGGAATTAATCTGAGAGGATTTATTATCTTATCTTTAATTGAAAATCTAGGTCTTCTTCCTTGTAATTGCTGGTCTCTGAATGTTTCATTTTTCTTGTAATTTAATACAATATTATATATGTTACTTGAGTCAATTTCATAAAACCATATATTGCCATCAACATTTTCAAATGGTGCAAAATCTACAAAAATCAATTTATCCCAAGTTGAAGTTGGGCCAAATGAAGTACAATCAATTTTTATAGAAGCTGACTTTATTTGAATTCCCTCTCCTGTAGTTTTATCTACTGCATCGTATGAATGTGCTGTACCATTTGTTCTAACTGCATTAAAGAATATGCAATATAAAGCTTCACTAAATACATCTGGTACATTTAAATTTCTTCCACCAAATTGTTTTAAATCCGAATTTATATTTGTCCATTTGCGAAAAATTTCTTTAAATTTTTTATAATCTTCCATATCAAATTCATCGCCTATAACATTAGTTCCATCTTTTAATTTCACATTAACTTGTTTCATATTCTTCAACATATATATGAATTAATTAATTTTAAACAATACTTCTGGAGATATATCTAGAACATCACATATATCAAAAATTACTTCTAAAGAAACAGGTGTTACCATATTAGGAGCTTCAATATTACTCATATGTGTTCTACTAATACCAATTTTTTCAGCTAACTCAATTTGTGTCATCTTTTTTAATTTTCTTTGTAATGCAATGTTTAATCCTATTTTAATATATTTCTCTGAATGTTTACTATCCATATACTTTCTCCTCCGTAATTATCCTATCTCATTTACAAATAGAATTAAACAAACTGTAGCTTTGCATTATTAAATATATTAGGTGCAAAAACAAATCTCAATATTGCTTTTTTATAAAAAAAGGAAGAGTGATGCATTTTAATATCACTCTTTTTATATAGTTTTTATGCGTTATCATTTTTTTCCAAAATTTTTAAAATTTCTTCTGATAATGTCGTTATTACTGGAACTGAAACAGCATTTCCGGCTTGTTTGTATAGTTGAGAATCAGGATACTTTTTTCCATTAAACTCTTCTGGCAATTTATATCCTTTTCCAATGGGAAATCCCTGTAACTTAAATGTTTCAGTCGGTGTTAGTTTTCTTATTCCATCGCTAACTTTAATTAGTGGTACATTATGTCCTCCTGTACCCATATTAGCTGTTAATGTTGGACAAACTCCACTTTTATTTCTTCTTACATACATTCCCCTACGGCATTGATAAAATTGATACATTTCATCTATTTGTTCATCTAAATTTATTCTATTTTCCTTTTCAGAATTTTTAAATTCATCAAGTGAAACAAAATAATTGGGATATTTTTCCTTTGTATAATAGTATTTTTCACCATTTTCTTTAGTTAAATCATAATTTATTATTTTCTTTATATCACTAACTCTTTCTTCAGAAGTTTTATGTTTGCACAAATTAGAAAGCACATCTTTGTTATAAATATCGAACAGTTCAATGTCTTTTTCATTAGCTAAACCAATTATATAAATTCTTTCCCTATTTTGAGGCAAATCTGAATATTCCATTGTATTTAATACTTTTTCAAAAATTCTATATCCGCATTCCTCTAATTTTTCTTTTATAACTTTATAAGTTCTACCGTTATCGTGTGCTTGCAAATTTTTTACATTTTCAAGAAAAAGAACTCTCGGTTTGTAGAATTTCTCCCCTAGCATTTCTATCAAATCTATAATATTTAGGAATAAATTTCCTCTTTCGTCATCAAACCCTTTTTGCTCTCCTGCTATACTAAAGGCTTGACAAGGAAATCCACCATTTAAAATATCTATAGGTTCTTTTAAAATTATTTCGTGAAGATTTTCATAATATTTTTTTTCTTGATCATTCTTAGCAAACTCAGGATGTAATACTAATTTTATATCTCCTTGTAATAATTTATGCTGAAAATTATTTTTATATGTAGCACAAGCATACTCATCTATTTCATTTGCCCACAATAGTTTATAACAAGCATTTTTGCCTTTTGCATTTTGAAATCCAAGACATATTCCTCCAACTCCCGCAAATAGACTACCAACCTTATATTCTTTCATTTTGTACCTCTTTCAATTACATGTATATCATATTTATCATAAAAATGCAAGCTTTTACTTTACATTTAATATTTTTTTCTACAAATATACGCCACATCTGTATCTCTGTTGTCATCCTAAATTTATTTATGGGCATAGCATATTTATAGTTTCTAGATATATAATCATCAATTCGATTGCTTACTTCAATATCATTTTTGTATTTTTCTTTCCAATCCTGTAAAATAATTCTTTTATTAAATTCAATGTATCCTACAATTTTTTGAACTGGATTGCTAGTGTATAAATACGCATTTATAGACTCTGTATAAAATTGATGTCTATATTCAAATATCTTTTTTCCATTTCTTATCAAATCAAATATTTCTGGTTTTAAACTTAATAACATTGTACGCATTTTTTACCTCAATAATCATATAAACAATTTAATTTATTTTATATCACAAAACTTATTTTTTCCACAAATCAACACTAATTTATATAAAAAATGTTTACATGCATAGTTATATCAAACATTTGTTCATTTGTCAATGTTTTTTTTGTTTTTTCCAAAAAATTCTGTATGTTAGTCAATCGTTTGCCACAAATTATTGACTAACATACACTAATTATCTTTTGTGAAATATTTCATAAACATTTAAATTTTTTATAACTAAAATGTATATAATGTTGGACTGGCTTGTCCTTTTTTTCTATATTTTTCAGGTGGTATTCTCTTATTTAAGTATTCTGAAATTTTTATTTCTGTTCCGTCAAATCCCCATCTATCTTTTTCTTTATTATAATACCATTTTTCCACCTTGTAAACTCCTTTAACTACACCGTCAATAACAGCAACTACTTGTTTTACAGCATTTCTTCTGTCTCCATTAAGTTTCCACCACTGATGTACTGTTTCGTATATTGATCCATTTCCCCAACTATTTACATTTTCCTGTCTTATTTTTATAATTAGCACTTTGTCATCTTTTTTAAATTCACTAATTTGTTGTAATCCATATTTGTTAATGATTTGTTGAACATTTGCAACACCATACTCAGAATTAACTGGAGAAGCAATATTTGTTAACCCCGCATAAACATCAATTAAAGCAGCTTCTACTTCAAAAGCAGTCTTTTCTTCCATATGATGCCTATGAATTATATAAATTACTTCTAATCCCTCTCCTTTTATTTCTCTAATTGTCCTTATTTTTTCACTTTCTTCATCTTGCCATTCTTCCAGTTCTTCTTTAGCTAAAATACCATTAGCATGTGAAAAAACTCTATTTCCTTTACCTTTCCCTACATAGAAAACGTTTCCATTTCTGGGATCAATTAATTTGTACACATAATATTTTAGCTCTTCAATTACTTCTTGGCTAAATTCATTTTTATTTACCATATAATTTTCTCCTTTGTCTTTACTATATGAATTTGTAGTCCCTGCTATCTTCAGCTACCATCATGTCACTAGTCTCATCTTCATCAATTGAATAAGTTATTTCATCTTTTTGATTTAATCTACCCTTTAAATAATTTGACATTTTTTTATCTGTACTATGAACGTAGCATTTTCTTGTCTTCTTGTCATTAGTTTTTTATATGTTTTCTTTTCAACATCTTCTGCCTCTCATATCCTAATTTCCCTCTCTGCGATTTTGTTTGCAAAGTACCTATCATGTGAAACAAATAGTATTGTTCCATTATATTCTTTTAAATTTTTTTCAAGTAGTTCTCTTGTTGAAATATCCAAATGATTAGTTGGTTCATCTAATATTAAGAAATTTGTTTTTTCAATTACTAGTTTGGCAATTAAAAGTCTTACCCTTTCTCCTCCTGATAATTCTTTTAACCTCTTAAATACATTTTCTCCATAAAACATATACTTGGCCAAGAATGTTCTAGCTTCTGTTTCACTGCCCCCATAATTTTTCAAAAAATATTCTAAAATAGTATCAGTCTCATTATCAAATTTTATCTCTTGAGGAATATATCCTATTTTAGTTGATGGATTTATCTTTATATCTCCACTAAAATCTTTGTCCAATCCTGAAATAATTTTTATTAGAGTAGATTTGCCAGATCCATTTTTTCCTTTTAATTGTACTTTTTCTCCTCCAATTTTATTTACATTACATATTTTACCATGAATTTACAAATTTGTGAATACTTTAGGCATTATAAGTTTACATATTTCTTAAATAATTCTAAATATTTAAATAGAATCTTAGAAATTAAAATAGATAGGCCTCTAGATAGTAATTTTGACTAGATTTCGCTCAATAAAAGAATAGATTTCAGTAAGTTACTGAAACCTATTCTTTTATTTTTGTTGCGGGGGTAAAACTCGAACTTACGACCTCTGGGTTGTGGGAATTTGATAAGTGTTTTTGAGAAATTTTGTTAACTTGAGTTTTTATTAGTTTTAATAGGGTTAGAGTAAATTGGTAAAATTATGAATTTGGTTAAATTTGGTACTTTTTTGCAATGATTGTCCCTAACAATTTTTAATAAAAATGGAGGTTTTAACAATGAAAATTTGTGATATTTTAAACAATAATGAAAGTAAAAATTTATTAAAGTAATGGTTAGAATTTAGAGGGGAATAATTATCTCGTATGGATGAAAATGATCAAGAGTATTTAATTAATTTTGATAATTATTCTGAAAAGATTTTAAATAATGTTTCTGGTGTGAATTACAACTATGTTTCTAAAAAATTAGATTTAATCTATGAGGATTTTATGGAATATTGTGTTTTTTGGAATGATAAGTATTATATGAGTGGATTTAGTGATGCAATTAAGTTAATTGTTAGTGGATTGAATTTATAATTTAAAATAAATAAAAGTGTGAAATTTGATTTTAAAAGTCTCATTTTCACACTTTTAGACTATTTATTAATTCCATTTATACTTTTCTTATCTATCTATTTTAAATTTTTCACATTTTTTCTTATATAATTTTGTGATATATCTCTTATAATTTTTAGGGAAATTGCGTATTTCAACTAAGGATGGTATTGCCAAAATTATATATGCAAAAATTCTTACAATCATGATAAATATTGGAGTTTCATTTATTAGGTCTAGAATGTTGAAACATAAATCAACTATGATTACACTAATATATATTACTATATATAGAGCAACTTTTACTATACTTTTTATTTTT
>OLRV01003796.1_pt1 | contig 10167 bp, 10 predicted proteins | sample 1672421 | NCBI WGS metagenome assembly OLRV01 (sample SAMEA3136684, study PRJEB25190) | human gut metagenome | biome: human gut; feature: human-associated habitat; material: faeces | place: Austria | collected 2013
TAGAGACGTTGTGATCCATGGTAGCGAAGGTTTTGCCCGGCTGACGTACCGGGCGACCGTGGGCGCGCAGACCATCGAACGCCTGCGGTGAGGTCACTTCATGCACCAGGTGGCGGTCGATATATAACAGCGGGGTTTCGTTTTCGGCTTCGTACACTACGTGAGCGTCGAATAATTTTTCGTATAACGTTTTAGCCATGATTACACCCCTTCTGCCACATAGCGGGCAATGATATCGCCCATTTCATCGGTACTAACGGCGGCAGCGCCACGGGCTAAATCCCCGGTGCGAATGCCTTCTTCTAATGCGCGGTTAATGGCGCGTTCAATGGCGCAAGCCGCATCATCGGCATCCAGGCTGTAGCGCAGCAGCAGTGCCAGCGACAGAATTTGCGCAATCGGGTTGGCGATGTTTTTGCCTGCGGCCTTGGCGGCGGCCAGCGCTTCTTCATCCACCACGCCGTAGCGGGAGCAGTTGATGAGCACTGCTCCGTCTTTCATTTTTCCAATGAGCTCCGCGTTCACCATGTGGTGGGTGGAGGGGCCGCCCGGAACGTGCAGGGTAATAATGTCGCACTGGGAGAAAATATCTTCAATGCTGGTAGGGGTGACGCCGATGTTCAGGGCGCGCTGGCGTGCCAGAAAGTGGTCGTAGCCCAGCAGAATGGGTTCAAATCCCTGAAGGCGCTTGACGAGGTTGCGGCCGATGTTGCCCAGGCCGATGATGCCCACCGTCTTTTTGGTCAGCTCGCTGCCCATGTATTTTTTCTTTTCCCACAGGCCTTCCCGGGTGGTGGCGTCCGCCTGGACGATGTGGCGGTAGTAGGCCAGAATCATGGCCATGACTTCTTCCGCCACAGCATTGGAGTTGGCCCCGGGGGTATTCATGACGTCCACGTTTTTTTTGCGGGCGTACACAATGTCAATGTTGTCGTAACCGGCTCCGGCGCGGACGACCAGCTTCAGGGAAGGAAGGGCGTCCATGATTTCCGGAGTGACTTTTTCGCTGCGGACGATCAGAGCCACGGCATCCGGATGGGCGGCTACCTGTTTTTCCAGAGGCGTATCAGCGTCCTGGATGACTTCATAGCCGGCCGTTTTAAGCGTGTTGGCCGCTACGTCGGAGAGTTTGGTAGGAATAAGGACCTTGTTCATGTTGGTACGGTGGAAAAGATTATTGTTCAATGGTATGGATAAAAAGCCCGCTGCGCAGCTTGGGTTCAAACCAGGTGGATTTGGGAGGCATGATTTCTCCGGCGTCCGCTACGCGGAAAAGGTCGGCCATGGTGACGGGATACAGGGAGAAAGCCAGCGCCATTTCCCCGGAACAGCGGCGTTCCAGTTCTCCCAGACCGCGGATTCCTCCTACGAAGTCGATGCGGTCGCTCGTGCGTGGATCGTCAATGCCCAGAATGGGAGCCAGCACATTCGCCTGGAGGATGGCGCAGTCCAGGCTTTCGATGGGATGGCCGGCCGGGAAGGTTCCCGGTTTGGCCGTGGCGGAATACCAGCGTCCATTCAGATACATGCCGAACTCATGCTTGGCGCGGGGGGCGTAGCCTTCTCCGGGAATGGTATCCACAGGATTTATGTCAAAGGAGGTACGGAGTTTTTCCATGAATTCCTCTTCAGTCAGGCCGTTCAGGTCGCGTATGACGCGGTTGTAGTCCATGATGAAAAGGTCTTCATCACAAAAGACGACAGCCATCAGGTAGTTGAATTCTTCCTGCCCCGTGTAGTCCGGGTGTTTCTGGCGGCGCCTGGCGGAAACGGCGGCGCTGGAAGCCGTGCGGTGGTGTCCGTCCGCAATGTAAAGGGCGTCCACTTCCTCAAAGCTTTTGCGGATGTCTTCCACCGTGCCGGGCTCGGAAACGGGCCACAGGATATGGGTGACGCCGTCCTCCGTGGTAAAATCATATTCGGGTTTGTGGAATTTAATCCATTCCCGGATGATGGCGGAAAGACCTTCATGTTTGCGGTAGGCCAGGAATACCGGTTCCGTCTGAGCGGAGCAGGCGTCAAAATGCTCAATCCGGTCAAGTTCCTTTTCCCTGCGGGTCAGTTCGTGCTTTTTAATGGCGCCGCTGGCATATTCATCCACGGAGGCGCAGCCGACGATGCCCGTCTGTACGCGCCCCCACATGATTTGTCGGTAGATGTAGAAAGACGGCCGTTCATCCCGGAAGAGGTACCCTTCGCGGACAAACCTTTCCAGGTTTTCCCTGGCCTTGGCGTAGGTTTCCGGGGCATGGATGGCGGCTTCGCTCGTGTCGATGTCGGAACGGCAGATATGGAGGAAAGAGGCGTCATTTCCGGCGGCCATTTCCTTGGCTTCCCGGTGGTTCATGACATCATAGGGGAGGGAGGAGACCCGCGCGGCCAGTTCCCGGGGAGGGCGCAGGGCGGGGAAGGGATGGAGAGTGGACATGGAAGGAAAAGTTCGGAAAGTCAGTAATGGGAAAGATGATATAGCGCGCGAATGCTGGAAACAAGCCCGGCCAAAATGCATGCCGCAATGAACAGCAGCAAATAACGTGAAATGGAGTCCTGAAAGAACGGGTTGTCCGGGAAAGACCGTGCCTGATTGAAAGTTTGGACGATGACGAATGTCGCCGGGATGCGGAAAAGATCAAAGATGAACAAGTTCTGGGATATTCGAGATGTATCCTGTTCCCGGCGATTGTTCCGTTCATGTTCCGGCGGAGGCGTTCCGCCCTCTTTTCCGGACGGAGCCGGAAAAGAGGGCAGGGGCCTCGCTTATTTGAGCTTCAGGATATCCACGATGCTGGACGTGATGGAGCGCATGTCATCCATCGTCAGCTCGCCCATGTGGGCAATGCGGAACGTTTTGTTCTTCAAGTCCCCGTAACCGTTGCCGAGCTGCATGCCGCGTTCAATCAGGGAGTTGTTCAGGGCGGCGATGTCAATGTCCCTCGTGTTGCTGATCACCGTCAGGGTGCGGGAAAGGTGGTCCCGGTTGGCAAAGACGCTGAAATATTCATCCGCCCAGGAACGCACGAATTCGGCCATGGCTTCATGACGCGCAAAGCGGTTTTCCACACCTTCCTGCATGATGCGCTGGAGCTGGAGGTCCATGGCGTACATGATGGAGATGCAGGGAGTGTTCGTGTACTGGTAGTCCTTCTTCTGGATGGTGTCGTAAATGGAACGCAGGTCAAAGTAGCAGCCGCGGTTGGGAACGGAGGCGGTGCGTTCGTACGCTTTTTGGGATAGCGTGCAGACAGCCATGCCGGGGGGCAGGGCAAGCGCCTTCTGGGTGGAGGTCACCAGTACGTCCACGCCCAGCTTGTCCGTTTCAATCCGGGAGCCGGCGGCGGAACTCACGGCGTCCATGCACCACACGACATCCGGGTATTTTTTAAGCACTTCCGCAATTTCCTCCACCGGGTTCTGGATGCCGGTGGACGTCTCATTGTGCGTGATGCAAATGGTGTCGTATTTGCCGGTGGAGAGGGCGGCGTCCACCATTTCCGGGGTAGTGGGCTGCCCCAGTTCGCTCTTGAAAATATCGGAGGGCACGCCGTTGCCCGTAGCGATCTTGTACCATTTGTCGCCGAAGGCGCCCACGGAAAAAATGGCGGCGCGTTTGGCGGTGCAGGAACGCACGGCGCCTTCCATCAGGCCCGTACCGGAGGAAGTGGAAAGCAGAATTTCCTGTTCTGTCAGCAGGATGCGGCGCAGATTGTTGGAAATGCGGCGCTGCAGGGCGGAGGCCGCTTTGGATCGGTGTCCCATCATTGGGCCGCTCATGGCGGCAAGTACTTCAGGTGCTACTTCAGTGGGTCCGGGAATGAATAATTTGGTTGCCATTTGTTTTTAAGAACTGGGTACGCATACTATAGCGTCTCCAAACGGTTTGACTATGAATTTTTGTTGAGCCTTACCGGGAAAACCTGCCGCAGCAGCGGAGAAAGCAAAGAGAGGATGTCTGTATTGGGCGGCACAGGTGGCCAGTTGGGAGTAATGCGGGCAGGATGCGGCGCTCCGCATGTTCCGTCATCCCATGCCGGCATGGTTCCTCCGGTGATCCTTTTCAACCGGATTTTCTGGCAGGAAATCAGGATGGAACGAGGCGGTGAACCTGTGCTGAAACGGTTCTCACGTTCTGCCGGTGAAACGGCTTTTTTCTCCTGTTCGGAAAGGCAGGGCGCAGGACTTGCCCTCTTTCCGCAGGAGGAATGTTTTTGAAATTTAGAGGCTGATCAGCTTGACGAGCCAGTAACCTCCGAAGAAAAGCCAGATATACAGGAAGCCTGCAAGCAGGAAAGGCCGCGCTCCGGCTTTCTTAAACTTCTCAAAGCTGGATTCCGCGCCCAGGGCCGTCATCGCCATGGTCAGCAGGAATGTATCCAGGGTGTTTATGGCGTCCACAAGTCCGGCAGGCAGCAGGTGCAGGGAATTAAAGCCAATGACGGCAAGGAACAGGAAGGCGAACCAGGGAATGGTAATTTTCCGTTTTTCCCCGTTTGCGCCGGAAGAGGGATCCCTCCGGGCCAGGACAATGCTCAGGACGACCAGCACCGGGGCCAGCATCATTACCCGGATCATTTTGACGATAATGGCCGGATCGGAAATAGCTTGCCCCATGGCGTTGCCGGCGCCCACCACATGCGCCACTTCATGAAGGGTGGCTCCGGTAAAAAGCCCCATTTGTTCCGGCGTCAGATCCAGTATTCCGGCCCGGTGCAGGGCTGGATACAGAAACATGGAGAGCGTGCCGAAGATGACCACGGTGGAAACGGCCACAGCGGCTTTGTAAGGTTTGCTTTTGACGACGGGTTCCGCCCCCAGAACGGCTGCTGCCCCGCAAATGGAACTGCCGATGGAGGTCAGCAGGGCCGTGTCCCTGTCCATTTTCAGCAGGCGCCCCAGCCCGGCTCCCAGAAGAATGGTGAGAGTGACCACAATAAGGTCGAGCGCCAGGGCGGAGCCGCCGATGTCGATGACACTTTGAAAAGTCAGTTTGAATCCGTACAGGACAATGCCTGTTCTCAAAACCTGCTTGGTGCAGAACTGAATGCCGGGAACCCATGTTTCCGGAAGGTGGTTGCGCAGGCTGTTGGCGTAAAGCATTCCCAGCACGATGCCGACGATCAGCGGGCTGAGGGAAAGATGTTTCACCCATTCAAAATCAGCAATGTAAAAAGCGGAAAAGGAAAACAGAACAATAAGCAGGATGCCGTGGAGGGGATTGGCTAGATGTTTGGGAGACATGGTCGGTAAATGATGGTTGCGGCTGCCCGTTGTATCTGGCCGGGAGCGTACCGGATTGGCTGCGGAATAATATACGATGCAGCCATTATAAAATCTAATTAAAAATTGTTATAGCCAATTAAATTTTGTTATAATAATATCGGCAGAACTTGATGAACAGTTCATTGATTCTGCTGTGGTCTCCATGTCCTGAGACGAAGTGGAAGGTGCGGCGAATTTCCAGGTGGCGGAGATGTATTTTCTTCAAACTTCCGCGTTTGAATTCTCCCCGGACAGCAAGGGAGGAGAGAAAAGAGCACGCCGGAGAATGCTCCAGATACATTTTGATGCTTTCCGTATTGCCCAGCATCATCAGAACATGGAGGCCGGAAACGGAGATCCCGTGTTTTTTCAGCGCTTCCTCCACCACCCGACGCGTGCCGGACCCCGGTTCACGCATGATCAGGGGCACATGGGAGAGTTGCGGGAGGGAAAGCCCTTCACTGGGCACGGCGGCCTGCATGCCTCCTGCCAGAATAATTTCGTCCTCCATAAATGGCTGGTAATGCAGGTCCGCGCGCGTTGCCGTGCCTTCCACGATGCCAAGCTGCACGGATTCATCCTGGACGGCCTGTTCTATTTCCTCCGTATTGCCGCTTTTCAGCCATATGCGTATTTCCGGGTAATGGCGGTTGAACAGGGCCAGCAGCGGAGGCAGCACATACTGGGACATGGTGGAGCTGGCTCCCAGGCTCAATTCGCCGGAAACAGGGGAATTGCGGCCAAAGGATATTTCTTCAGCCAGCGTTTCGTATTCCTTGAGGATGCGGCGGGAATGGGCCAGCAGGCGCACGCCTTCCGCCGTCAGGGCAATCCCTCGTCCCTCCCTTTTGAACAGACGGGCATCCAGCAGACGTTCCAGTTCCTTGATATGCCGGGTGACGGCCGGCTGCGTGATGAACAGTTCTTCCGCCGCGCGCGTAAAATTCAGGCGCCGTGCGACGGTTTCAAACACTTTCAGCCGGAAATCCGTAATCATGGAGAGGAAATAATATTCAACCATGCCGCCGGGGGGACGGCAAGCTCCTTTCCTCCGCATGATGGCGTACGGCGCTGGGAATGGCGCTCAAGCGCAAGACGCGCGGGTGCCCGTAATATTCCGGAACCGTACATCCTCTGAACGGCAGGTGGCGGAAGAGAGTCCAATGCCTATATGAAACTGCATTCCATGATTATTGCCGGCGGAGCCGGCCTTTTGTTGTTGGGGGCCTGTTCCCCCTCTTCCTATCAGACCACATTTCCGGAACCGGCCTATGTAAAGGTTTCCACCAATAACGGAGCTTATGCTCCTTATCCGGACGATCCTGTCGGCCAGCAGGAACTGGTGTACTGGTATAATTCCCTTGCCGCTCCAATGACGGTGGTTGCGGAGGTTCCTCCCACTCCCATTGTCACGACAGGTTCGGGGCCGGTTGTTCTTGATTCCAGCGATTTCTCCGCGAAATTGTACCGCGACAGAACGGAAATCAAAAAGAAGGATAAGGACGGCAATTGGGTTACCAGCGTGCGCCCCACCACCCCCGCAGACCAGCGCATGAGGAATTACGTGATGGCTTCCAAAAAAGCCCGTTAGATTTTTCCTCCGTTGACGAAAGACCTTTCCGGCCTGCGTTCCTCTCCGGAGGAAGCGGGCCCGGCTTGTTTACGGGCAGATTTTTCTTCCCATTCTTCCGGGCAAGTGGGGCGCCGGCGGATAATTTTTCCCGGCCAGGGCAAATAGGCGTCCGTGTAAAAGGTGGAACCGCAACCCCGGCATTCCAGCATGATGCCTGTATCCGGCCTTCTTTGTTCTTCCGGAGTTTGCGGAGCAGAATAAAGCCCGGCGTTTCCGCAGTGCGGGCAGCGGATGGAAAGAGGAATGGTGTGTTGAACAATCAGCGTTGCCGCGTAAGCGAGTGCCCAGGCAATGTAGCCCGCCCAGAAAGGCCATTCCGGATGAAGCAGCCAGACTGCTGCAACAAGGAGAGCGGAGCACAAGGCATACAGAAGGCTCCGCTTCTGCCTTCCGGCAAGGAGATGGAAGCAATAAACCGTATCCTGCATAAAAAGGAAGGAGATGAATTTACAGGTCATCCAGCGTCCATTCATCCTTCCATTCCAGGATAATCTGGTCACCCTCCCATTTCATGGGCAGCCACAGGTAACGGCCGTCAATGGCGTTTTTGGGTCGCCAGATGTCCGCCATGAAGATGAATTTTCCGGGTTTGCCCTGTACAGGCAGGATGAAAGTGCTCTGGCCGCCGAACGTGATGCCTGCCTTGGGCCCCACGCAGGGATTTTTCAATTCCATCCATGGGCCGGCGATGTTTTTGGCCACGGCGCTGCGGGCGGCGTTGGGAGCCCAGCCCGTGCATCCGGAAGCGATAAGATAGTATTTGCCCTTGTGTTTGAAGATGGCGGGAGCTTCCATGAAGCGTCCGGGAAATGCCCGGACGAATTTTCCCGTATGCCCCGTGTAATCCGGCGTCAGCTCCGCGATGTGAAGGGTGATATTGCCTTCCGAGGAATAAATGTGGTAGGCTTTTCCATTGTCGTCCACAAAAATGGTCATGTCCCGGCTCATCTGCCCGCCGGGATAGTCCCTGCGGATGATGCGGACGTAGTCGGGCATTTCCTTGGTGAATTCGGTCGTCTGATCCTTTTTATCCATGTTCAGGGGCCATTTGCCCGGGTTGACTCGCCCGGCCTTCAGGAACTTGAATGGCCCTGTGGGTTTTGCTGCCGTTGCCACCCCCGCGTAAGCGGATCCATATCCTTTCCCCTTGAGTTCCAGGTGGAACCACATCACGTACTTTCCGGTCTTTTTGTTGTAAACCACTTTGGGGCGTTCCAGGATGCAGCCCTTGGCGATGGGGTGGGAATGGTCCCCCTCCACCACCTTCAGGGCGATTCCTTCGTCCTTCTAGTTATAGAGGTCTTTGGAGGAATAGCAGTGAACCCCTACCTGGGCATAGTTTCCTGCGTCCCCCTCCACCTTATGTTCTCCGTACCAGTAATAGGTTCCCTTGTCGTACAGGATGCCGCCGCCGTGGGCGTTGATGTGCGCGCCGTTGTTGTCCGTCCAGATTTCTCCGGGTCTGAAGGAAGTATGTTTAATTGGGGTTTCTGCGGTGGAGACGGAAGCCGCACTGTAAAACAGGCAGAGCGCCAAAAGCGATTTCATGGTATTTATCATGGCCGGGATAGTGTGGAAATAGAGGATGGAGAAGGTTCCGGTTGGCCGTACAGCTTGTCCCAGGCGCGGGAAAGAGCGTACAGGGCATATCCGGTGCCGTAGAATTTGTGGTAATTATACAGGGGGTAGTCCCACCAGGCCCCGTCTGTTCCCTGGCGGGTGAGAATATCGTCCGCCAACAGGGATGCATGACGCTTTACCTGGTTTGGCGCCAGCATGTCCAGGCACATTCCTGAATAATAGTATCCGTAATAGAAAAAATAGCCGGAATTCTGGGCGAAACTCTCGTGGGGAGTTGGTTTATGCAGGGCCATCGTCAGCCATCCCCTGCGGCTCCACAGGCGGTCCAGGCCGTCCACAAGCTGGCGCAGGGAGATGTCCTCCGGTTCCCAGAGCCTGATGGCGTAATCACAGGCGGGAGTCCGGGCCAGGCTGCCGGTATGGCGGTTGATGGGCCTGCCGGGATAGAAGGAATGGGAAAGGGAATAAACATAGGTTCCCGCAGGCGTCCTCTGGGATTTGAGGAATTTCAGCGCGCGGGTGAATATTTTATCATCAAGGGAAAGGCCGAATGATTTTCCTGCCATCCAGGCGGAGATAAGGACGGTTCCCGTCAGGAAAGAGGTGGGCTGTGCCGCAGGGCGTTTGCTGAAGCCGGAATAAGTGAGGTAGCCCCAGCCCCCCATGGCGGAAGCCAGTTCATTAAGTTTTTTTACCTGGGAGCGGGCGCATTCCTTCAGTTCCCTGTAGCGAAGGCTGTCCGGGGCCAGTCTTGCAGCCCTCATGCTCATGGCATCCAGCACGTAAGTATGCGCCCAGGTGTTGTAAACGCACAGAGCGTCGCCGCGTTTCAGATGGGGCATCGTACGGATTAGATAGTCTTCAGCACGGGTCATGGCTTCCTGCACGGCGGGTTCATGATGCAGGGGGCTGGCGTTGAGCCCTGCAATGCACAGGGCGGTACTGGCTGTTTTGAAGGTGAGGGGCCCGTCCGGGTAGGGGCAGAGGATGTTCCAGGTGCCGATTACCCGGTGGTCGCCCCAGGAGCCGTCCTTATTTTGCGTTTTCAGCAGGAAATCCACGCCGCGGCGGAATGCCCTGTCAAATTGTCCGGGTTTTGCAGGGGAAATATCCGGGATTTTGGCGATTGGAATAACATCCGTTTTTTCCTCTGGCACGGATTCCCCCTGCGCTGCGGGAAGATGCAGGCACAAGGTGGCGAGAAAAATGGTCGTCAGCGGGCGGAACATGGGTCATGAAGTTGTTGCCGCATCAGAGGGATACAGGGATTCTCTGACGCGGGAGACGGCATATAAGGCATATCCGGTGCCGTAGAATTTGTGGTAATTGTACAGGGGGTAATCCCACCAGGACCCGTCTTCTTCCTGCATGGGCAGGAGGTCGCTTGCCAGATGGGCCGCATGGCGCGCCAGGTGTTCCGGCGTCACTTCCTCCAGGCAGCGGGCGGCGTAATAATACCCGTAATAGAAAAAATAGCCCGCGTTCTGGGCAAAGCTTTCATGGGGAATGGGCTTCTTTACAGCCAGCGAAAGCCAGCCGCCGCGGCTCCAGATGCGTTCCAGGCCGTCTTCCAGCTGACTCCTGGAAATAAAGGACGGGTCATACCGCATCAGAGCCAGATCCCCGGCGGGAGTGCGGGCCAGGCTGCCGGTGTGGCGGTTGATGGGCCTGCCGGGATAGAAGGAATGGGAAAGGGA
>OLRV01003800.1_pt1 | contig 10160 bp, 6 predicted proteins | sample 1672421 | NCBI WGS metagenome assembly OLRV01 (sample SAMEA3136684, study PRJEB25190) | human gut metagenome | biome: human gut; feature: human-associated habitat; material: faeces | place: Austria | collected 2013
CGTAGATCTCCGGGCTGACCTTCTTGCGGGTCATGGAGTAGATGGCGATGGGCAGTGTCTCCACCGTACCGCAGTTGAAGTAGGAGATCATGAAGTCGTCGATGGAGTAGGTCAGGCTGATAAGGAAGCCCGACAGGATGGCCGGGCTGATCTCGGGCAGGATGACCTTGAAAAATGCCTGCCGGGGGTCACAGCCGAGGTCCAGCGCCGCCTCAAACAGCTTGATGTCCAGCTGTTTGAGCTTGGGTGTGACATTGAAGATGACATACGGCACGTTGAATGCGATATGGGCGATGAGCAGCGTGGGGAAGCCCATGATGTTGTCGGGCAGGAAGTCCAGCTCAGACGCAAAGCGCTGGTATGCCACAAAGAGCATCATCAGGGAGATACCGGTGATGATCTCCGGGTTCACCATGGGCAGGTTCGTCACGGTGTTCATGGCGGCCTTCATATATTTGCTGCGGAGCTTATTCATGCCCACGGCGGCGGCGGTGCCCATGATGGTGGAGATGGCTGCGGCGCACACTGCCAGCACCAGGGTGTTCTTCACGGCGTTGAGGGTCTCGGAATCCCGGAAGAGCTCTCCGTACCAGTAAAAGGAGAAGCCGGAAAACACCGACAGGCTCTTGGCCTCGTTGAAGGAGAAGACCAGCAGTATCACTATAGGGGAAAAGAGGAATATCATTATCAGTGCAGTAAAGACCTTGGAAGCAGGTTTCATCGTGTCACTCCTCTCTCATGTCACTACGGCCTTTTTGTTGGCGTAGCGCTGCATGAAAGCCATGCACACCAGCAAAATGACCATGAGTATGAAGGCGATGGCGGCGGCAAAGTGCAGGTTATTGGCCACGTACTGCCCCTCGATCGCGTCGCCGATGAGGAAGAACTTGCCGTTGCCGAGTTTCTGCGAGATATAAAAGGTGCTGATCGACGGGATGAGCACCATCGTGATGCCGGACATGACGCCCGGCAGGCTCAGCGGGAAGATGACCCGCCGCAGCACGCCGAGACTGTTGCAGCCGAGGTCGCGTGCGGCCTCGATCAGGCGCGTGTCCATCTTGGCCATGACCGAGTAGATCGGCAGGATCATATACGGGAAGTAGTCGTACACCATGCCGACGACGACGGCGCCCTCGGTGCCGATGATGTGCGCCTGGCCGAGGTGCAGCGCGGAAAAGAGCATGTTGAGCAGGCCAGAGTCCTGCAGGATGGTCATCCACGCGTAGGTGCGGATGAGGAAGTTCATCCACATCGGGATCATGATGAGCGTGATGATCGTCTTCTGCGTGCGCGGGGCGGCGCGGGCGATGATATATGCAATGGGGTAGCCCATGAGCAGGCAGATGGCCGTGGAGATGACGGCCAGCTTCACCGAGCGCCAGAAGATGAGCAGGTACGTGTGCACCTCGCGCGTGGCGCCGCTGTCGTCGGTGATCGTACTCACGGCGGTGAAAAACTTCGTCAGGTTTTCGGTCGTGAACCGGAAGCTCTCGTCCGTGAACGCATAGTAGGCCACGAACACGAGCGGCACGGCCACGAAGATGACCGCCCACACGGAATACGGTGCGAGCGCCAGACGATGTGCCAGCGAGGCGCGGCGGTTTTCGGAATGGATGCGGCTGCTCATTCGTCCGGCTCGCTTTCCGCGTCCGAGAGCTCGTCCAGCTCGTTGCTGAACGAGGAGTAGTCGCCGTACATGCCCGAATACTCGGACTTTTTCATGATGTGGATGGCGTCCGGCTCGATATACAGGCCGACCTCCGCGCCCTCGTCGACGTAGTCCGTCGTCTGGATCATCCACTTGAAGCCGTTGATGTCGATGATGATCTCATAGTGCACGCCCATGAACGTGACGGACGTGACCGTGCCGCGCAGCATGCCCTTTTCGATGGGCACGATGTCCACATCCTCGGGGCGGATGACGACGTCCACGTTCTCGTTTTTGGCAAAGCCCTTGTCCACGCATGTGAACGTGTGGCCCGAGAACGTCACGCGGAAGTCCTGCCGCATGATGCCGTCGACAATGTTGCTCTCACCGATGAAATCCGCCACGAAAGCATTCTGCGGCTCATTATAAATATCGAGCGGCGTGCCGATCTGCTGGATCTTGCCCTCGGACATGACGACGATCGTGTCGGACATGCTCAGCGCTTCTTCCTGATCGTGCGTGACGAACACGAACGTGATGCCGGTGGCCTTCTGGATGTTCTTGAGCTCCTGCTGCATGTCCTTGCGCAGCTTCAGGTCGAGCGCGGCGAGCGGCTCGTCGAGCAGCAGCACGCGCGGCCGGCTCACGAGCGCGCGCGCAATGGCGACGCGCTGCTGCTGTCCGCCGGACAGGCGCGTGACGTTGCGGCGCTCGAAGCCCGTGAGCTTGACGAGCGCGAGCATCTCGTTGACCTTCTGCTCGATCTCGTTGCGCGGCAGCTTCTGCTCGCGCAGCGGAAACGCCACGTTTTCAAACACGTTCAGGTGGGGGAAGAGGGCGTAGCGCTGGAAAACGGTGTTGATGTTGCGCTTGTGCGGCGGAATGTCGTTGATGCGCTCACCGAGAAAGAGGATGTCGCCCTGATCCGGCGTTTCAAAGCCGCCGATCATGCGCAGGGTCGTGGTCTTGCCGCAGCCGGACGGGCCGAGCAGCGTCAGAAATTCGTTGTCGTAAATGTCGAGGTTGATGCTGTCGAGAACGGTCTCGCCGTCAAACTGTTTGCTGACGTTGCGGAGTTCAATGACTTTTTTCATGGCTGTGTTTCCCCCTTGTGCACAAAAAACGCCGCTGCAGATCAGCAGCGGCGCTTGTGAACAAACATATGCCATTGGGCGCGCAGCGGCCGTCCGCGGCCCGTGCGCACCGTTCCCAACAGGATGTTGTGTCTTGAGAGTCTATATAGCAAAGATTACTTTTACTACTCTTATTGACCATTTCACAAGTTTGGATGCTGAAAGCAGCCTGGTTTTAAGTGACCAACTTATAAAACTCGAGCTTTTAACTCAATCAATAAGGCAACAGAAGTTGCCACCGCACGCGGTGCGGTTTGCGGCATTCGACCCGGCTGTCCGTATGGCCTTGGCCGGCGCGCGGGGCGCGGCGGCGGTCGCATCTTGCTTCGGAAAGACTCTAGGCATCATTCCAATTGAGACGACTCATTGTAGCAAGATTTGCACGTCCTGTCAATCACTTTTCGACAAGAATCGCACTTGCCGTCCGTACCTGCACTGAGGGCGGCAGAGCGACTTTGCAAGATGGTTTACATAATTATATTTTGCTGCAGGAAAAGATCGTCAAGCAAAAAACGCAGCCACATTTTCGCTGAAAAATCAGTGTCCGCACAGGTGAAACGTTTGTCTGTTCCTTACGGAAAATGATTTACATAATTCCAAGTTCTTCGACATTTTTGTGCGTACGTTATGAAAAGTTGACAAAAACGGATGTGGATATTTGTCATTAATTTCACTTGAAAGATTCCGGGTGGCGCGCTATCATAACATTAGCGGTATGTTTACACTTTGTTCTTAGTTTGTTCATGAAATTGGTGAAATCATACCATGAAAATTTTGCATCAAACAGGGAGGACGGCGTATGACCCGCGAGGAAGCGCTCGACAAACTGTGCCACAGTTATTCGGGATATTTTGATGTTGTGCGCCACGAGGAACCGAAGGGTTATCTCGTCGCAGAGGCCGGGCTGCACATCCACTCCGAGAAGTATGTGCTGGTCAAGGCCGCCAAGCTCTGGGAAGCGGACAACAACGAATATGTCTACATTTTCTCGGCCCCCGTGCTCACGAAGGAGATCTTCGAGCAGTGCCGCGAGCAGGCGCGTGCCGACGGCATGCAGCGGATCGAGCCGGGCCCGAATCATATGTGCTCTTATATCACGGCGATCTTCTTGTGTGACACCTGTGAGCCGGATGCGCTGCGCGCCCTGCGCCGCACGCGTATTTATAAGAGCTTCAAGCTTGCGTTCCACGGCTGGATGGATTACCACACCGGCGTCGTGGAGCTCAGCACCGGCAAAACGGCTGCCAATGGCAGCGGACGCAGTACAGCACAGTTGTTGAAGACAACACTGTTTAAGAATATGAAAGAAGGGAGTTAATTCAATGAATGCTGCTGTAATTCTGATTGTTGGCATTGTCATTCTCGCCCTGGGCTACGTTTTCTACGGCGGATGGCTGTCCAAACAGTGGGGCATCGACCCGTCCCGCTCGACGCCGGCTCACGAGCTGGAAGACGGCATGGACTACTGCCCTGCAAAGGCCCCTGTTTTGATGGGTCACCACTTCTCCTCCATCGCGGGCGCCGGCCCGATCAACGGCCCGATCCAGGCCGCTGTTTTCGGCTGGGTTCCGGTGCTGCTGTGGGTTCTCATCGGCGGCATCTTCTTCGGTGGTGTGCATGACTACGGCGCGCTGTTTGCCTCTGTCCGCAATGACGGCCAGTCCATCGGCACCGTTGTCGAGACCAGCATCAGCAAGAAGGCCAAGCGCCTGTTCCTCATCTTCTCTTACCTGACCCTGATCCTGGTCGTGGCCGCGTTCGCGTCCATCGTTGCCAACACGTTCAAGGCCACCTATGTGGATGGTGTTGTGGATATGGCGGCTTCCGCGGCCAACGCCACGACGGCGATCATCTCGCTGCTGTTCATCGTCCTGGCCATCTTCTTCGGTTTCTTCGTGTACCGCAGAAATGCGCCGATCGGCGTGTCCACGATCATCGGTGTTGTGGCCATTGCCTTGGTGATGTGGCTTGGCATCAAGTGGCATCCGATCTACCTGAGCTACCAGACCTGGATGATCATCTGCGGCATCTACATTCTGGTCGCTTCCGTCACGCCTGTTTGGATCCTGCTCCAGCCGCGTGACTACCTCAGCTCGTTCCTGCTGTACGCGATGATGATCCTCGCGATCGTCGGTGTCATTGGCTGCCACCCGACGCTGGATATGCCTGCGTTCACCGGCTTCAAAGACACCATCGCCCCGACGGGCAGCTCCCTTGGCTATATGTTCCCGGCTCTGTTCGTCACCATTGCCTGCGGTGCCATCTCCGGCTTCCACTCCCTCGTTGGTTCCGGCACGACGGCCAAGCAGCTCAACAATGAGAAGGACGCACAGCCCATCGCCTACGGCGGCATGCTCATTGAGTGTGTGCTCGCGCTCGTCTCCCTGTGCGCTGTTGCGTACATCTGGCAGGATTACAAAGCCGGCACGACCGTCACCCCGACCGTCGTGTTTGCGACTGGCCTGTCTCAGATGCTCGGCAAGATCTTCGGCTCTGGTGCCGTGTCCGTCACCTACACGCTGATGGTCCTGGCCGTGTCCGTGTTCTGCCTGACCTCTCTGGACACCGCGACCCGTCTGGCTCGCTACATGTTCCAGGAATTCTGGCTCAAGCCCGGTGAGAAGGCCGGCGATCCGACCGTGACCGGCGCTCGCAAGGTCCTCTGCAATCCGTACGTCTCCACCGCAATCACCGTCGTGCTTGGCATTGCCCTCGGCATGACCGGTTACGCAAAGATCTGGCCCCTGTTCGGCGCTGCCAACCAGCTCCTGGCCGGCCTCGGCCTGCTGGCCGTCGCCGCATGGCTCGGCAAGATGGGCAGAAACAACAAGATGTTCTACTTCCCGATGATCTTCATGATCCTCGTGACGCTGACGTCTCTGGTCTTCACCATCAAGTCCCAGATCACTGCGATCATCGCCGGCAGCACTGGTGTTGCCTGGTGCTACATCCGCGCGATCCTGGCCATCCTGCTGGTCATCCTTGCCATCGACCTCGTCGTCGAGGGCAGCAAGGCGCTCGCAGCGCAGGCCAAGGCCAAGAAGGCCGCCTGATCCGGCTTCCATCGGCCAAAACAGAACAACCCAAACGAAGAGCCCTCTGCCTCGGCAGGGGGCTCTTTTTGCTGTCTATCGTCAAGATGCGGCAGGGAAACGGATAAAGTGTCGCGGGGGAGCTCGAGGGGACAAGGCCCGCCTCGAATGCGATCCGGTCTTTTTTATGACCGGTGAAATCGGTCAAAATAGGTTTATCGCGGCCGTTCGAAAGATGCGGCAGGGAAACGGATAAAGCGTCGCGGGGGAGCTCGAGGGGGCAAGACCCGCCTCGAATGAGATCGGGCCTTTTTTATGACCGGTGAAATCGGTCAAAAAAAAGACCCCGACTTCCGTCGGGGCCAAGACATCCGCTCCGGCGGGGAGGAATCTCTCTGTCTGCCGTGAGCATACCACGCTGCGCCGCGCCGTGCAAGGCACAAATGTTTCCACCCGGCACATTTGCGGTTGCAAACGGCGTGAAAACATGGCATACTGTAAACAACTTTGCGCAGGGAGGTGCAGACCGTGAAACGCAGTGAGGAACGGGAACAGAACATCCGGCGTGTGATCCACACGGCGCAGACGCTGTTCATCGCGGACGGCATCGCCGCGACGCCCATCAGCCGCATCGCCGAGGCGGCCGGCCTGACGCCGACGTCGCTGTACCGCTATTTCCGCAACAAGGACGCGCTCGTGTTTGCCGCCTGGCGCGACGCATTGGCTACGTTTTTTACTGATTTTATGGAGCAGTACAAGCGAGAGTCCGCAGCGTGTACGACGGGGTATGAAAAGTTCGTCGTCTGCATGCACATTTACTTCCGCATTTATGATGACCAGCCGGAGTGGTACGACTACACGCGCGAGATGTTTTCGGCCTATTCCGAGAAGAACACCGGCAGCGACGTCAACAATGTGTTCTGGAAGTACTACGACAAGGAGATCCCCGTCCCGGCGCTCAAGGCCCTGCGCGAAGGCGTGGCCGACGGCTCGATCCGCCCGGATGTGAATATTTACGCGGTGTATCAGTGCCTGCTCAACGCTTATACCGGCACGACGATCTATGAGAACGTGTCCTTCGGCGTTTCTCCGGTCGATGTCGTCCAGTTTACCGGCGAGCTGCTCGTGAGCTATATCAAGAATGAACCAGACGCCTCCGTACTGGCAGGAAAACGTGAAAAGGCGTTAGATATGTAACAAATGATACGGTACGGACGTGTCAATTTGATAAGATGTGAGAAGAAGCAGCAAGTTTCTTTTTTTGCGCATATATGTTAGTGGCGCTAACATATCATTCCAAAACGGCGGAGGTGTGCAGCACGGATAAAAACAAACGTTCCTATGACTTTACGGTGTGCCTGCCGTTCTGGGATTCGCTGACGGGCTCTCAGCAGCAGATGCTGCGCCTGAATACGATCGTCCGCTCGTACCGCGCGGGGGACGACGTGATCTTTTCCATGCCGGAAAAAAACGGCTTGTTTCTCGTGCTCTCCGGCGGACTGCGTGTGTTTATTGCGACGGACACCGGCCGCGAGATCACGCTCATGTCGATCGTCAGCGGCGGCTGCTGCGTGCTCAATACGCTCGACAGCGCGGTGCCGGGCGACACGGTCCCCATCCTGCAGGCGAGCAGCGACGCCGTGTTTGCCTACATCAACATTGTGGCCCTGCGCCCGCTGTGCGCGGAATCGCCGGTCGTGCAGCAGTTTTTGCAGTGCACGCAGGCGCGCAATGTCCAGACGGTGCTCAATAACATAGAGTATTATTTTTTCCATCCTCTGCGCAGCTGCATCGCCCGCGTCGTGCTCGAAAAGGCCGATGCCCACCCCGAGGACGGCTTTGCGCGCATCACCCACGAGGAGATCTCCCACCACCTTGGCACCACGCGCGAGGTCATCAGCAGGGAGCTGGAGGGGATGCGTCAGATGGGCCTTCTGCGCACCGGCCGTGGCAAGATCTATGTGCTCGACCGCCCTGCGCTGGAGGGCATGGCCAACTTGTAGGGCACACTTGACGACCATATATGTCTAAACTGGAAGCTGTCAAAAAGCAAATTTCGCTTTTTGACAGCTTTCTTTTGTACCATTTGACGCATTTTGGTTGGACATTCGGCGAAAAACGGTCAAAATGCACAATCGCAAATCGTCAGTTTAGTGACATTCAACGAAACCAAATGGTTATGTTTAATTATCGCCATTTGCGTAACAAATGGTGCAGTAAAGACGGCGAAATACGCTATATTGATAATTGTCAAACGAAGCTGCTTCTTTTTTTTGGAGGCAAGTGTTAGTGACCATAACAGAAGAAACTCGTGCAGCGGACTGCACAAAAAATACGGAAAACACATCATGAATGGGAGGTACACAGAATGTATTACAGCAGCGGTAACTACGAGGCGTTTGCAACGCCGAAAAAACCCGAAGGCATCGACAACAAGTCGGCATATGTCGTCGGCACCGGCCTGGCCGGTCTGGCGGCGGCCTGCTTCCTGATCCGCGATGCACAGATGCCCGGCGAGCACATCACGCTCTTTGAGCACCTGCCGGTGGCCGGCGGCTCCTGCGACGGCATCTACGACGCGACCAAGGGCTTCATCATGCGCGGCGGCCGTGAGATGGATAACCACTTCGAGTGCATGTGGGATCTGTTCAAGTCCATCCCGTCGATCGTGAACCCGGGCGAGACGGTCTTCTCCGAGTACTACTACCTCAACAAGGAAGACCCGAACTTCTCCCTGTGCCGTGTCACCGAGAAGCAGGGCCAGGACGCCCACACCGACCGTAAGTACGGCCTGACGCCCGGCGCCGCCACCCAGCTGCTGAAGCTGTTCATGGCGACCAACAAGTCCCTCGAGGACAAGAAGATCGATGACGTGTTCGACGATGAGTTCTACGCCACGAACTTCTGGACCTACTGGCAGACCATGTTCGCGTTCGAGAAGTGGCACAGCGCCCTCGAGATGAAGCTCTACCTGCAGCGCTACATCCACCACATCGACGGCCTGCCGGATCTGAGCGCGCTGCGTTTCACCCGCTACAACCAGTATGAGTCCATGATCCTCCCGATGTGCAAATACATTACCGACCACGGCGGAAAGGTCCTCTTCGACACCACGGTCACGAACATCGTCTGCGACTGCACCGAGGATAAGAAGGTCGCCAAGAAGATCGAGTACACCCAGGGCGGCGTGGAAAAGGTCATCGAGCTGACTGAGAACGATCTCGTCATCTGCACGAATGGCTGCCAGGGCGATGCGTCCGCTTACGGCGATCAGACGCACGCTCCGGTCATCAAGGTCAAGAACGGCGAAGGCCCGTCCATCGAGATGTGGAAGAAGCTCGCCGCGCAGGATCCGGCGTTCGGCCATCCCGAGAAGTTCTTCAAGGACATCAAGGAGACCAGCTGGGAGTCCTGGACCGTCGACACGGCCAACAAGCAGATCCTCGACGCCATCCAGAAGATCTGCAAGCGTGACCCGCTGTCCGGCAAGGTCGTTACCGGCGGCATCGTCACCTGCCGCGATTCGAGCTGGCTCGTCAGCTGGACCATCAACCGTCAGGGCCAGTTCCAGGAGCAGCCGAAGGATCACTGCCTGATCTGGGTCTACGGCCTCAACTGCTGGGACGACAAGGGCGACTTCATCAAGAAGAACATGTGCGACTGCACCGGCATCGAGCTGGCGGCAGAGTGGCTGTACCACATCGGCATCCCCGAGGATCAGATCATGGATCTGGCCACGAACGAATGCAACACCACGCCGTGCATGATGCCTTACGTCACCACGTTCTTTGAGCCCAGAGCCGAAGGCGACCGCCCGAAGGTCGTGCCCGATGGTTCCGTCAACCTCGCGTTCGTCGGCCAGTTCGCCGATACCCCGCGCGACACCGTGTTCACCACCGGCGGGGCCCAGTCCAATCATGCCATGCTCACCGCCGCCTGCGCCGCCCGTCTGGGGCTGCGCTGTGTCCTGATCCTGAAAAAGCGGGGTGTCACGGACCGCAAGGGCAATCTGGTGCTGGACGATATTTTCGGCGCGCAGGTGGAATTTATGGACACCGACAGCTATGAGGACATCTACGCCGAGATGCGTGAGCGCTGCGAGGTGTTGGCCAACCAGGGACACAAGGGCTATATCATCCCCGTGGGCGGCTCCACGGCACTGGGCTCCATCGGCTACGCCGAGTGCGTCCGGGAACTGGCGGAGCAGGCCAAGGAGGCCGGGATCGAGATCAGCCATGTGGCCTCCGCCACTGGCTCCGGCGGCACCACCGCCGGTCTGGTGCTGGGTACCTCCCTGTTTCTCCCGCAGGCCAAGGCCACAGGTCTGGGCGTGGATACCGACCCCTT
>OLRV01003801.1_pt1 | contig 10159 bp, 6 predicted proteins | sample 1672421 | NCBI WGS metagenome assembly OLRV01 (sample SAMEA3136684, study PRJEB25190) | human gut metagenome | biome: human gut; feature: human-associated habitat; material: faeces | place: Austria | collected 2013
TGTCAAGAACTTTTTTAATTTATTTTTTAATGTTTTGTTGCTTTTCTTGAGCAACTCGTACATTCTATCATATTCCCATTCATCTGTCAAGCACTTTTTTATTTTTCTTCTTTATTTTCCAAATAAGAGTGAAAAATATTACGGAGAAGGAGGGATTTGAACCCTCGCACCGCGCGAACGATCTACACCCTTAGCAGGGGCGCCTCTTCAGCCACTTGAGTACTTCTCCATAATGCCTAAATAAATGAAAATATTCAATTCCGTTGCACACTGATGCACAACGCTTTATTATATTAGCAAAAAGGCTGACAAAAGTCAAGCCTTTTTTTAATTATTTTTTCCATTTTTCTTTTGCAGTCTCATAAAGGTTGTTTCCATCTTTATCAATAACTACAATAACAGGTAGATTTTCAATCTCTAACTTACGGATTGCCTCTGTGCCAAGATCATCGTAAGCAATTACTTCTGCCTTCTTAATACATTTAGATAATAATGCACCCGCTCCACCTACTGCGGCAAAGTATACTGCACCATTTCTCTTCATTGCTTCTATAACTTCAGGAGAACGCTTTCCTTTACCTACCATGCCTTTTAATCCTTTATCAAGCATCTCAGGGGTATACTTATCCATACGACTGCTTGTAGTAGGCCCTGCAGAACCAATAACCTGTCCCTCTCTTGCCGGACTTGGCCCAAGGTAATATAAAACATTGCCATTTAGTTCTATAGGTAAAGATTCCCCTTTATGCATACTTTCATACATTCTTTTATGTGCTGCATCTCTGGCAGTATAAATAATTCCAGACAGGTATACATAGTCCCCTGCCTTTAAAGTATTAATATCTTCTTCAGAAAGTGGAACCTGAATTGTTTTATTCATAACTGTATCCTCCCCTTATAAAGTCCTTACTGCATGACGATTTACATGACAGCACATATTTACGGCAACCGGAAGTCCTGCAATATGCGTAGGATATGTATTAATGTTGACAGCAAGTGCTGTAACAGTTCCACCAAGTCCTGCTGCTCCAATTCCAAGATTATTTACCTTTTCAAGAACCTCTTCTTCCATTGCTTTAATAGAAGGAAACTCGGAATGAGTACCCACAGGTCTTGTAAGTGCCTGCTTTGCCATAAGAGCAGCCTTTTCAAATGTACCGCCAATACCAACACCGACAACAACTGGAGGACAGGCATTTGGTCCTGCTTCCCGTACAGCGGATACAATCGCATTCACTGCACCTTCCATACCATCTGCCGGTTTAAGCATAAATACACGGCTCATATTTTCACTTCCGAAGCCCTTTGGTGCTACAGTAAGCTTAATATTCTCTCCTGGAACAATGCTGTAATGAATAACAGCAGGAGTATTATCTTTTGTATTTTCTCTGATAAATGGGTCATTTACTACAGATTTACGAAGATATCCTTCTACATATCCATCATGTACCCCTTTATTGATGGCATCCGTAAGAGAACCGCCCTCAATATGTACATCCTGGCCTACCTCTGCAAATACAACTGCCATCCCTGTATCTTGACAGATTGGAATCTGCTCTGCTCCTGCAATATCAAGATTCTCTTTTAGCTGATTAAGAATCTGGCAGCCAAGAGGGTTCTCTTCCTGTTCTGCCGCTTTGTATAAAGCATTCTTCATGTCATCTGAAAGATAGTAATTGGCCTCGATACACATTTCTTTAATATTCTTAGAAATTTCCTCTACGTTAATTACTCGCATCTTTATACCTCTTTATCCGTTTAATCCACAGATGACAAATTATTGAAATAAAATCAAAATAATCAAATACATCTGTGGATTAGTCTGGGGCAATCCTTAGTCAATAAGAGCTGGTAATCTTTCTCCCTGCTTACTGACTTTTATTACCCTGTATGAAAAATTTAAACTTCTTCTGGTGCTGTTTCATTTTCTATGGCTTCATTCTCATCTGATACAGTCTCTTCAGATACTTCAGATGTATCTTCTTCCATATCTTCAGACTCATCCTCTTCCTGGAATCTTACCTTTGCAACACTGGCAACTTTAATATCGCTGTCTGCATCAATATTAATCAGCTTAACACCAGAAGTATTTCGACCAATAACAGAAATAGAATCACTCTTCATTCGAATCACAATTCCCTCTGTCGTAATAAGCATAATCTCTTCTTCTGGCTTAATCGTCTTCACTCCGATAACATAGCCGGTCTTCTCCGTAATCTTATAACATCTAAGACCCTTTCCGCCACGATGCTGTACGGTAAATTCATCAAGTGGAGTACGTTTACCCATACCTTTTTCAGATACGATGAGTAAATCATCCCCTTCAGAATGAATCTGCATACCGACTACTTCATCTGTATCTCCAAGATTCATTCCGATAACACCCATAGAAACTCGTCCGGTTTCTCGTACATCCTGAAGCTTAAAGCGGATACACTGACCTTCTCTTGATACGAGGAAAATGTCTTCGTTCTCATCGGTCTGTTTTACTTCAATAAGCTCATCGCCTTCTCGTAAGGAAATCGCAGCCAGACCATTTTTACGGACGTTCTTATACTCATCAAATCCTGTCTTCTTTACAATACCATTTCTCGTAGCCATAACAAGATAATGCTGCTTTCCATCTTCTGATAATGGAATAATCGCTGTGATCTTCTCTTCTGGCTGGAGCTGAAGAAGATTGATGATATTCACTCCTCTTGCTGTTCTGCTGGATTCCGGAATCTCATATCCCTTTAAGCGATATACACGTCCCTTATTTGTAAAGAACATGATGTAGTTATGAGTGCTTGTCATGAATAAATCTTCGATATGGTCTTCATCGATCACATTCATACCTTTGATTCCCTTACCACCACGATTCTGACTGTGGAAGTTATCCGGTGTCATGCGCTTGATATATCCAAGTTTGGAGAAAGTGATAATCGCATCTTTTCTAGGGATTAACGCTTCATCACTTAAATCTTCCATATCCATTTCGATAGAAGTTCTTCTGTCATCACCATATTTGTCACGAATGAGAAGGATTTCCTCGCGGATTACACCTAAGAGAACCTTTTCATCTGCTAAAATGGCTTCTAACTCTGCAATCTTTTTCTCAAGTTCATCATACTCGTTCTGAAGCTTCTCTCTCTCTAAACCGGTAAGCGCACGCAGACGCATATCTACAATCGCCTGTGCCTGTGCCTGAGAGAATTCAAAACGCTTGATTAAGTTATCTCTTGCCTCTGCTACGTTCTTAGAAGCACGGATAATCTCGATAACTTCATCAATGTAATCTAAAGCCTTTAAAAGACCTTCTAAAATGTGCGCTCTCTCTTTTGCCTTGTTCAGCTCGTATTTTGTTCGTCTTGTTACAACATCTTTCTGGTGATTCAGATAATGAACAAGCATTTCTTTTAAGTTAAGAACCTTTGGCTGGTTATCTACAAGCGCAAGCATGATAACACCAAAAGTATCCTGAAGCTGTGTATGTTTAAATAACTGCTTTAATAAAACATTGGCATTCACATCTTTACGTGTCTCGATACAGATCCGCATACCGCTTCTGTCTGATTCATCACGTAATTCTGTGATTCCGTCAATTCTCTTTTCCTTTACTAAATCAGCAATTTTCTCAATTAAACGTGCCTTATTTACCATGTATGGAAGTTCTGTTACGATAATTCTCTGCTTTCCATTCTTCATTGGCTCAATATTTGTTACGGCACGTACTTTAATCTTACCTCTTCCGGTACGATATGCCTGGTCGATTCCCTTACGTCCAAGAATAGCCGCTCCTGTTGGGAAGTCCGGACCTTTTACAATCTCTAAAAGCTCATCAATCTCGGTATCTCTGTCTTCCTCCACCTGATTATCAATGATCTTTACCACACCATCAATTGTTTCTCTTAAGTTATGTGGAGGGATATTGGTTGCCATACCAACCGCGATACCCTGTGCCCCGTTTACAAGGAGATTTGGAAATCTCGATGGGAGAATGCTTGGCTCTTTCTCTGTCTCATCAAAGTTCGGTACAAAATCAACCGTATCCTTGTAAATGTCTGCTGTCATCTCCATGGAGATCTTAGATAATCTTGCCTCTGTATAACGCATGGCAGCTGCGCCGTCACCGTCCACAGAACCAAAGTTACCATGACCGTCTACTAACGGATAACGGGTAGACCAGTCCTGCGCCAGATTAACTAACGCTCCATAAATAGAGCTGTCACCATGAGGATGATATTTACCCATTGTATCACCGACGATACGGGCACACTTTCTATGTGGCTTATCCGGACCGTTGTTCAGCTCGATCATAGAATAAAGAATTCTTCTCTGAACCGGCTTCAGACCATCTCTTACATCTGGAAGCGCTCTGGATACAATTACACTCATAGCATAATCTATATAAGATTTCTCCATGGTATTTTTCAAATCCACCTCATGGATTTTATCAAAAATATTACTATCGTCCATACTGTCCTCCTGAACTATGATACATACTCCCGAAATCTCAAATATTTAAGAGATTCCGGGAGTATGGAAATGTCAAAAAACTTCTTTTATCAGATATCCAGATTCTGTACATATTTTGCATTCGCTTCGATAAACTCTCTACGCGGTTCTACACGGTCACCCATAAGAGTATCAAATGTCATATCAAGCTCTGAAGCTGCATCATCATCCATATTTACACGCAGCAAAATTCTCTTTTCCGGATCCATAGTTGTCTCCCACAGCTGGGAAGCATCCATCTCACCAAGACCTTTATATCGCTGAATCTTATTGTTACCGTCACGTCCGATATCTGTAAGTATCTTATTTAATTCTTCATCACTGTAGGCATACCACACCTTCTTGTTCTTCTCAACTTTATACAGTGGCGGCTGTGCCAGATATACATGACCTTCTTTGATAAGATCAGGCATAAAACGATATAAGAATGTTAATAATAATGTGGCAATATGTGCACCATCTACATCGGCATCAGTCATAATAATAATCTTATTATATCTGAGTTTTGTAATATCAAAATCCTCATGAATTCCCGTACCAAATGCAGTAATCATCGCACGAATTTCATTATTTACAAGAATCTTATCCAGTCTCGACTTCTCTACGTTAAGAATCTTTCCACGAAGTGGAAGAATCGCCTGTGTTGCACGACTTCTTGCTGTCTTTGCAGAGCCACCCGCAGAATCTCCCTCTACGATGTAGATTTCACAATTCTGTGGGTCTTTATCAGAACAATCTGCCAGCTTACCTGGAAGACTCATTCCGTCAAGTGCAGACTTTCTTCTTGTTAAATCCCTTGCCTTTCTTGCGGCCTCTCTGGCTCTTTGTGCAAGCACCGCCTTCTCACAGATTATCTTTGCAACATTTGGATTCTGCTCAAGGAAATAAGTGAGCTGTTCGCTAACTACGCTGTCAACAGCACCTCGCGCTTCACTGTTTCCAAGCTTCTGCTTTGTCTGTCCTTCAAACTGTGGTTCTGGAATCTTAATGCTGACAATGGCAACTAAACCTTCTCTGATATCATCTCCAGTAAGATTCTGCTCACTGTCTTTTAATAACTTATTCTTTCTTGCATAATCATTAAATGTCTTTGTAAGTGCACTTCTAAAACCAGCTAAATGTGTTCCTCCTTCCGGTGTCGTAATATTATTTACAAAGCTATAAACACCTTCGTTATAAGAATCATTATGCTGTAACGCAACTTCTACAACTACATCGCCTTTTTTACCTTCACAGTAAATAACCTGTGGGTAAAGTACTTCCTTACTCTTATTCAGATATTCTACATATTCACGAATTCCACCTTCATAGTGGAATGTGAGAGCAACATTCTCTTCTGGTCTCTTATCTTTAAGGACAATCTTTAATCCCTTTGTTAAAAATGCCATCTCACGAAGACGCTGTTTTAACACTGAAAAATCAAAAACAGTCTCTTCGAAAATGGTAGGATCAGGAAGAAATCTTACTTCTGTACCTCTCTTATCTGTATCCCCTACAATCTTTAACGGATACATAACCTTTCCACGTTCATATCTCTGACGGTAAATCTTTCCCTCATGGAAAATATCTACTTCAAGCCATGTGGACAGTGCATTAACAACCGATGCACCTACTCCGTGTAATCCACCGGATACCTTGTATCCTCCACCACCGAACTTTCCTCCTGCATGAAGGATGGTAAACACGACTTCGACTGCTGGAATTCCCTTTTTCTTGTTAATTCCTACAGGTATACCACGGCCATTATCTCTGACCGTGATAGAATTATCTTCATTGATGTACACTTTTACTGTATCACAAAATCCAGCTAATGCCTCATCAACTGCATTATCTACAATCTCATATACCAGATGATGGAGGCCCTTGGATGAAGTACTGCCAATGTACATACCAGGCCTTTTCCGTACAGCTTCAAGACCTTCTAAAATCTGTATCTGATCCGCACCATATTCCTGCGCTGCAGAAATCTGTTCTTCACTCATAATTCAACCTCCTGTCAAAACTTAATCAAATAATTATACCATAAATATCGCCATTTATTCAACTTCTTAAACCAGACCATCTGTTTTTTCTTCCTGTACAATCCCCTCTTTTACACGAAATACCTTGTCTAAGGAGATACGGCTGTTTACAAAATCATCAAGTCCTGTGCAGGAAATTAATGTCTGAATATCCTGAATACTTTCAAGCAGCCACGACTGTCTGCCTGCATCTAACTCTGATAAAACATCATCAAGAAGAAGTATTGGTTTTTCTCCCGTCACCTGCTCAATAAGGCGGATTTCTGACAGCTTTAATGACAGCGCAGCCGTCCTTTGCTGTCCTTGTGAGCCAAATTTACGAATATCAATTCCCCCGACTTTAAATCGAAGATCATCTCTGTGTGGCCCGACACTTGTTGTCCCTGAAGAAATATCTTTATTCCTTTTAGAATAAAGCTGCTCTCTAAATTTTTCTGCCTCCACATTTTTTTCGTATTCTACTTTAATCTGCTCCTTACCACCAGTAAGCTGTCCATGAATCTTTGCCATCATCTCATCAAGAAAATATACAAACTCTTCTCTTTTTTTAATGAGAAACTGTCCGGCAGCAAGAAGCTGTTCATCCCATCCATCCAAAGTATCGATGAGCGCCGGATATAAATTAATTTGTTTTAAAAGATTATTTCGTTCATTCAAAATCTTACTGTAAGCAACAAGCTGCTGCATATAGCCTTTGTCAATCTGGCTCAGCTCCATATCAAGAAATCTTCTTCTTCCCGCCGGGCCTTCTTTAATAATCGACAAATCTTCCGGAGAAAAAAAGACGATGTGCATCATTCCAAGAAGCTCTCCTGAGCGTCTTACCGGCACACCATCTACCGCAACTCCTTTGCTTTTATTTTTCTTTAAATGAACATCCAGACGATGGGATAATGAATCTTTTCTGAAAAAAAGCCGGATATGTGCCTCATCTTCACCAAAACGAATCAGGTCCTTATCCCTGCTTCCTCTATGAGATCTTAAAGTTCCGCTTACATAAATAGACTCTAAAAGATTCGTCTTCCCCTGTGCATTATCTCCAAAAAAAATATTTACTCCAGGAGAAAACTCCACTTTTAGCGAATCAAAATTTCTGTAATTATTTAATTCGATTGATTCAACAAACATGGAGTCCTCCCTTATGGTTATTTTACAACTTTAAATTCTTCGCCTTCGAATTCAAAAACATCACCGTCGTAAAGCTTCTTACCTCTTCTGGTTTCCACTTCACCATTCACTGTTACCTGTCCGTCCTGAATAAGCATTTTTGCATCAATACCAGAAGATACGATGCCTGCTGCCTTCATAGCCTGTCCAAGCTTAATAAATTCATCTCTTAATTTTAATTCTTCCATAGTTTACTTTAATTCCTTTCTGGCTTTTCAATAATCCGGATTATCAGGATAATCTGTAACTCTTGATAACTATTTGCATATTATCTCTATTTATCACCAGCTACACATTACTAGTAATCCGAATTATTAAATAAAAAAGTTTTCATGTCCGTCAACAGCGGACAACTTCGTTAAAATTTATACATTGCTGTTACTTACATTGATTGGTAAGATCAAATATAAGTAAGAGGATTTCTCATCACGAATAATACAAGGTGCGATAGAGTTGATAAGATAAATGGTAACTTCTTCTTCATCGATAACACGAAGCGCATCTACTAAAAACTTAGGGTTAAAGCCGATAACTAAGTCTTTTCCCTCTTTGCTGATCGCAATCTGGTCTTTCATGGAACCAATCTGAGAAGAAATCATCAGATTCATCTGTTCATTTTCAATCTTAAGGATAATTGGCTTCTTGTCAGACTCTTTTACAAATAAAGTGGAGCGGTCAAGACAGCGTAATAATTCCATTTTGTTGATAGTCAGCTTGGTTTCATAATCGTTAGAAAGCATCTGACTAATCTTAAAATAATCACCCTCTATAAGTCTAGAAACAACATGAGTCTGGTCAAATTCAAATAATACATGATTGTTAGTAAAGTAAATATTAACAAAACTTTCAGCATCAGCATTAAGAATCTTGCTTATTTCCTGAAGAGTCTTACCTGGAATAACTACTCTTACGTCATCAGATCTGCCTTCAAGCTTAATATTACGGATAGCAATTCGGTGACCATCAAGACCTACAACTTTAAGTGTACCTTCATTTACTTCAAAAAGTTCACCTGTCATCATTTTATTATTCTCATTAATAGCAATAGAGAATATTGTCTGATTAATAACTTCCTTTAACTGGAACTGGGAAAGTGTAATCATCTTATCTTTAATAATAGCCGGAAGGTAAGAAAAATCATCTCCGGATTTTCCTGCTATATTAAACTTACTTTTTTCACATGTAATAAGTGCATTATTATTTGAATCAGTAGTTAAAGTAATATCATTATCAGGCAGCTTTCTTACAATTTCAGAAAAAAGCTTAGCATCTATGGCAATCTTGCCTTTTTCTATAATTTCACCTTCTACTATAGTTTCAATGCCAAGTTCCATATCGTTACCTGTGAACTTGATTTCATTAGTAGTAGCATCAATAAGAATACATTCAAGAATATTCATAGTAGTTCTTGTAGGTACAGCTTTCATTACGATACCTACAGCTTTGTTTAAGTTAGATTTAGTAAAAACTAATTTCATGTTGATAACTTCCTTTCGATAAAATTGTAGTGGAGAAGAGCTATATATAAATATATAAATGCCGTAGCCGTAGTCTTAGGGGTTGTTAAATTGTTAAAAAGTATGTAAAGCCTTAAAAACACTGGATATATGAAAATAATAACCATGTTAGAAAACACAAAATTTAATGTTCAATGTATGTGAAAAATTAAAGTTTAAAAAAATGAACATAAATCTAAAAAAAAGTTATAAAGAACATTCAACATAAAAATAACATCTAATTAACAAATTATCCTAAAACCATTGTGGAAAACTTTTTAAGATGGATTAAGCTTCTTTATTAATATATCAATAGTGCTCTTGGTAGTTTCATTATTAGCTGTTTCTTTAGCAATCTTTTCTGAACCATATAATATAGTAGAATGATCTCTGCCACCTAAAGCTTTACCTATAGCTTCAAGAGGAGTCTGTGTCATCTGCCTGCACAGATACATTGCAATATGTCTAGGAAAAGCTATATCAGCACTTCTCTTATGAGATATTATATCTTCAGGCTTAATGTGGAAATGTTCAGCAACTACATCAATTATAAGTTCTGGTGTAATCTCTTTCTTAGAGTAAGGAGATATAAGATCCTTAAGTGTATTCTCAGCAAACTCTGCAGTAAGAGGTGTGTGGGAAAGCTTAGAATAAGCTGAAAGCTTGGTAAGCGCTCCCTCAAGCTCCCTGATACTTGAAGTAATATTAGTTGCAACATAATCTTTAACTTCATAAGGAAAATCAATTCCTAAAGCCTCAGACTTCTTATTAATAATAGCCATCTTAGTTTCATATGTAGGAATCTGGATATCTACCGGAAGTCCGCTTTCAAAACGTGTTCTTAATCTGTCAGGAAGAGTTTCCATTTCCTTAGGTGGTCTATCAGAAGATATAACAATCTGTTTTCCTAAAAGATAAAGGTCATTAAAGGTATTGAAAAATTCTTCCTGAGTAGAAACCTTTCCTATTATAAATTGA
>OLRV01003803.1_pt1 | contig 10157 bp, 7 predicted proteins | sample 1672421 | NCBI WGS metagenome assembly OLRV01 (sample SAMEA3136684, study PRJEB25190) | human gut metagenome | biome: human gut; feature: human-associated habitat; material: faeces | place: Austria | collected 2013
ATCTGCTGAAAAATGCGATGCAAGCCATAGGTAATGCGCCCGCCGGTTTTCTGTGGTATTATACGCGGCTTTCGCCGTTTTCGCCGCTATCTGCGAAATATGTTTCGAAGGTTTCGGCGTCCATGGTCTCGTTCTCCAGCAGATACTCCGCCACAGCCGTCAGCTGGGACTTGTATCTGGCCAGTATCTCCCGGCACTGCTGGTACGCCGCGTCGATGATGGCGCGGATCTCCGCGTCCATCTCCGCCGCCGTCTCCTCGGAGTAGGGGCGGGTGTGCCCCATGGATTTGCCGATGAACACCTCGTCCGCGCCCGCGTCAAAGGCCACGCTGCCCATTTTGGCGGACATGCCGTAGGTGCCCACCATCTTGCGGGCAATGGCCGTGGCGCGCTGGATATCGCTGGAGGCGCCGGTGGAGATGTCGCCCAGCATCATCTCCTCGGCCACGCGGCCGCCCAGCAGCCCCGCCACCTGATCCAGCATGTAGCTGCGGGACAGGTAGGAGCGATCCTCCTCCGGCAGGTAGATGGTCATGCCGCCGGCCTGCCCGCGGGGAACGATGGTGATCTGATGCACCGGGTCGAGACGGGGCAGCGCGTGCATGACCACGGCGTGACCGGCCTCGTGGAAGGCGGTGAGCCGCCGTTCGGCCTCCGGCACCACGCGGCTGTGCTTTTCGGGGCCGGCGATGACCTTGATGACCGACTGGTGGATGGCCTCCTCGGTGATGAGCTTTTTGTCCTGCCGCCCGGTCAGCAGCGCCGCCTCGTTCAGCAGATTTTCCAGATCGGCGCCGGTGAAGCCCGCCGTGGCGCGGGCGACTCTGACCAGATCCACATCCTCCGCCAAGGGCTTGCCCTTGGCGTGGATCTTCAGGATCTCCTCCCGCCCCTTGATATCGGGCAGCCCCACGAACACCTGCCGGTCAAACCGGCCGGGGCGCAGCAGTGCCGGGTCGAGGATATCCACGCGGTTGGTGGCCGCCAGCACCACAACGCCCTCGTTGGCGGCGAAGCCGTCCATCTCCACCAGCAGCTGGTTCAGCGTCTGCTCGCGCTCGTCATGGCCGCCGCCCAGACCGCTGCCGCGCTGCCGTCCCACCGCGTCGATCTCGTCGATGAACACGATGGCCGGGGACTGCTTCTTGGCCTGCTCGAACAGGTCGCGGACGCGGCTGGCGCCCACGCCCACATACATCTCCACAAAATCGGAGCCGGAGATGGACAGGAACGCGGTGTCGGCCTCGCCCGCCACGGCCTTGGCCAGCAGCGTCTTGCCGGTGCCCGGAGGCCCCACCAGCAGCACGCCCTTGGGAATGTGGGCGCCCAGCTCGGTGTATTTGCCGGGGTCGCGCAGGAACTGGACGATCTCCTCCAGCTCCTCCTTCTCCTCGTCGGCGCCGGCCACGTCCTTGAACGTGACCTTCTTACCGTCGTCGGGGATATCCTGAATGCGCGCCTCGCCGAAGCGCGCCATCTTGTCGTTGACCGCGCCGCCTCCGCCGGTACGGGCGATCAGGTTCATCAGCAGGATGAACGCCATGACCGCCAGCACATAGGGCAGCAGCGTGGAAAGCCAGTTGGTGCTGTTGCTGGGCGTGTAGTTGTAGCTGGTGATGATGCCCTTGTCGGCCTGCTCCACCACCAGATCGTTCAGGTCGCTGTAAAATGTGTCAAAGCTCTGCAGGGCGCAGGTGGCGGTGCTGTCGTCCTGCAGGACGGCAGTGAGCCGATCGTCCGTGGCGGTGAAGCTTCTGACCTTCTCCTGCACGAAGCAGCTGCGCATCTCGCCGTAGCTGATATCCCCGGCGCGGCGCAGATTGCCCGCCACCTGGGAGATCAGCACCACCGCCGCGACGATCAGCAAAATGGTGATGCCGCGGAAGCGTCGTTGTGTATTCATCTTTCTCTCCTCCCCCTTCTCAGCCGATCCAGCGGACGCCCTGCCAGCTCTGCTGAGAACCGATGGAAATGGCCGCCAGCATGTGCCCCTGAATGGCGTCCACGGGGATATAGGGCTGGCTGAGGAACCGGCTGTCGTTAGAGCCGGTTCGGTTGTCGCCCATGACAAAGATGCAGCCCTCCGGCACGGCGAACGTATTGGCGCACTGGGTGATGCCCTGGGTAGGCAGATAGCTCTCGTCCAGCTTCTGCCCGTCGATATAGGTATAGCCGTCCCGGAAGCTCACCGTCTCACCGGGCAAGCCAATGACGCGCTTCACCAGCACGCGCTGCATCTCCTCATCCCAGAACGTGACGATATCGCCCCGCTCCGGCACCGGGTCGGACACCACAAAGGGCAGCCGCCAGCCGATGAGCAGCGTCTTTGTGGGGATGGTCGTCTCCATGGAGCCGCTGGGAACGTAGGCCAATTGCAGCAGCACCTTGAACACCACGAACACCACCGCCAGCGTCACCAGCATATAGCCGTAGTCGTCCCACAGCTTCCTGGCCTTGCTCTTCTGCGGGGCAGCCTCGGCGGGCACTTCCGCTGCGGGCTGCGCCGCCGGTTCCGCTGCCGTTTCCGGCGCGGGCTGTTCTGCGGGCACCGGCTCGCTTACAGGAGCGGTACGCGGCTCCTTCTCCGCCCCGCCCGACGGGGCGAGGCGCTTTCCTCCCTTATTTTCCATGCTTTCACTTCCTGATCCTTGATTGTTGGCTGTGGGGACGGGCAGGGTCGCCCGCCGTCCCCTACGGGCGAATCACCGCACCGCTCTGTAGGGCGGGACTCATTGTTCCGCCGCGGGGATGCGTTTTCGGCGGGGCACACGGGCCCCGCCCTACGGGATAGCGGCAGCGCCGCGCCGATGGGACGTCGAGGACGCCGTCCCCTACAAACGCGCATCCCTGCCGACCCGACGATGGCAGGGCGGGCGAGATGTGCCTTGGAAAGGTGCGGATCGTCCGTCCTGCCGATGACGAAACGGTGCCGCTGTACTTTGTGTACAGCAAGCCGGTTCGACGATGGCAGGGCGTGCGAGGCGTGCCTTGGAAAGGTGCGGATCGTGCGTCCTGCCGATGGCGAAACGGTGCCGCTGTACTTTGTGTACAGCAAGCCGGTTCGGCGATGGCAGGGCGTGCGAGACGTGCCTTTACTTGGTGTAGACCTCCGGCTTCAGCACCCCTATATAGGGCATGTTCCGGTACTGCTGGCAGTAGTCCAGACCGTAGCCCACCACGAACTCATCGGGCACCACGAAGCCGGCGTAGTCGGCCTTGATGGGCTTTTCGCGGCGGGAGGGCTTATCCAGCAGGGTGGTGATGGTGACGGACGCAGCGCCCTTGGTCTTGAGGTACTCGGTGAGGAAGGCCAGCGTGTTGCCGGAGTCCAGGATATCCTCCACGATGATGATGTCGCGGCCGCTGATGTCCCGCTGCAGATCGCGGGTGATCTGCACCACGCCGGAGGACTTGGTGGCGTTCTTGTAGGACGAGAGGCCGATGAACTCCACCTCGCTCTTGAGCTGGGCGGCGCGCACCAGATCCGCCATGAAAATGAAGCAGCCGTTGAGAACGCCCACAAACATGGGGTCCTTGTCCTTGAACGCCTCGTACAGCTGGTCGCCCATCTCCTGCACGCGCGCCTTGATCTCCTCCTCGGACAGCAGTACCTTCAGGATATCCTGATCCATATTGCTTTTAGCCATAGGTCTTTGTTCCTCCGTTATCTCCTAAAATAGTTGAATATATATGGTGTTGCCGGGTTGCTCCGGCACAGCACTCGCATCTACACCGACGCCGGGTACGGCGGCGGCCTGCCCCGCAAGGCAGAAAACCGGGACAGCGTCCCGCTGCTCCGGCGGGACGCCCCGCTCGGCCAGCAGACGCTTGAGACTGCGGCGGCCGCGGCTGCCGGGCAGCGTCAGGCCATCCTCCCGCCGCCAGGGGCGGACGCTCCACGCGCCGGGGCGCACCGCCAGCGCATCGGGAGAAAATGTATCGCTGAGGCGGATGTGCCACGTACCCACGCGGTTGTCGCCGGGGTGCAGGGGTGTTTCCTCCGGACGGCTCGCATCCGGGACTGTCAGCGTCAGCGTTCCCTGACGGCACACGGCGGCGGCTCCGCCGGGCAGGGACAGGGTTCCGCCGGTCTGCGCCAGCATCTCCAGCGCCCGGTAGTGGGCGGCGGAAAAGTCCTTCTTCCCCACCGGCAATCGCTCCGCCAGCAGCCGCAGCATCCGGGGACGCAGGGCGGCGGGGGCGGACAGCAGCGTATGGCAGGGCAGGGCTGTGCCGGTGTCCGGCAGCAGCGCGGCGGCCTGCGCGTCCAGATAGTCGTTCTCCGCCCGCAGGATATCCGCCGTGCGGCAGATATGGGCGGGCGCAGAGGGGTTGATGGTCAGCAGCTGGGGCATGATCTCCAGCCGCAGGCGGTTGCGGGCATAGTGGGTGTCCAGATTCGTCTCGTCGGTGACGTAGGGCAGGTCATGCGCCGCGATATAGGCGTCGATGGCGGCGCGGGGCGTGTCCAGCAGGGGGCGGATGATGCCCTCCCGTACCGGTGGAATGCCGGCAAGCCCCTGGGGGCCGGTGCCCCGCAGCAATTGCAGCAGCACCGTCTCCGCCTGATCCTCCCGGTGGTGGGCGGTGGCGATGAAGGCCGCGCCGATGGACGCGGCGGTGCGGCGCAGGAATTCATAGCGGGCGCGGCGGCCTGTCTCCTCCACGGTCAGGCGCCATGCATCGCACAGGGCGTACACGTCCACCTTTTCCGTGTAAAAGGGGATATCCCGCTGGCGGCACAGCCGGCGCACCAGCTCCTCGTCCCGCTGCGCCGTGGGGCGCATGCCGTGGTTCAGGTGGGCGGCGGCCACGGAAAAGCCCCGCTCCTGTCCCAGACGCCACAGGTAGTCCAGCAGGCACACGGAGTCCCGCCCGCCGGATACGGCGCACAGGATCGTCCCGCCGGGCGGCGGGAGCATGCCGAAGCGCTCCATCCACGCCGCGGCGTCCACCACGGGCTTACTCATCCTCGTCGTACCGCGTTTCCAGCGTGCCGAAGGCGGTGTATTCCGGCATCCAGCGCAGCTCCACCTTGCCCGTTTCGCCGTGGCGGTTCTTGGCTACGATGCACTCGGCCACGTTGCGCTTCTCCGTGTCGGCGTTGTAGTAGTCGTCCCGGTAGAGGAACATGACGATGTCGGCGTCCTGCTCGATGGCGCCGGATTCACGCAGGTCGGACAGCATGGGGCGCTTGTCCTCGCGCTTTTCGTTGGCACGGCTCAGCTGGCTGAGGCACAGCACCGGCACCTGCAGCTCCTTGGCCATGATCTTCAGCATACGGCTGATATCGGACACCGCCTGCTGGCGGTTTTCCCCGGAATAGCCCTTGCCGCCGGCGGAGGTCATCAATTGCAGATAGTCGATGACCACCAGACCCAGATTTTCCAGGCGGCGGCACTTGGCGTTCATATCCGCCACGGTCAGCAGCGGGTTGTCGTCGATGCGGATGTCCATGCAGCTGAGGGCAGACGCGGCCTCGGCGATGCGCTGCCAGTCGCTCTCCCGCAGGTTGCCGGTGATGAGCCGCTGGTTCTCCACCAGCCCCTCGCTGGCGATCAGGCGAGTGACCAGCTGCTCCTTGGACATCTCCAGCGAGAAGATGGCCACGGTCTTGCCGGATTCCCGGGCGGCGGACAGCGCCACATTCAGCGCCATACTGGTCTTGCCCATGCCGGGTCGGGCGGCCAGCAGCAGCAGGTCGGACTTGTTCATGCCGTTGATCTTGGCATCCACGGCGGACAGGCCGGTGGACAGGCCGGGGACGCTCTTGCCGCCCCGGGCGCTCAGCTCCGCCAGCTGGCTCATCACGTCGCCCAGCACCATGCTCACGGGCACCATGCCCTGGGCGCTGCGGCCCCGGCGGATGGCGTAGATCCGCTGCTCGGCGGCCTCCAGCATGTCGCCGGCGCTGCCGGTGCCCTGCTGCACCATGGCGGTGATGCGCCCGGCGGCAAAGGCCACCTGCCGCATGAGGGATTTCTCCTGCACGATGCGGACGTACTCCATAACGTTGGCGCTGGTGGGCGTTACCTCCATCAGCTGCACCAGATAGGAGCGGGTCTGCTCGTTGCTCTTGCCGTTTTTCTCCATCTCGCCCGCCACGGTGACACCGTCGATGGGCTTGGAGTAGACGAACATCTGGTAGATCGTCTCGAATATATCCCGGTTGGTGCGCAGATAGAAGTCCTGCGTCTGGAGCTGATCCATCACGTCCTTGACGCAGTCGGCGTCAATGAGCATGGAGCCCAGCACCGCCTGCTCCGCCTGCGGCGAATGGGGCATCTGGTTTGTAAGCAGCGCGTCGTTGTCCGCCATGATGTCTCCTCCCTTCCGGAAAGCTGTGGGATGTTACTTCTCCTCGATGACCAGCACGTACACCGTGCCGCTGACCTCGTAGCCCAGCTTGGCCTTGACCTCGTAGCTGCCGAAGCTCTTGATGGGCTGCTCCAGCACCAGCTTCTTGCCGTCGATGGTCAGGGAGAACTGCTCAGCCAGCGCCGCGGCGATCTCCTTGCCGGTGATGGCACCGAACAGCTTGCCGCCCTCGCCGCCCTTGGCGGCGAGCTTCACCTGGCAGGACTTCAGCTTCTCCGCAATAGCCAGCGCCTCGGCCTTGGCCTCGGCGTCGGCCTTGGCCCTGGCCTTGGCCTGCAGGTTCATGGTGTTCACCGCGTCGGCAGTGGCCTCCACCGCCAGCCCTCTGGGAATGAGGTAGTTGCGGGCGTAGCCCTCGGCAGCCTCGATCATCTGCCCTTTCTTGCCCTTGCCTCTGATATCCTGCTTCAAAATGATCTTCATGTCTGTATGTCTCCTTTACGTTAGTTTTCCAGATAGTGGTCGATGGCCTCCAGCAGCTTTGCCTTGGCCTCCTCCACGGTGATGTTCTCCGCCTGACCGCCGGCGGTGGTGGAGTTTCCTCCGCCGCCCAGCGCCTCCAGGATCACCTGCACGTTCACCTCGCCCAGCGAGCGGGCGGACATATACACGCCGGTGCCCTTCTTATACAGCACGAAGCTGGCGCGGATGCCCTTGAGCGTCAGCAGCTCGTCGGCGGCCTTGGCCGCCGTCACCCGGTCGCACTCCTCGTCCAGCGCCACCACCGCCATGTCGTCCCGGTACAGCTCCGCCTGCCGGATGATGGCGTAGCGGGCGATCATGGATTGCAGGTCGCCCTGGAACATGCGCTGCACGTCTTGGGTGTCCGCCCCGATACGGCGCAGGTAGGCTGCCGCCTCGAAGGTGCGTCCGCCGGTGCGGTTGGTGAAATTCTTGGTGTCCAGCACGATGCCCGCCAGCAGCGCCTCGGCCTCGCACTTGAGCACGTCGGACGGCTCCAGCAAATACTGCATCAGCTCCGCCACCAGCTCGCTGGCGGAGGAGGCGTAGGGCTCGTGGTAGTTCAGCGCCATCTTTTCAATGTAGCTGCTGCCCCGGCGGTGGTGGTCGATGACCGCCACCCGGTTGCACGTCTCCAGCATCTCCTCGGATTCCACGCTTTCGGGGCGGTTGGTGTCCACCACCACCAGCAGCGCGCCGGGCTGACACTTAAGGAAGGCGTCCGCCCCGGAGATGGTAACGCCGGCGTATTCCGGCTGCTCGGCAAGCCGCCGCAGGATGGGATGGGCGGCGTTGTTCTCGGTGTCGATAACGATCTGGCAGGGCTTGCCCCGCTTGCGGGCGATGCAGCAGATACCCACGGCAGCGCCCAGGGAGTCCATGTCCGCGTACTTGTGACCCATGACGTACACCTGCCGGGCGTCGTCGATCAGCTCGCCCAGGGCATTGGCCATGACACGGGACTTGACCTTGGTGCGCTTCTCGGTGCTCTTGCTGCGGCCGCCGTAGAACTCGAAGTTCACGCGATCCTTCACCACGGCCTGATCTCCGCCGCGGCTGAGCGCCATCTCCAGCGCCAGCGACGCGTTCTTGAACAGCTGCTCGAAGCTGTCCTCGTCCCGTCCCACGCCGATGGACAGCGTGGCGGACACGCCCTCGCCGGCCTGCACCTGCCGCACCTTTTCCAGCACGTCGAACTTGCTCTCGGTGAAGCCGGTGTAGTCCTTCTCCTCAAACAGGAACAGGTACCGGTCGCGGTCGTAGCCCAGCAGCAGTCCGCCGGTGCCCGCCGCCCATGTGTTCATCTGCTCCTCCAGCGCAGCCAGCAGCGCCGAGCGCTTGTTTTCCGGGCAGGCCTTCATCAGCTCCTCGTAGTTGTCCACCATCAGGATGGCCAGCAGGGGCTTTGTCAGCTCCAGCGTCTGGCGCATCTGCTCCGACTCGGTGATGTCCATCCAGTAGGTGGTGGCCAGCGTGGGCTGCTCGCCGCCCTCCGGCTCCGGGCAGCTCAGAGCGCCGAACACCCGGTAGATGCGGTCGTTCCAGCGGAACTGCTCCGGATACTCCCGCTTGCCCTCTATGAGCCAGCGGTAGGTGAAATCGGGGATCACCGCGTCCACCGCCGTCTCGAATATCTTCTCCTTCTGGGCGGTGAGCTGCATGAACATATCGTTGCACCACAGGATCTCGCCGGTGGTCACGTCGAACACCAGCATGGGCAGCGGCGCGTACAGCATGTTGCTGGAGCGGGCGGTGTCCATACCGCCGGACACCCGATCCATATACTGCCGCACGGAGGCCTGCGCCATTTTCGTGCGGCGCCGCCCCACCAGAATGACCAGCACGGCCACCGCCGCCTCCGCCAGCGCCAGCAGCGGCTCAAAGGGCACGGTAACGGCCACGAACGCGATCAGACACAGGCTGTACAGCGTCATGTTGGTGCGGAACCCGCGGATGATCTTTTTGCTCACAGGCTCGCCTCCTTTCCGAAAAGGGGATATAATCAATTGATTATAGCACGGAACCGGCGCGCGAACAACTACGTTTTGCGGAAATCATGCCGGATTTTTTGCCGCCGCCGCATCGGGGCGAAAGCCGTCGGCAAGTTGGGGGTGTACAAACGGAAAAGAATGTGCTATAATTTGTGAAAAGTGCCGAATACGGCGCATGTTTTTTGGTTGTTTCGCGGTGTGTGGACGCCGCGGTCAATATATCCAACTACATCGAGTGCTGACGACGGGCGACAGGCTGCTTCCTCCCCTCTGCGATGCAGGGCAGACGGGCAGAGCAGACCGCCTTTGCTTTGGTGCGGTCATTTCCCCCGCCGCCGCGGCGCTCCCGCTTTGTAAAGAAAAGGAGAATTTACTATTTTATGGCAGAAAAACTGAAAATCATCCCTCTTGGCGGTCTGAACGAGATCGGCAAGAACATGACCGCCTATGAGTACGGCGGCGAGATCATCGTGGTGGACTGCGGCATGGCATTCCCCGGCGACGACATGTACGGCATCGACTGCGTCATCCCCGACGTGACGTATCTGGTGAAGAACCGCAGCCGTCTGCGGGGTCTGTTCATCACCCACGGCCACGAGGATCACATCGGTGCCATCCCCTATGTGCTCAAGCAGATCAACCTGCCCATCTACTGCACGAAATTCACGGCGGGGCTTATCAAGCTGAAGCTGCAGGAGCACGGGCTGATGGGCTCCACCAAGCTCATCACCGTGGAGCCGGGTCAGACCGTCCGGGCAGGCAAATTCCAGGTGGAGTTCATCCATGTGAACCACTCCATCGCCGACTCCGTGGCCTTCGCCATCCACACCCGCATGGGCGCCATCGTCCACACCGGCGACTTCAAGATCGACTCCACGCCCATCGACGGCGAGGTCATCGATCTGGCGCGGTTCGGCGAGCTGGGCAAGCAGGGCGTGCTGGCGCTGCTGGCGGACTCCACCAACGTGGAGCGCCCCGGCTATACCATGAGCGAGCGCGCCGTGGGCGCCACGTTTAAGCGGCAGTTCACCGGCTGCCAGCAGCGCATCATCGTCACCACCTTCGCCAGCAACGTCCACCGCATCCAGCAGGTGCTGGACGCCGCCGCCGCCTGCGGGCGGAAGGTGGCCGTCACCGGCCGGAGCATGGAGAACATCATGAAGGTCTCCACGGAGCTGGGCTACATGAAGGTGCCCAAGAACACGCTGGTGGACATCAACCGCATCAAGGGTCTGCCCCTGAACCAGCAGGTCATCGTCACCACCGGCTCCCAGGGCGAGGAGATGAGCGCCCTGTACCGCATGGCCTTCTCCACCCACAAGCAGG
>OLRV01003807.1_pt1 | contig 10152 bp, 8 predicted proteins | sample 1672421 | NCBI WGS metagenome assembly OLRV01 (sample SAMEA3136684, study PRJEB25190) | human gut metagenome | biome: human gut; feature: human-associated habitat; material: faeces | place: Austria | collected 2013
AGCTTTGAATTTGTTTTTGGGAAAAAGATGTTTGTAACCTGCATTTCTTGTTATGCGTCTTTTTTATCGTCTTTATGCAGATTCTTCTGTGCTGTGGAAAGCATAAGCTTGATCCTGTTCAGCTGATTTACTTCGCTGGCACCTGGATCGTAGTCGATGGCAACAATGTTGGCTTCCGGATGCTCACGGCGAACTTCCTTGATGACACCTTTTCCTACGATGTGGTTCGGCAGGCATCCAAAAGGCTGGATGCAGACGATGTTCGGGACACCGCCGTGGATGAGTTCCATCATCTCTCCGGTCAGGAACCATCCTTCACCGGTCTGATTTCCGGCAGAAACGATGGGCGCAGCCATTTTTGCAAGATCACGGATATCTGCGGTAGGATGGAAGTGCCGGCTCTGGGCAAGGGCTTCATTAGCGGCTTTACGCATCCAGTCGATAGCCTTTATTCCTACATTGCCCCAGAAAGCTTTGGATTTCTTAAAGCCAAGGTTGTCTGCTTTGAAATTCTGGTTATAGAAGCAGTAGCTCATAAAGTCGATCAGATCTGGAACAACCGGCTCCGCACCTTCAGACTCCAGAAGGTCTGCCAGATGATTATTGGCAGCAGGAAGGAATTCGACCAGAATCTCGCCTACAATACCTACTCTTGGTTTCTTTTCATCACTGATAGGGATGGTATCAAAATCATGAACCATTTCCCTGCACATTTTCTTGAACTGACTGTGACTTAAAGAACTTCCGGATACAAAGGCAATCACTCTCTGCTCCCAGATTTTGTGCTTGCGGTTTACGATACCCTTTTCCAGCTCGTAAGGACGCATGCGATATACGCATTTCATCAGGATATCTCCGAATACGGCACCGTAAGCAACTTTCTTCACTAATGGAAGCGTAAGTTTGAATCCGGGATTGCTTTCCAGACCGCTTAAGTTAACAGAGATAACCGGAATCTGTTCCATACCGGCTTTCTTTAATGCGCGTCGTATAAATGCGATATAGTTGGAAGCACGACATCCGCCACCTGTCTGTGACATGACAACGGCCGTTTTGTTCAGGTCATATTTACCGGAAAGCAGAGCATCCATGATCTGTCCCACAACGATCAGAGACGGATAGCAGGCGTCATTGTTTACATACTTCAGACCAACATCCACTGCATGCTTATTGTCATTCGGAAGCACCTCCAGGTTGTATCCGCAGGAATTGAATGCTGCCTGCAGGAGGCTGAAATGGAACGGTGACATCTGCGGGCAGAGGATGGTATAGTCCTTTCTCATTTCCTTTGTAAAGGATACTTTATCAATAGAAGCAGGTTTGACAGTACGTTTCTGTCCCTGTGCTTTCTTCGCGCGGATCGCTGCGATCAGGGAACGGATACGGATTCTTGCAGCACCAAGGTTATTTACCTCGTCAATCTTTAAGCAGGTATAGATTTTGTCACTTCCGTCAAGGATTTCATAAACCTCGTCTGTAGTAACTGCATCCAGACCACATCCAAAAGAGTTGAGCTGGATCAGATCCAGGTCATCGCGTGTCTTTACATAGTTTGCAGCAGCATACAGTCTGGAGTGGTACATCCACTGGTCATTGACGCGGATCGGGCGTTCCACAGGTGCCAGATGGGAGATGGAATCCTCAGTAAGTACGGCAATACCATAGCTGTTGATCAGATCCGGGATACCATGATGGATTTCCGGGTCAATATGGTATGGGCGTCCTGCAAGGACAATACCATGGCGTCCTGTATCTTCCAGATATTTCAGGGTTTCTTCCCCTTTTTTCTGTACATCGCGGCGTGCAGCAGCCATTTCCTCCCAGCCCTTATGCACAGCAGCTTTGACTTCTTCTGCCGGGATATCCTTAAATTCCTCTACCAGACGATTTGCCAGAATTTCCTCAGAAGTAAATGCAAGGAACGGATTGCGGAAGGTAATGGACGGATCATTTAATTCGTCTACGTTATTTTTGATATTTTCGGCATAAGAGGTAACGATCGGGCAGTTATAGTGATTGACTGCATCCGGGAACTCGTTACGTTCATATGGAATACAAGGGTAGAAAATAAATTTCACACCATTGCGGATCAGCCAGGTTACATGGCCATGTGCGAGCTTGGCAGGGTAGCATTCGGATTCACTTGGAATGGATTCAATACCCAGCTCATAAATCTTTCTGGTGGAAGTAGGAGAGAGCACAACCTCATACTTCAGTTCTGTAAAGAAAGTATACCAGAAAGGATAATTCTCAAACATATTCAGAACACGCGGGATACCTACTTTACCTCTGGATGCCTTATCAGCAGTAAGCGGTGTGTAGGAGAAAATACGTTTATATTTATATTCATAAAGATTCGGAATATGATCTTTGTTCTTTTCCTTGCCAATACCACGCTCGCAGCGGTTACCGCTTACATACTGGCGGCCGCCGGAGAATTTGTTGATAGTCAGACGGCAGTTATTGGTACATCCACGACAGTTTGCCATAGAAGTTGTATATTTCAGCTCGTTGATCTTATCAATGGAGAGCATAGTCGTTTCTGCGCCTTCCTGATGGCGTTCACGGGCAATCAGTGCGGCACCGAAGGCACCCATGATTCCGGCAATATCCGGACGGATAGCTTCGCAGCCGGCAATCTTTTCGAAACTTCTCAGAACTGCATCATTGTAGAAAGTACCACCCTGTACAACGATGTGTTTGCCAAGTTCGGAAGCATCAGAAACCTTGATAACCTTATAGAGTGCATTTTTGATAACAGAGTAAGCAAGACCAGCAGAGATATCTCCAACACTTGCTCCTTCTTTCTGTGCCTGTTTTACCTTAGAGTTCATAAACACTGTACAACGTGATCCAAGATCAATCGGATTCTGTGCTGTTAAGGCAACTTTTGCAAATTCCTGTACGGAATGATTTAAGGATTTTGCGAATGTTTCAATAAATGATCCGCAACCTGAAGAACAGGCTTCATTTAACTGTACATCATCAACGACACCGTTTTTGATACGGATACATTTCATATCCTGGCCACCGATATCAAGGATACAGTCAACATCAGGATCAAAGAATGCAGCAGCATAGTAATGCGCAATTGTTTCAACTTCACCAAAATCAAGGTTTAACGCAGCCTTGATCAGATGTTCTCCGTATCCTGTCGAACAGGAAGATACGATCTTGGCTTCTTTTGGCATCTGTTTATCAATCTCATGAAGTGCTTCGACAACAGCGTGAAGCGGACTTCCGTTGTTATTATTGTAGTAGCTGTAGAGAAGTTCTCCGTCTTCACCAGCTAAAGCAACCTTTGTTGTTGTGGAACCAGCATCGATTCCTAAGTAACAGTTTCCTTTATATGTAGAAAGATCTCCGCGTTTTACAACATGGCGGTTATGATCTTTTACGAAACTCTTATATTCTTGTTCGCTTTTAAATAAAGGTTCTAAACGGTCAACTTCCTGCTGAAGCTCAATCTTCTTCTCAAACTGCTTTAATAAATGTTCAAAATCAGTTGTAACTTCCTCTTTTGCATTTAAGGCAGCACCGACAGCTGCGAATAAATGAGAGTGAGTTGGAGCAATGATCTCATCATCTTTTAAGTTTAATGTACGGATAAATGCCTCTTTTAATTCTGTAAGGAAATGAAGAGGACCTCCAAGGAAAGCAACGTTTCCACGGATTGGTTTACCACATGCAAGACCACTGATCGTCTGGTTTACAACTGCCTGGAAAATAGAGGCAGCAAGGTTTGGTTTTGTTGCACCTTCGTTGATCAGAGGCTGGATATCAGTCTTTGCAAATACACCACAGCGGGCTGCGATCGGATAGATTGTGTCATAATCTTTTGCATATTCGTTTAATCCGCCGGCATCTGTCTGTAATAAAGAAGCCATCTGGTCGATAAATGATCCTGTACCACCAGCACAGACACCATTCATACGCTGATCGATTCCATGTGTGAAATAAATGATCTTTGCATCCTCACCACCAAGCTCGATGGCAACATCTGTCTGAGGAGCGTAATCCTGTAATGCACTGGATACACAGACAACTTCCTGACAGAATGGGATGTCTAAGTAAGAAGAAATGGAAAGTCCTCCGGAACCGGTAACGGTTGGAGCAAACGTCATTTCTCCGATCTGGTCTTTTGCTTTTCTTAATAAGGAAGATAGTGTTTCCTGAATCTTAGCAAAATGTCTCTGATAATCAGAGAAAAGTATATTATGTTGTTCGTCGATGACAGCGACCTTGACTGTCGTTGAGCCAATATCAATTCCTAATCGTTTCATCTTCTCGTATACCTGCTTTCTATAAAATACTATAATTTCAAGCGTTAAAATAATGTTAAAAAAACATATCTGTCCAATATACATGGACATTATATCTATTATAATCATTTTCAAAATAATTGCAAATAGGAATATTATCTAAAAAAATCGGAGAAAATAATGGAAACAAGGGAATGCTGCTGCATATTCTATAAAAAAGCGAAGGAATTCTTAAAAATGAGTCAAACAAATACATGCAAAGGAACAGTTTATATTGTAAAAGAAAAAGACAGCCTGTATCAGATCGCAAAGGCATATGGAGTGAAGGTAAGAGATATCATGAGAGAAAATCCTTTTGTTAATGTGTATAATTTACAGATCGGTGATGAATTATGTGTTCCTGGATTTTTAAGTGTTGCAGAAAATGCATACACTCCATATATTGTAAAAAAAGGAGAAACAATCCTTAATATAGCCAATATGCACAAAACAACAGTGGAAAATTTAGCAAAAAGTAACAAAAAAATAAGGGAAATGACATTGCCAGTTGGTACAGTACTGTTAATTGACAAAGCAAAATGAGTTCTTTATAATGAAATAGGTAAAAGTTTGGAGTTTTAGATATTCCAAAGAAGAAAACAGGATCTGTGAGAATACAGAGCCCTGTTTTGTGGGAAACTTATGGACAAGGTACTTCCATAGAAAGGAGCGGACAATGATCAAGTATTATCGCACGATGGATCATCAGATTCATGAAATCAGTGAACCTATGGAAGGTACATGGATATCGTTAGTTCATCCCACAGCGGCAGAACTTGCAACGATTGCGGCAGAATATAAGATAGATATTGATGATCTTAGAGCCCCTTTGGACGAAGAAGAACGTTCGCATATCGAGGTGGAAGAAGGTTATACCTTGTTTATCGTAGACGTACCAACAACAGAGGAACGAAAAGAAAAAGAATATTTCTTAACGATTCCATGTGGTATTATTCTGACTGAGAAAGTGATCATTACAGTATGTCTTGAAGATACTTCTGTTCTTGCAGACTTTAAGAATGGAAGAGTTAGAAATTTCTGGACATTTAAGCGTACAAGATTTATCTTACAGATACTTTACAGGAATGCATCATTATATCTTCAATATCTGCGAATCATTGATAAAAAGAGTGATTCTGTTGAAAAACAGCTTCACATCTCAACGAAGAATCAGGAACTTATAGAGCTTTTGGAATTAGAGAAGAGTTTGGTTTACTTTTCTACATCCTTAAGATCAAACGAACTGGTACTTGAGAAGATGCTAAAGATTGATAAGATCAAACAGTACCCGGAAGATGAGGAATTACTGGATGATGTTATCATAGAGAATAAACAGGCTATTGAGATGGCGGATATTTATAGTAATATCTTAAGTGGTACAATGGATGCATATGCATCAGTTATCTCAAATAATCTGAACATAGTAATGAAAGTTCTTGCAATCATCACGATCGTTATGTCGATTCCAACGATGATCGCAAGTTTTTGGGGAATGAATGTTCCAGTACCACTGGCACATTCAGCACATGGATTTTTGATCCTTGTGATCGTATCCTTGATCCTTACGATCTTTGGAGGATATATCCTTGGAAAGAAAAATATGTTTTAATTTTTGATGATAAGAAAGGTTTTTTATGTGGCTAAATAAACTGGAAGAGAAATTTGGCAAATATGCAATTTCAGATCTTCCAAAGATCATAGTTTTATTATATGCGGTTGGATTTGTGATCGCAAATATATCACCACAATTATACAGCTTACTGGAATTGAATCCGTATCTGATCCTTCACGGACAAGTCTGGAGATTAGTAACATTTTTACTGATCGGACCAGAGACGAATTTGATTTTTGTAATATTTGTATTATTATTTTATTACTCTATCGGAAGCTCATTAGAGCAGGTATGGGGTACTTTCCGATTTAATATGTATTATTTGATCGGAGTTTTAGGAACGATCGTTGGAGCGTTCTTAACCTATGTGATTCTTACGTTTGCGTATGGAGAATCCTATGGTGCTTTTGTGAATATGGACACATTTTATCTGAATATGACATTGTTTTTAGCATATGCAGCAATGTTTCCAGAGATGGAAGTATATTTGTATATGATCCTTCCAATCAAGGTAAAATGGCTTGGATACTTAGATGGATTATATTTAATCTACATTTTTTTAAGTTCAGGCTTTACAGTTGCCGGAATTTCGGTTAAAGTATCTATAGTTGCAGCTTTGTTAAATTTTCTACTATTTTTCTTCTCTATGAAGAAGATCCGAAGAATGGGAGCAAACTTCAAGGCTAAAACAATACATAAGAAGAAGGCAAGAGCGTACAAAGCTAAGACGATCACGCCAAAGAAGAAGAATGGTGCGATGCACGAATGTGCAGTGTGCCACAGAACAGAACTTGACGATCCAGAATTGGAATTTCGTTATTGTTCAAAATGCGATGGGAATTATGAATATTGTCAAGATCATTTATTTACCCATAAGCATGTGAAAAGGTGAGTTGTTTATTATTTAAATATATTTTGAAACCAAAGGAGAAAAATTATGCTAACCAAGAAGACAAAAATCATTTGTACAATGGGACCTGCAACAGACGACGATGAGGTATTAAAAGACCTGATGCGTTCAGGAATGGACATTGCCCGTTTAAACTTCTCTCATGGAGATCATGAAGAGCAGTTAGGACGTATCAAGAGAATTAAGAAGTTTAGAGAAGAACTGAATTTACCAATCGCTATTTTACTTGATACAAAAGGACCAGAGATCCGTACAGGATTATTAGAAACAGATGATGATGTTGAATTAGTAACAGGTCAGGAATATACACTGACAACAAGAGACATCAAAGGAAATAATGAAATTACCAGCATTACATATGCGGAACTTCCACAGGATGTAGAAGCTGGAAACACAATCCTGATCGATGACGGATTAATTGGGTTAAAAGTTAAAGAGATCAAAGATGGAACAGATATCGTATGTGACGTTATCAACGGAGGACTTTTAGGAAGCCGTAAGGGTGTTAACGTACCTAACGTAAGAGTTAACTTACCATCTATCACAGAAAAAGATAAAGCAGATATCGAATTCGGTCTTGAGAATGGAATCGACTTCATCGCAGCATCATTCATCCGTAATGCAGAAGCTGTAGAAGAGATCAAAGATATCATCGGTGCACATAACATGCATGTTGGTGTAATCTCTAAGATCGAGAACATGGAAGGTGTTGAAAACATTGATGCGATCATCGATGCATCTGCTGGTATCATGGTTGCCCGTGGTGACCTTGGTGTTGAAGTACCTGCTGAAGAAGTACCTTTCTTACAGAAAGAGATCATCAGAAAATGTAACGATGCATTCAAACCAGTTGTTACAGCTACACAGATGTTAGATTCTATGATCCGTAACCCACGTCCAACAAGAGCTGAGGCTACAGACGTGGCAAATGCGATCTATGATGGAACAGATGCGATCATGTTATCTGGAGAAACAGCAAAAGGTAAATATCCAGTAGAAGCTGTTAAGATGATGAATCAGATCGCAATCTCAACAGAAGTTCACTTAAGCACAAAGATCAAAGATTACAGATCTAAATATATCAATCGTGGAATTTCAGCAGCAGTTGCTTATTCTGCAGTACAGACAGCACACAATGTAAATGCAAAATGTATCTTAGCATCAAGTATGTCAGGATTCACAACAAGAATCGTATCTAAATTCAAACCAGATGCACAGATCATCGGTTTGTCACCAGATGATGCGATCGTACGTCAGATGCAGATCTATTGGGGAGTACGTCCTTTCAAATCTCACAAAGCTGAGACAACAAAAGATCTGTTAGATGAAGCAACAGATATCGTATTAGATGCAGGACTTGCTGAGAAAGGTGACATCTTAGTCTTAACAGGTGGTGGACCAGCTAACCACCGTGGAAAAGGTGTTACAAATATGTTAAAAGTAGTAAAAATCGGTGAATTTGGCGAGTAATCGACACGAATATATGATAGAATGGGGATGTAGCAATACATCCCTTTTTTCTTTTATCAGGAAATTCACTAAGATAAGATGGGATATTTTCAGGAGGAAATACGAGTGAAAGTTTCAGAACGTGTATACATATCAGAGATATTAAAAATACAAAAGAGGCACTTACTTCGCAAAATAGAGAAAGAAAAATCAATTTCAAGACTGTATTGTATCACACTGCCACTCTGGAACAGTGCATTTCTGGAAATATATCCATATAATGAACTATTATCCGATATCCACGAAGGAAAAGATATCACGATCGTAGGAATGGCAGCAGGACGAGATGATGCAGTTGTTATGTTAAGACGCATGATCGATGATCTGTATCATAAAGGAAAATTAAAAGACATCACAACATATTTCTGCGGGGAAGATAAATGAGCATACTATTTTTTATATTAAAGATCATAGGAATCCTGATCTTGATACCGATCGTGTTACTTTTAATCCTTCTGATATTTCCAATCTGTTACCAGATGGAAGGAGATTTTGATGATAAAACACCGAAAGCACAAGCGAAAGTATCATGGGCAGTCGTATTTTTACGGGCAAAGGTGTTTTATGAAGAAGAACTTAACTTTGCAATCCGCATCTTTGGAATTCCGGTATATGATTCACGAAAGGACCATTGGTCTGTATTAGGGGAGCATCCAGAGAAAGATAAGAAGAAAAACAAGAAGAAACATAAGAAAAAATCGACATCTGAAAAGAAATCAAAAAAAGAAGCGAAACAAAATAAACAACAGATAAAACAGGAAAAGCATACTGTACAAGAACAAATTTCAGATAAAAAGGTGGTTCGGGAAGCAAAAGATATAACAATAAAAAAGACTTCAGAAGACGTATTTGATCTTACATGGGATGAAAAAGAAGAATCAACAAAGAAAGACAAGGAGTTTTTCGGCAAAAAAATCGTGAATCTTCTCAAAAAGTGTTATAATAAATGCAAGAATCTCATAACAAAGATTCGTAAGATTACAGATAAGATGGAGACTGTTGGAGACATCTTAGAAGACGAAGATATTATCAATGCAATAAAGAGAATCAAAGAATATGGAATAAATGCAGTAAAGCTGTTGCTTCCGCAGAAACTAAATGCACAGATAACATTTGGTTTCGAAGACCCATATTACACAGGGAAAGTCTTAGGATGGGCAGCGGTACTGATTCCAATTTACGGAGATCGCATAGATATTACACCAGACTTTGAAAAAAGAACTCTAAAAGGACATTTAAAGATCAAAGGAAGTATAAGAAGATATAAGATCTTACAGCTGTTATGGAAAATATACAAAGACAAAGATGAACTAATAAAACAAAAAGACCGAGCATTAAGAATGATAGGAGGCAACTAAAATGAGCAAAGAAAATTTAAAAGATACCATGGGTTCACTATTTGACGGCATGGAAGGATTCTTAACATCAAAAACAGTCGTAGGAGAACCTATCTATATCAAAGATACCATCATCTTACCATTAGTAGATGTCTCCTTCGGAATGGGTGCAGGAGCTTTCTCTGGAGATAAGAAAGATAAAAGTGGAGGAGGAATTGGAGGAAAGATGACTCCAAGTGCTGTACTTGTTATTAAAGATGGACAGACGAAGCTTGTGAACATTAAGAATCAGGAGACGATCGTGAAGTTATTGGATATGGTACCAGATGTGATTGACAGGTTCGCAGGTAAGAACGAAAGTTTGGAAGATATTGTGGATGATCTTGAAAAGTAAATTTTAATTTCGAGTTGGCCAACTGTAGAATTTGAGTATATGATAAAAAATAAATAAGCAACTGAACGCAATGCGGTGGAATTTTGCTC
>OLRV01003808.1_pt1 | contig 10152 bp, 10 predicted proteins | sample 1672421 | NCBI WGS metagenome assembly OLRV01 (sample SAMEA3136684, study PRJEB25190) | human gut metagenome | biome: human gut; feature: human-associated habitat; material: faeces | place: Austria | collected 2013
TGGCGGTCCCTTTGTCGGAGGATATATCCTGTCAGCGGCACGCACGCCAACAAAGCGAGGCGATGCCTTAGAAAATTTCCTGCTTTACTGTCAGATGCCCGGTTTTGATTGGGCCTTTATTTTTTGGCTGACTTTTGCGGGTGGTCAGACGAAATCCTCCCGCATGGGGGTGAAGATGTCCAGCAGGACGCCGGGCTCCAAGGCCTCGCAGCCGTGGATGATACCGTCGGTTTTCAGCATCGTGTCCCCGGCGGTCACTTCGCGCACTTCGCCGCCGATGGTAAAGCGGAAACGGCCCGACACGACATAGGTGATCTGGGTGTGGGGATGGCTGTGCAGCGCACCCACTGCGCCTTTTTCAAAGGTGTTTTCCACGCACATCAGGCCTTTGTTATAGGCCAGCACGCGGCGGGTCACGCCGGGGCCTGCAGGCTCGGGCAGGGTCTCGGCATGGGGGACCCATACGGTATTTTCATGCTTTTTCTCCATGGATACTTCGCTCCTTTATTTTGCGGTGTGCTGCTTTTCGGCGGGCAGCTTTTCCTGCACGAATTTCCCTTTCGCGCGTTGCACTTTCCCCCATCATAGCACGGTGCGTGGCAGGGTGCAAGCGTATTTCGGCAAAAGCTTTGACTGGTCTTGCCAAGATTTCGCCAAGGTGATGCAATAAAATCATGAAAATTTCACCGGAAAGGAGCGCCCCGCATGAACTTTTTCCAACGTCATATGACCCTGAAGGGACACATCGTCCTGTTTTTGGGGGCGTTCTTCACGGCGCTGCTCTTCTGCCAGAACGCCGTCGATATCCTGCCTTACGCCGGGATGCTGGCGCAGACCGGGTTGCTCTGCCTGCGGGATAAGCACTGACATAAGGAAAAATCATTAAAACTCCCCATTTTTGACCCGGTGTCCCCGGGCTTGAAAATGAGGAGTTCTTTTGCAATCTTTTGAATTGTTACTGAAAAATTTATATAATGATGGTGGATGTGTTCAAAATTTTACCTTACATATACTCCATCGGGGTGACTTCGCCGTAGATGGCGGTGCTCATGCGGTCGTGCAGCAGCCGCATGAAATCTTGCTGCGGGCCGGGCTTTGGCTCGCCCTTGAACAGTGCAAAAACGTGGTGCTGGGTCGCCTTGCCGCCCGGCATGATAAACAGCGGCCGCTCCTTCGTCTTGACAAAGGTTGAGTAGGCGGCATTCTGGAAGGTCAGCCCCATGCCGCTCACGGCCATGCGGTAGGCGGTCATGCCGCTGGCCAAAAACAGCGTGCGCTTGGGCTGGAAATTGTAGGTTGAGCACATCCACTGGGTCTGGCGGTTCATGCGGCCTTTGACGCTGGGGCAGATGAACAGATCGTCCGCCAGCCAGTCGGCGTCGATATCCAGCGGCGCTTCCGGGCTGCAGGCGGCGTCCCTGTAGGCGGCCATCCGTGGGTTTTCGCAGCTGGTGATGAACATATACTGCTCGGATGGCAGCCGCAGATAATGCAACGAGGAATGGTAGGTGTAGCTCTCGACGATGGCGATGTCCAGCACACCGTTGAGCACCTTGTCCAACATATTGATGTCGCGGTCCTCAAAGATGGTCAGCTGCATATCAGGGTAGAGGCGGTTCAGCTCCGGCATGACAGAGGAAAGCCAGATGCTGCCGCGGTTGCGCCCGATGCCGATGTTGATCCGCAGTTCCGGATCATTGGAGGAAAAATCCGAAAGCTCCTGGTGCAGCCGATCCTGCATGACACAAATCTTTTCCAGTTCGGACAGGTAGTAGGCCCCGGCCTTGGTGATGCGGATGGGCGTGGTGGAGCGGTCAAACAGACGTACGCCCAGTTCCTCCTCGGTGCGGTTCAAAAACGCCGTCAGGGCAGGCTGGGAGGTAAACAGACGCGCTGCCGCGCGGGTAATACTCTGCTCCTCGGCCAGGGTAGTTAAGTAGTTCAAACGGTCAGATAAGGTATTTTTCACCAAAAAAGCCCCCAAAAGTTTGTGGAATGACAATATGGTAACATAAAAAAATGACGTTGTAAAGAGAATCAAGAAAATCCATAACATTGACATTATGGGGCAATATCTGCTTTGGTATTGGAACTTCGCAAAAAAGGCTGATATGATAAAAGCACAAAATAAATCGGCCAAGCAGAACAACTTCTGTGAATAGTGTGGAGGAGGTTCTAATCCATATGAAACAGGTATTGATTGAAGAGCCGTTCAAGGTTCGTGTACGCCAGGACGCAGAGGTTCCCACCCCCAAGGTAGGTGAGGCCCTGCTGCAGGTTATGTATTGCGGTATCTGCGGCGCTGACCTGGCAAGCTACACCGGAAACCAGCCGTTCACCACCTACCCCCGTGTGCCGGGCCATGAGTTCAGCGCCCGCATCGTGGATATCCCCGAAAATGACAAGGGCCTCAAGCCCGGTGATATCGTCACCTGCAACCCCTACTTCAACTGCGGCAAGTGCTACTCCTGCCGTCGCGGTTTCGTAAACTGCTGTACGGATAACCAAACGATGGGCGTCCAGCGCGACGGCTCCTTCCAGGAGTACATCACGATGCCGGTTCAGCGTATCTTCCCCGGCAAAGGTCTGACCGCACGCCAGCTGGCGCTGGTAGAGCCGTTCTGCATCGGCCACCACGGCATCACCCGTGGTAATGTGCAAAAGGGCGATAAAGTCCTCATCGTCGGCGCAGGTCCTATCGGTATGTTTGCGATGCTCAGCGCCAAGGCCATCGGCGCCGAGGTCTACATGACCGACCTGCTGGACGGCCGCCTGGAAAAAGCGACCCAGATGGGCGCGGACGGCGTGGCCAACGGCAAGGACCCCGAGGCATTGAAGGACCTGAACCAGAAGGTCACGAACGGTGACGGTTTCGACGTCTGCGTGGAGTGCTGCGGCGCACCCGAAACCTTCCTGACCTGCATCGACCAGGCCGCCTTCGCCGGCAAGATCATCCTGATCGGCAACGGCAAGCGCGAGACGACCTTTGTACATTCTATCTTATTGAAAAAGGAACTGAACGTTTTCGGCAGCCGCAACGCTTACAGCTCTGACTTTGAGCAGGTCATTGACATCCTGGCAAGCGGCAAGGTCGATGTGGAGGCACTGGTCAGCGCCGAATACCCGCTGGACCAGGCGGGCGAGGCCTTTGAGGCCCTGCGCCACAACAGCGGCAACCTGATGAAGGTTGTGCTGAAAGCGGCTGAATAACACTAAGGAGAAAGCCATGAGCAAAAACAACGGAGCAGAATTGCAGTTGAGCAAAAAAGGTTCAATGATGCACTATCGGCGCTTGGCAACACCGTACCTGCTGTTGGCACCCATGCTGGCGTTTGTAATGTGCTTTATGATCTGGCCCATCATCAACGTGTTTATGATGAGTACAGAGTCCTACAAGGTCACGAAACCCAACGACCGCCACTTTATCGGCCTGGAAAACTTTGTGACCATCTTCACCAAAGACCAGATCTTCTTAAAGACGCTGGGCAACACCGCCGTCTACGTGATTCTGAGCGTCGTGTTCCAGACCGTGCTGGGTTTCTGGCTGGCATGGCTGCTGACCCGCAAGTTCAAGGGCCGCGGCGTTATCCGTGCACTGGCTCTGGTGCCCTGGGCCGTTGCCGGTTTGATGGTCGGTATCATCTGGAACCTGATGCTGGGCCAGACCTACGGCGTCATCAATGACTTGCTGCGCCGCGCGGGCATCATTGAAATGAACATTTCCTGGTTCTCCAACGGCAGCAGCGCCATGTTCGCGGCCGTCATTGCCAACATCTGGCGCGGCATCCCCTTCTTCACCATCAGCTATATGTCGGCGCTGTCCGGTATCTCCGATGATCTGTACGAGTCCGCCAAGATCGACGGTGCCAACTCGGCGGTCACGTTGTTCCGCATTACGCTGCCGATGATTAAAGACACCATCATCTTTACCACGCTGCTGCGTGCGATTTGGACCTTCAACGCTGTTGACCTGATCGTCTCCCTGACGGACGGCGGCCCGAACCGCGGCACCACCACGCTGGCGCTGTACATTATGAATACCTTCACCGGCAGCTATGATTACGGCTACGCCTCGGCGCTGGCAGTTATCTCCACGCTGATCATGATGGTCGTTGCGTTCGTCTACATCCGATTTGGCAAAATGGGCCAGACTGACAACTAAGGAGGCAAACCCATGACAAAACGTGAAGCAAAAGATCTGGGGTGGCGCTGCCTGACTTTGTATCTGCCGCTGATCCTCTTCCTGATCGGGACGCTGTTCCCCTTCTACTGGATCGTCAACACCTCTCTGAAAGACAGCGTTGAGGTTTTGAGCCTGCCCATCAAATACTGGCCCGACAATCCCACGCTGAGCAACTACTTTTACCTGTTTGAGAAGATGGGCTTTGGCAACAACGTTGCCAACACCGCCTTCGTTGCTACACTGACCACGGTTCTGGTCACGCTGCTGAGCCTGCTCTCCGGTTACGCGATGAGCCGCTACCGCTTCTACGGCAAAACCTTCATCTACGTGCTGATGCTGGCGACCCAAATGCTGCCCGCCGTCGTCCTGATGATCCCTCTGTTCCAGACGATGGTCAAGCTGCACCTCATCAACAGCCTGTGGAGCCTGGTGCTGATCTGCACCTGCACGAACCTTCCCTTCTGTATGTTCATGATGATGGGTTATTACAGCTCAGTCCCGCGTGAACTGGAAGAGGCCGCCCAAGTGGACGGCTGCACCCTGCTGGGGGCGGTGTTCCGCATCCTGATCCCGGTCATGCTGCCCAGCATCGTTGCCACCGGTGCATACGCATTCATCAATGCGTGGAACGTTTACGTCTACGCCACCGCGTTCATCACCGATAAAGCCAAGTACACCCTGCCCCTGGCGCTGAACGTCTTCCAGGGCGAATACGGCACCGACTACGGCAAGCTCGCCGCCGGATGCGTCATCGCACTGATCCCCGTTGTTGTAATTTTTGCCTTCATCCAGAAGCACCTCTCCGGCGGCGCGACCTCCGGTGCGGTCAAGGGATAAGGCGTAGAATTAGATTTCATTTATAGGAGGAAAACACAAATGAAAGCAACCCGTACCACCGCTGCGGTCCTGAGCGCTGCCATGGCCGCTACCCTGCTGGCCGGCTGCGGCGGAAGCTCCGCCACCAGCACCGCCGCCTCGACCTCGACCGAGAGCACTGCCGAAAGCACCTCTACCGCTGCGGCTGCCCCCACCGGCGAGAAACAGACCCTGGAGTATTGGTATCACTCCGCTGACCCTGTGACCGACGCTTATTTTGAGGATTATTTCGACAAAATCAACGCTGAGCAGGACCAGTACGAGATCAAGTACACCAGCTTCTCCTTCGCCGACTTCCAGGAGAAGTTCCAGATGGCTGTCTCCACCGATACGATGCCCGACGTCGTCAGCCTGGGCTTCTCCAACGTGGCGACCTTCACCGCACAGGATTCCCTGCTGCCGCTGGATGATTACCTCGACCAGATCGAGACCGCAGCATGGTAGACAGTATGCGCAACATCGGCGGCGGCACGCTGTACGGCATCCCCTATGCATACAACCAGGAGGTTGCCTGGTACAATACCGCCAAGTTCAAGGAGAAGGGCATCGATGCTCCGCCCGCTACCCAGAAGGAGTTCCTGGAGGACTGCGAGAAGTATGCTGACCCCGCAAACTCCTCTTACTTCTACTCTCTGCGCGGCGTGCGCCCTTACGACAGCCTGGTTGCCTGGCTGTGGACCTACACCGACGGCCTGGGCTATGACGGCTCCTGGTTCGACGAGAACGGCAAGTGCATCCTGGGCGACGCCAAGTTCGCCGAAGCCCTGGACACCTACGCCAACCTCTACAAGAACAACGAAGTCTCCGGCGACTCCATCAACAACAACTTCTCCCAGATCGTTGCAGAGTTCGGTTCCGGCGTCTCCATGTACATCATCCACAACTCTTCTTCCGAGTCTACCCACCTGACCAACTTGGGTGAGGGCAACTTTGCAGCCGCCCGCGTGCTGGCCAACGATGAGGGCCACTACTTCGCCTCCGGTCTGCAGCCCAACGTCTATTGCATCACCAACCAGGGCGATGACCACGACTACTCCGGTGCTGTTTGGCTGATGAACGTGCTGCTGGACGCCGAGTGCGAGGGCGGCATGTGCCAGGCTATCGGCCGTGTGCCCTGCAACAAGGACGTTGAAGAGCAGGATTGGTACAAGAATGACCCCGAAATGATGCTGTACGCCAGCTACCTGGAGGACGAGAACTACAAGCAGATCCAGAACCCGTACTGGCTGACTGAGTTCTCCACCTTTATCTCCGACGATATGACCGCTGACTTCCAGGCCGTTCTGATGGGCAACATGACCGCTCAGGATTGCGTCTCCGGTTGGGCCGCCAAGATCGACGAGTATCAGGCTGCCTACGAAGCACAGGCATAATTGAACATCGGCCGCAAGTAAAGGAGCATGAAAAAGCCTTTATTTGCGGCTTTTTTAGAGAAAATCAATAGGGAGGTTGCCATGGCAGATACCGTTATTTTATTCCAGGATGATTTCCAGTCTTTCCCAATCGGTCCGCTGCCCTTTGACCGCGAACATTCCGCAATGGGTGAGTATCATTACAGCCCGCTGCCAGGTTACCGAGGGCAGTGGTATGACCCCATCGCAAACTGCAACTATCGCGGCCCCAGCTGGCTCGTCACCGCCACCGACGGCGTACACTACATGGAGCAGACCCGCGTGCGCAATCCGCTGACCCACGGCGTCTGCCCGGTGCTGGCTACCGGCGAGGAGCGCTGGCAGGACTACACCTTCACTGTCACACTGCGCACCCTTTGCAGCAACGAGGAAGCCGGTGTGCTGTTCCGCTACCAGACGTCGCTGATGCACTACGCCTTCTTTATGAATGACAACAAGGTGCAGTTCTGGCGCATCGAGAAAAAAGAGCGCACGATGCTGGCCGAGGCCCCCTACGAGTACAACTGCGACCAGTACTACACGATGCGCGTGACCTGTAAGGGCAATACCTTCACCGGATCCATCAACGGCGAAAAGCTGCTGACTGTGCAGGACGACCGCTACACCTACGGCAAGGTGGCGCTGGCGGCCTTTATGCCCACCCAGTACACGAACGTGCTCATCACCACCACCCCGGAGGAGGCCGCCCGCATCGTCGAGTGCGAGGATGCCGAGCAGGCCCGCCTGGCCGAAAAGCGCAGCCACTACCCCCGCCCCAAGCTGTACAAGGTCATCGACCTCAAGGACTTCGGAGCGTCGCGGCAGATTCGCTTCGGCCATCTGATGGGCGGCGACGACTGGTACTTCGTCATGGCACAGCACCAGAAGCGCGTGTTCAAGGAGCGCTACTGCAACATCAGCTGCCTGACAGCCGTCAATGTCGAGACCGGCGAGGTGCTGTGGCAGGTGGGTGAGCCTTCGACCCTGGCGGTGAACCAGGACACGACCTGCGACCTGCCGTTCCAAATCTACGATATCAACAACGATGGCTACGACGAGGTCATTTTTGCCCGGGATTTCAAGGTCATGATCCTGGACGGCCGCACCGGTAAGCTGCTGCGCAGCATGGATACGCCCTACAACGACGACCCGGCGGATGAGATTCTGGGCATCGAGTTCCAGAAGCACGCATTTGACCGGCTGAACGTTGATGCTATCCGCATTGTGAACGTCTCCGGCAAGGAGCATGCCAGCGATATCCTCATCAAGGACCGTTACGCCCGCCTGTGGGTGTACGACGAGAACTTCAACCTGCTGTGGAAGTTCACCCACAACAACACCGGCCACTTCCCCTATGCCTACGACTTCAACGGCGACGGCAAGGATGAAATTTTCAGCTGCTACAACATGATCAGCAGCGACGGCAAATTGCAGTGGGAACTGCCCATCGACACCGATCACACGGATGAAATCGTCATTGGCAAGTTTGACCCTGATATCGATGAGGAGCTGCTGGCTATTGTCTCCGGCTGGGAGGGTTTCATGATCGTGGACAAGCACGGTCACATCCTGGCCCGGGATATCAACGGCCACGGCCAGCGCATCAGCGTAGCCAACTACTGCCCGAATATGCGCGGTCTGCAGATTGCCACCACCACCTACTGGGAGAACCAGGGCATCATCTACCTGTACGACTGCAAGGGCCATGAGATTTGGCACATGGAGCCTTCCTCCAACGGTAATGTTGTGGCGCCTGTCAACTGGAAGGGCGACGGTACCGAGCTGATTTTGCTCAACGGCAACGTCAAGTACGGCGGCATGCTGGACGGTGACGGCGACCGGGTCGTGCTCTTCCCCGACGACGGCCACCCCGACCAGTGCGCCGAGGTGCTGAACCTGACCGGCGACCCGCGGGATGAAATCATCCTGTGGGATGCCCACAAGATGTACATTTATACCCAGGACCGCCCCGCACCCGATGGGCCGGTCTATCACCCGGAAAAATACCCCGAGTACAGTGCCTCCAACTACCGGGGCGAGTTCTCCTTTGCGCACTGGGACAAGGCCGGGGATTGATATTACTTCTACTTAGGAGCCTACTATGTTATACGAACGATACCTGCGGGCCTACGCAGAGCAATTCCGCAAGACAGACCGGAATATGTGGAACTACGAGGATGGCTGCGTGCTGATCGGCCTGCGTGCGCTGTACCAGGCGACCGGTGATGCGTTTTACTTTGATGTGCTGAACAGCTTTATGGAGCGATACATCGAGCCGGACGGTACCATTCGCCGCTATGTGGCCGAGGAATACAACCTGGACTACATTCCGGCGGGCTGCGCACTGTATACCCTGTATGACGAGACCGGCGAGTCGCGCTACCGCAAGGCCATTGAAACGCTGGAAGAACAGCTGCGCCACCAGCCGCGCACCCCCTGCGGCAGTTTCTGGCACAAGGGCATCTACCCCAACCAGGTCTGGCTCGATGGTCTGTACATGGGTCTGCCGTTCCATGCGGCTTACGCCCTGCGGTTTGGCGATGCGGCCACGCTGGATGACATCATGCTGCAATTCCGCAACGCACGCAAGTATCTCTACAACGAAAAGACGGGTCTGTACTACCACGCCTGGAACGAGACAAAGGATGTGTTCTGGGCTGACCCAAAGACCGGCCTGTCCCAAAATTTCTGGACACGGGCCATCGGCTGGTATTTGATGGCGATGGCGGATATCTACGCCATGCTGCCCGACAGCCGCGCCGACCTGCAAAAGGAGCTGGCCGCCCTCTGGAAAGAGGCCATCGACGGCATGCTGCGCTGGCAGGAGCCGGACAGCGGCCTGTTCTACCAGCTGCCTGCCCTGCCCGATGTGAAGGGAAACTACCTGGAGACCAGCGGCTCCCTGATGGTGGCGTACAGCCTGCTGAAGGGCGCGCGCCTAGGCGTGCTGGCCGAGCCGAAATACCGTACGGCAGGGGAGAAGATTTTGGTCGGCATCGAGCTGCGGCAGTTCACCGTCCACGACGGTAAGGTCGAGCTGCACGGCATCTGCAAGGGTGCGGGCTTGGGCCCGGCGGGCAACCTGCGCCGAAACGGCACCGTGGAATACTACCTGTCCGAGGATGTGGTCCACGACGAGCAGAAGGGCGTCGGCGTCTGCATGATGGCCTACGCCGAGTATCTGCAGGCCAAACAGGCCGGTGCGCTGACCGACGACTTCCCCAAAGTGGAGATTTTCAACAAGGGGTACGACCCCATCATGCCCGGCGACCCGGCGTTTATCGCCTTTGAGAAGAACCGTGTGGGCAAAACAGGGTGAGCTGTATGCAGTTTTCCATAGCAAAGCCGGAGGAAGTTGGCGTGTCAAGTGCGGCCCTCAGCCAAACGCTTGATTATCTGGCTCAGCGTCGGGTGGCGCTGCACAGCCTGCTGGTCATGCGGCATGACGCGCTGATCTGCGAAGGGTACGCGGCACCATTCACAAAAGATACGCTGCATCGTATGTACAGCGAGACGAAAAGCCTTGTGTCGCTGGCTGTCGGCGTTATGTGCGCCAAAGGGTATCTCGATTTGGACGACCATATCGTGGATCACTTTGCCGAAAAGCTCCCCCTGGGCGGCCCTAGCCCCGAGCTGGCACGGCTGACCATCCGGGATATGCTGCGCATGGCAACGCCGTACAACGGCACGACCTACAAACGG
>OLRV01003816.1_pt1 | contig 10140 bp, 8 predicted proteins | sample 1672421 | NCBI WGS metagenome assembly OLRV01 (sample SAMEA3136684, study PRJEB25190) | human gut metagenome | biome: human gut; feature: human-associated habitat; material: faeces | place: Austria | collected 2013
CCGGGATGTAAGGGATCTGGTAGCTGTACCGGGAATCATACTGTTATCGGCAGAATGATTTGGTACAAAAACATTGAGCTTATCCTCGATGCCTGTGCAATGTTAAAAAACGAAGGCAGGGACTTCAGGCTCATTATGCTCGGCTTCGGTGCAGACGAAAACGCAATTAAGAAAAAAATTCGCAAATGCGGTATTGCCGACAATGTTATTTGGACAGGGAAAATATTAGACAGAAACGAACTTTTGGGATATTACGGCATTTCCGATTTACTTCTTTTCCCGTCAACCTTTGATACAAACGGCCTCGTTGTAAGAGAAGCAGCAGCGTGTGCAACGCCAAGCCTTTTAGTACGTGGCAGCTGTGCGGCAGAGGGTGTCGAAGACTGCAAAACAGGCTTTTTATGTATGGAAAGCGCCCATTCAATCAAAGCAACACTCAATAATATTATGGATAACAAAGCGCTTCTTAAAGAAGTCGGCAAAAAGGCACAAAGCGATATTTATATCAGCTGGGACGATGCCGTGCTGACCGTGCGGGACATCACCCGCCGCTGAGGAGCCTGCTATGGAACTGCGCAACATCAACACCTTTTTGCACATTGCCGAGCTGCACAGCTTTTCGCGCACAGCGCGGCAGCTGGGCTACTCCCAGTCGGCGGTGTCCTCCCAGATCGCCCAGCTGGAAGCGGAACTGGGTGCCCCCCTGTTCGACCGGGTGGGCAAGACCGTGCGCCTGACCGGTGCCGGTGAGACCTTTCTGGGCTACGCCCGCACTCTGCTGGCCACCGTGGAGCAGGCGCAGGCCGCCCTGCAGCTGCCCCAGCAGATCAGCGGGCGGCTGCGCATCGCGCTGGCCGACTCGGTGTGCAGCACCTTTCTGCCCGACCTGCTCCAGCGGTACCACGCGCAGTTCCCACAGGTGGAACTGGTGCTCTGCACCGCCACTGACGACGGCATGCTGCAGATGCTGACCACCAATCAGGTAGACCTGGCCTATACGCTGGACCATCCCCTGCTGCAGCCTACGCTGGTGCGGGCCGTGGACGTACCGGAGCCGGTGTGCTTCATCGCGCCCGCCGGGCATCCGCTGGCCGCCCGGGACACCGTGTCGTTGGAAGAGCTGGTGCAGCAGGAATTCCTGCTCACCGAGCGCGGCATTCGCTTCGAAAAGCAGCGTCAGCACGCCGTCGGCATGTTTCGCCCGGCCGGTGAAAGAGACCGGATTGCCGGCGAAGAGGCACTCGACCGTCAGCTCCCCCGTATCTTCGTCGTAGCGGTACACCCCTTCTACCTTATAGGTGTCCAGCACTGCCTTGAAGACACCGCGACGGGAGAAAGAGACCGTCGCCTTGCCCGGTTGCAGCCCCGCCTGCTGGAAATAGGAGGGCAGCTGCCCTTTGAGCGTCGAGGTCGCCAGCGAGGCGAGCATATCGTCGCCCGTGTACTCTATCGCCGGCGCCTGATAGCTCCACGAGCCGAACAGCTCCTTCTCCGGAAGCGGTTCGGGGGCAGCGGTCGCCGCGGCGGACTCCGACGAAGTACCGCCCGTCAACGACTGGATGGCGCTCTTGAACATGTCCTGCCACGACTGCGCCGAAACGGGCGTCGCAAAGGCGGCGGCGAAGGCCGCGATCAAAAACAGGCGTCTCATCGTCATTGCTTCGTAAATTCGAATCCCAGATAGAGATCGTCGAACTTGCCGACCAGCGTGCTGACCGTCGCGGCCGTCGTGCTGAACGAAGCGAGTTTCTGCCCCAGCACGTCGACCATTTTCAGCAGCCGCGTAGCGGGAAAGAGGATTTGCAGGTCGGTTCCCGACAAGTAGGTCTTGCCGTTGAGCGTCCCCAGATCGTATTTCGACGACATTTCGAAATGCAGCGCGATATCGTGGCTCTCGCCCGTGAACTCGTAGGTTCCGGTGAACGTCCGGCTGCCGAACGTCGCCGTGAAGCGCTTGTCCGCCGCGAACGAGAACTTGCACGCACCGGCACGGATACCCGCCAGCGCGTAGAGCTTTTCGAGCTGCTCCTCCATTTTGCCCGTCACGGCCGACGCTCCGACGTCGGCCAGCGCGTTGTCGCTTTCCAACTTCACGCCCGGCGCCTCGTACTGCCAGTCGCCGATCATCAGCGTTTCGGTCGCCTTGCCGCCCGTCGCCTTGTCGACGACGTTCGAGGCCGCGCTCTTCAACGCCTCTTTCCAATCCTGCCCGACGGCCGGTACAACGCAGCACGCGGCCAGCAGGCACATCAAAAGTCTCTTCATAAATTCCGATAATTTGTTTCGTTCACTCCTTTTCGAGCCGGTCGATCTCGGCGAGCCATACCGCGGCGCTCGCATCCGACGGCATCCGCCAGTCGCCGCGCGGCGACAACGCCACCGAACCCACCTTCGGCCCGTCGGGCATCGCCGAACGTTTGAACTGCTGCGAGAAAAAGCGGGAGAAAAAGGTCTTCATCCACCGCAGGATCGTCGCCCGGTCGTAACGCCGGCCGAACGCACGTTCGGCCAGAAAAAGTATCTTCGCGGGCGAAAACCCCTGCCGGACGAAGCGGTAGAGGAAGAAGTCGTGCAGCTCGTAGGGGCCGACCAGCTCTTCGGTCTTCTGTGCGATACCGCCCTCTGCATCGGCCGGCAGCAGTTCGGGCGAGACGGGCGTGGCGGCCACGTCGCACAACACCTCGCGCACACTCCCTTCGGCGCAGTGCGCAGCATACCACTCGACGATATGGCGCACGAGCGTCTTGGGTACCGAGGCGTTGACGCCGTACATCGACATCTGGTCGCCGTTGTAGGTCGCCCAGCCCAGAGCCAGTTCCGACAGGTCGCCCGTACCGACGACCAGCGCACCTTCGCGGTTGGCCACGTCCATCAGAATCTGCGTCCGTTCGCGCGCCTGCGCATTCTCGTAGGTCGTCGAGCGGTCGTCTTCCGGCAGCCCGATGTCGCGGAAATGCTGTTCGCAGGCGGCGCGGATCGGTATTTCGCGCGCCGTGACGCCCAGTCCGCGCATCAACGTCAGGGCATTGCCGTAGGTGCGGCCGGTCGTCCCGAAACCGGGCATCGTGATCCCCACGATCCCCCGCCGGTCGAGTCCCAGCCGGTCGAACGCACGCACCGTCACGAGCAGTGCGAGCGTCGAATCCAGTCCGCCCGAAATGCCGACGACAGCCTTCGTGCTCCGCGTATGCGCCAGCCGGCGCGCCAATCCCGTCGCCTGAATGTTGAGAATCTCCTCGCAACGGCTGTGCCGCCGGTCGTCCTCCGCCGGTACGAAGGGCATCGCCTCGACCGTGCGGTCGAACGGACGGTCGTCGGCCACGGGCATCGTCACGGCGACCGTGGTACGGCCGCCCGCGCCGCTGTGGCGGAACGTCGTCGTGCGGCAGCGGTCGTTGCGCAGCAGCTGGCAGTCGACGTCGGCCACGACGAGCTGCTCGCCGAGCGAGAAACGCTCCGACGCGGCCAGCACCGCGCCGTTCTCGGCCACCAGCGCATGGCCGGCGAAGACCAGATCGGTCGACGACTCGCCGAAACCGGCCGAGCAGTAGAGGTAGGCTGCGCGCGTGCGCGCCGACTGTTGTACGACCAGCTGCCGCACGTAGTCGCTCTTGCCCACGGTTTCGGGCGACGCCGAAAGATTGAGAATCACCTCGGCACCAGCCGTAGCCGCCTCCGCCGACGGCGGGGCCGGCACCCACAGGTCCTCGCATATCTCCACCGCGCACCGCGCACCGCCGATGTCGAACAGCAGGTCGGGTCCGAACGGCACACTCTGCCCGCACAACTCGATCTCGACCGTCGGGCGCCCCTGACCCGAAGCGAACCAGCGCGACTCGTAGAACTCGGCGTAGTCGGGAATATGACACTTGGGCACGACACCCAGTACTTCGCCCGCGGCCGCCACGACAGCGCAGTTGTAGAGCATGTCGTCCACCGCGACGGGCAGGCCGACCACGAATGCCGTGTTCAGTTCCGCCGTACGCCGCAGCAGCTCCGCAAGGGCCTGTTCGGCAGCAGCCAGCAGCGCCGGTTGCAGGAAGAGATCGCCGCAGGTATAGCCCGTTACCGACAGTTCGGGAAAGAGAACGACCTCGACGCCGCGTCCGGCCGCTTCGGCCACGAGCGCGGCGATCCGCTCGCCGTTATAGGCGCAGTCGGCCACCCGCACCGAAGGGATGGCCGCCGCCGTTTTCAAGAATCCGTACCGATCCATCGTCAGGCGCTATTTGGCCCACAGCTGCGCCAGGTTCAGGATCACCTGCACGGCCTTGCGCATCGTCGTGAGCGAGCAGTACTCGAACTTGCCGTGGAAATTCATGCCGCCCGTGAAGAGATTGGGGCACGGCAGTCCCATGAACGAGAGCCGCGCACCGTCCGTACCGCCGCGGATCGGACGCACGAGCGGTTCGACGCCCGCCATCCGCATCGCCTCCATCGCCTTGTCGATGAGCTGCGGATGCGGCTCGACCATTTTGCGCATGTTGAAATACTGGTCTTTCAGCGTGAGCGTCAACACCCCGTCGCCGTATTTTTTCGTCAACAGGTCGACCGCGCTCCACAGATAACTCTTCTTCTGTTCGAACTTCGCGGTGTCGTGGTCGCGGATGATGTAACTGATCTCGGCGCGCTCGACCGTCCCGTCGAAGCCCACGCAGTGGTAGAACCCCTCGTACCCTTCGGTATGTTCGGGACGCTCCGCGGCGGGCAGCATGGCGTTCAGCTCGCAGGCCACCTCGATGGCGTTGATCATCTTGTTCTTGGCATAACCCGGGTGGACGTTGCGGCCCTGCACGGCGATCTTGGCGCTGGCGGCGTTGAAGTTCTCGTACTCCAATTCGCCCTCCATGCCGCCGTCGACCGTATAGGCGAAATCGGCGCCGAAAGCCGCGACGTCGAAGTAATCGACGCCCCGTCCCACCTCCTCGTCGGGGGTGAAGCCGATGCGGATCTTGCCGTGCGCGATCTCGGGGTGCGCCAGCAGATACTCGGCGGCGGTCATGATCTCGGCCACGCCCGCCTTGTCGTCGGCGCCCAGCAGCGTCGTACCGTCGGTGTGGATGAGCGTATGCCCCTTGAAGAACGCCAGTTCGGGGAAATCGGCCACGCGCATCGTCAACTGACCGTTAAGCACGATGTCGCCGCCGTCGTACTCCTCGATCGTGCGGGGACGGACGTCCTTGCCGCTCATGTCGGGCGAGGTGTCGACGTGCGCGATAAAACCGACGACGGGCGCCGACTCGCAGCCCGGCGTGGCGGGCACGGTGCCCATCACGTAGCCGTGCGCATCCATCGTCACTTCCGTCATTCCCAACGCCTTCATTTCGTCGGCCAGCTCGCGCAGCAGCACCAGCTGCTTGTCGGTCGAGGGGAAGGTCCGGCTCTGCTCCGACGACTGCGTGTCGTAGGAGACGTATTTCAGAAATCGATCTTTGAGTTCCATATCTTATTCGTTACAAATGAATTACTCCTGTTCGGGCTTCGCACGCATCGTGTGCCAGGCCATATAGCCGATCAGAGCCGCATACATCGCAAACCCCAACCATTCGGCGCCGTTCGACGACGCCCACTGCCCGAAGTACCAGTCGGCGCCCGCGAATTTCAGCACGGCTGAAACGACACCCATCAGCGCACCGCCGGCGATGAAGCCCGACGCAATGAGTGTACCGCGGTCGAGCCGAGCCTTGTTCACCGCAGCGTCCTTCGAGCGGGTCGAGACGTACCACGCCACCAGACCGCCCACCACCAGCGGGGCGTTCAGCTCCATGGGGATGAACATCCCCAGCGAGAAGGCCAGCGCCGGCACGCCGATCGAGGTGAGCACCAGCGCCAGCACGGCGCCGATGAAATAGAGCACCCACGGCGTCGTGCCGCCCTCCATCAAGGGCTGGATCACGGCCGCCATCGCATTGGCCTGCGGCGCCACGAGCGCACCCTCGCCCACGAAACCGTAGGTGCGGTTGAGCACGATCATCACGCCCGCCACCGTCGCCGCCGAAACGGCCGTGCCGAGGAATTTCCACGCCTCCTGCTTGGCCGGCGTCGTACCGATCCAGTAGCCGATCTTCAAATCGGTGATGAAGCCTCCGGCCATCGAGAGGGCCGTGCAGACCACGCCGCCGATGACCAGCGCGGCCGTCATGCCGCTCTTGCCGCTCAGTCCGATCGAGACGAGCACCAGCGACGAAAGGATCAGCGTCATGAGCGTCATGCCCGACACGGGATTCGTCCCCACGATGGCGATGGCGTTGGCCGCCACGGTCGTAAAAAGGAAAGCGATCACGAAGACGATCGCGAGCGCCACGAGCGTCTGCGCCCAGTTGCCCAGCACGCCGAACTGGAAGAAGACCAGCAGCGCCGCCAGCGTGGCGATCACGACCGTGAGGATCAGCCGCATCGTCAGGTCGCGCTGCGTACGCACGGTCGTCTGCTCGGCGGTCTTCTTACCGCCCAGCTCCTTCACGGCCAGCCCCAACGCCTGACGGATGATCCCCGCCTGCCGCACGATGCCGACGAGTCCGGCCATCGCGATGCCGCCGATGCCGATCGGCCGGCCGAAGTCCTTGAACAGTTGTTCGGGCGACACGCTCGCCGCATCGGGGATCACCGATCCCACCAACGGCACGACGAGAAACCACACCAGGCACGAACCCGCGGTGATGATCGTGGCGTATTTCAGGCCGATGATGTAGCCCAAGCCCAACACCGCCGCGCCGGTATTGAGACCGAAGACCACCTTGAACTTGTCGGCGCACATCGCGCCGAAATCGCAGATGCGCGTCGAAACCGATTCCGTCCATGCCCCGAAAGTCGACACCACGAAATCGTACAGTCCGCCCACGGCACCGGCCACGGCGAGCAGCTTGGCCTGCGCGCCGCCCTTCTCGCCCGACACGAGCACCTCGGTGGTGGCCGTCGCTTCGGGGAAGGGATACTTGCCGTGCATCTCCTTGACGAAATAGCTGCGGAACGGGATCAACAGCACGATGCCCAGCAGACCGCCGAACAACGACGAAAGGAAGATCTGGTAAAACGCCGCGTCCAGCCCCAGGATGTAGAGCGCCGGCAGCGTGAAGATCGCCCCGGCGACGATCACGCCCGACGAAGCGCCGATCGACTGGATGATGACGTTCTGGCCCAGCATGTTGCGCTTGCCGAGCACGCTACCCATGCCCACGGCGATAATGGCGATCGGGATCGCCGCCTCGAACACCTGTCCGATTTTGAGTCCCAGATAGGCCGCCGCAGCCGAAAAGACGACGGCCATGACGATGCCCATCCCGACCGAATAGGGCGTCACTTCGGCGGGAGCGGCCGACGCCGGCAGCATCGGCGTGTACTCCTCGCCCGGCGCCAGCTCACGGTAGGCGTTCTCCGGCAACGAGGTCAATTGTTTTTCCTGTTCCATTCTCGTTTTTTAAGTTTGAATTCGCGTCTGATTGACAAAGTTAGGAATTTTTTCGAAAAATCGATCTTCCGCCCGCCGAATTCGGCCGATCCGAAAGGAACGAACGCGGACACCCGACGACCGTCGGGCATCCGCATACTATCCGCGCTTTCTCCTGCCGGACACAAGACAAGCATCAGCCAAAGCACTGACCGATCACAACCACTCGATCAATCGTTCCAGTCCGATCCCGTGCGACCCTTTCAGCAGCACGAACTTGCCCGCAAACGGCGACGCCTGCAACGCGGCGGCCGCTTCGTCGCACGTGGCGAACAGACGCACCCGTTCGTCGCCGCACCCCATCGCACGCCACGCGGCGGAGAACTCCGTCCCCACCAGCCACAACTGCTCCACGTCGCCCGCAAGCGCCTGTTCGACCGCCGCACGATGCTCCGCCGCACTCCACGCCCCCAATTCGAGCATATCGCCCAACACGGCGACCTTGCCGCCGACCGACTCCTCGCCGAGGAAATTGGCCAGCGACGCCTGCATACTCGACGGATTGGCGTTGTAACAATCGACGACGAGCGTATTGCGGGCCGTCGATCGCCGCTGCGAGCGGTTGTTGTCGGGCCGGTATGCGGCCACGGCGTCGCGGATACGCTCCTCGTCCACGCCGAAATAACGGCCTACGGCCATCGCCGCCGCTACGTTCAGGCGGTTGAACGCCCCTTCGAGCCGATGCCCGACGCCGTCGGCGATCGCCGGATCGTAGAATTCCACCGCCAGATTTCCCCGTTCGGCGGCCATTTTCACCAGCGTCCCGTCGTCGCGCCGCACGAAGGCACGGCCGCCGTTGGCAGCCAGATAGTCATACAGCTCGCCCTTGCCGCGCCGCACACCTTCGACACCCCCGAATCCTTCGAGGTGCGCCCGCCCGACGTTGGTAATCAGGCCGAAATTGGGCTCGGCGATCGCACAGAGCAGGGCGATTTCGCCGCAGGCGCTCGCCCCCATCTCCACCACGCCCAACTCCGTGTCGCGCGTCATCGCCAGCAGCGTAAGGGGTACGCCGATATGGTTGTTGAGATTGCCCTGCGTGGCGTAGACCGCGTATTTTTCGGCCAGCACGCGGCTCACCAGCTCCTTGGTCGTGGTCTTGCCGTTGCTGCCGACGATCGCCAGCAGCGGAATGCCGAGCCTGCGACGATGCTCGCACGCCAGCGCCTGCAAGGCCGCCAGCGCGTCGTCTACCGTCACGATCCGTCCGGCATAAGCTTCTCCGGCCGACGCCGCGACCGCCGGATCGTCGACGACGGCGCAGGCCGCACCGGCATCGAGCGCCGCCAGGGCGAAGCGGTTGCCGTCGAAACGGTCGCCCCTGAGGGCGAAGAAGATCGTCCCTTCACCTGCCCGCCGCGAGTCGGTCGCGACGGCGGGGTATCGCTCGAACAACGCATAGAGACGCTGCGTTCCGAGCCGTTCGTTTTCGTTCAATTGTCAATCGTTATTCATCGATTATCAGATATACTCCTCGCCCTTGTTGAACTTCACCTCGTCGATATACTTCTTGATGTTCTGCTCCTCGCCGCGCGGGCAGATCATCAGCACGTCCTCCGTATCGACGACGATGTACTCCTTCAACCCGCTCACGACGGCCACCTTGCCTTCGGGCAGCGAGATGATGCAGTTGCGCGTATCGTAGGCGTAACAACCCTCCGCAGGCTTGGCGTTGGCGTAACGGTCCTTGCGCGAGAGCTGGTAGAGCGAACCCCACGTCCCCACGTCGCTCCAACCCACGTCGGCGTTGGAGCGCACGTAGACGTTGCCGGCCTTCTCCATGACGCCGTAATCGATCGAAATGGGATGGCTGCACGAAAAGACCCGTTCGACGGCCTCGTCCTCCTGCGGCGTACCGAACGCCGCCTCGACCGACGAGAACAGCGCATGGTGTTCGGGCAGGTATTGGGCGAAGGCCCGCACGATATCGCGGACCTTCCAGACGAAAATACCCGAATTCCAGAAGAATTCGCCGCACTGCACGAAGGTCTGGGCCAGTTCCAGATTGGGCTTTTCCGTAAAACTCTTCACCGGACAAATGGTCTCGTCGGCCGAGGCCTGTATATAACCGTAACCCGTTTCGGGGCGTGTGGGACGGATGCCGACGGTCATCAACGCATCGTGGCCCGTCACGAAATCGAGGCACTCGCCGATGATCGAGCGGAACCCCTCCTCGTCGACCACCCAGTGATCGGCCGGCGTGACGATCATCTGCGCTTCGGGATCGTGTTTCCGCAACCAGTAGGCGGCGTAGGCGATGGCCGGCGCGGTATTGCGGCCGATCGGCTCGCAGAGAATCTGTTCTTCGCGGATCTCGGGAAGGATATTGCGGATCAGTTCCTTGTAACGTCGGTTGGTCACCACGATGAAATTTTCGTCGGGCACCAGCGGCGCGAAGCGTTCGAACGTATGGCGCAGGAATGATTTGCCCGTCCCCATGATGTCGAGGAACTGCTTGGGCTTGTTCTGCCGGCTCAGCGGCCAGAAGCGGGTTCCCACGCCTCCCGCCATGATGATACAGTAGCGATTCATATCGTATCTCGTTTGATTGTTCCTGAAATAATATACAAAGATACGAAAAGTCGAGGGCAGAAGCAAACATTCATGTTTGATTATGCCGAGACGGAGTATCTTCGGTGAAGTCAAAGATACGAATAAGCGAGGGCAATGTCCGAATAAATTTGACATTGCCC
>OLRV01003818.1_pt1 | contig 10132 bp, 9 predicted proteins | sample 1672421 | NCBI WGS metagenome assembly OLRV01 (sample SAMEA3136684, study PRJEB25190) | human gut metagenome | biome: human gut; feature: human-associated habitat; material: faeces | place: Austria | collected 2013
TAAGAAAGAAGTGAATGAGATGATTTTTAGAAAAAAGAAAAAACCTACTAAAAAACTTCCTACACCCACAATAGATACAATTATAATTATTGGAAACGGGTTTGACAGGTGGCAAGGACTGAATACATCTTATGCGGATTTTCAGACGTATTACCATGAACACTTGAATGAGATTTTAAAAAAACTTCATATCAGAAAGCGCAAGTATATCAGTTCAGACGGTACGGTCAAAGAATGCTCGGATGTAGAATTGATTTACGGAGATCCATTTGATCCGGGCGAACTCGATAATGAATTTTGGAATAACTTTGAAAGCTCATTGGCTAATATCGATACAGAACGAATCAATCTTTTCTTTGGAAAAGAGAGAAGGAATCTAAAAGATATGCGGAGGTCGATTCGCAATGCAAAAAGAATTTTAACAGAGGCTTTTTGTGGATGGATTGCAACAATTTCTATTACAGAGGAGGATGCAGGATATTGCTTTGGAGATAATTGCGTGTTCATTAATTTTAATTATACCGATACTCTTCAGAAACGCTTTGGCGTCAATGAAATGAGAGAAATCCATATACATGGGGAGGCAACAGACAAGAAATCCATTGTTTTTGGACATAATCGGCATCCGCAAGAACCTGAGCCGATGCTTGCGAAAATAGGCGGACGCTTTTTTGGATTACACCTTGTAGATAAAATTCTATATGAAACAGATAAGCACTGTCAGAACAATATTCAGATTCTGTGCTGTTTCTTAGCAATGAATGGCGTAATGTGTGAGGAAATTAAAAATATCTATGTCTTGGGACAGTCGATGAGTCCTGTGGATATTGAGTATTTTGATTTTCTGATGAGAAGCAGTAAAGTTCCGTCTGTAGACAATGCTGAAGAAAAAGCAAATGTACTTGAGACAGGGGACGAACTATATGAACTGACGCAGAGAATGCAGTTCGTAATTGATGAGATTGGATATCACAATACAGCGAGTGAAAGCGCTAAAGATGCCATGGAAAGAAGGCTTCAAAGAGAACAATGTGTGAGAAACGAGCGATATAGAAAAGAATTTCTGAAGATGCTTGGTAAACCTACAAAGAAGGAATTAGATTCTGTAAAGGTTGCTCCCAGAACAGAAGATGCAAAGTGGCATATTTCTTATTTTGGAGATATGGATAAGAAGTGGAAAGAAATCGTGATGAAAGAACTGGGCTGTAGTAACTACGAATTATATCCAAGTATAGACGACTGTATCTCTAAATGGAAAAAGTAATCACATTCGAAAAAAGCCAAAGCAGAGGACGTGCTGAAAAAGCTACTAGCTAGCGGCGTGAGCACGGACGTGACCCGTACAAACCTAAAATAATCATTCAAAACCTTAAACCGTGTGGGTGTAGTTACAAAATCCCATCCACGCGGTTTTATAATAGAACGATTGCTTCATATCAAACAAATATGTGCGTCTCTCACTCCATCCTTCAAAATCACATCCGGTGAAATTTCAGCAAAAGAACAGCAGGGGAGGGCGCGTAGATAGTAGAATGAATGAGCAGTAATGAACACATCACAGACAAGAAGCAATCAAGGTAATCAGCACACCAAAACAACTGCAATCGCTTCAAAATTTATTCTTCAAAAAATCAGCGATAACCCATCATTCAATTTCGCCCATCAATACACCAATCAAAGCACTATACAACTCTATCATCACCCACCCTGAGGAGCGCATCTGGGCAGGGCGAACGCCCCCGGCAGAAGCCCCGGGTCCCGGACGCTCCGAGAATCAAGCACGACAAGATGAAACAATTTTACATGGTTGACATGAGGCGAAAAATGTGATACTATCATCTTATCAAAAAAGTGCGAATCCCTCTCGCTCGCGAAGGAAAAATCTCTCTCGCAATGAGAAATCAAACGATACAACGAACGAAAATCGACTTTGCCGAAGGCTGGCAGACACGAGGGACTTAAAATCCTTTTCTGAAGACAGAGTATGGGGTTGCCCCCGCTGGAGACATTGAAAATCTCAGAAATGTTCGTTGATTCGAATGATTGTCGGACTTTCTTTTTGCTCTGCTTTCTGGAAGCTTTGGAGAGGTGAGAGGAATCATTCTTGCATAGACGATGCCGTATGGACGCGTTTACAAGAACCTTTCCATGCGGGGCCATAGTGAAATATTTTTATATCAAACAGACTGCCCCCAAAGTAGCTCGCATCAAATCGCGCTGCTTTGGGGGCAGTTTTACGCTTTGCGGGGGATGGGCGGGGCGCTGTCGTCCGTAAGGCCGAGAATATAATCGGTACTGGTATGGTAGAGACCGGCAAGCTGGATCAGCACCTCGGTGGGGATATCCCGCTTGCCGGTCTCGTAATTGGAGTAGCAGACCTGTGTGCATTTCAGATACGCCGCAACATCCTTTTGCAGCAGATCACGATCCTCCCGCAGATCCCGGATACGTTGATACATGGTATTTACCTCAAAGGCTTTATTTAAGGTAAAGTATAGGCATAACGAAATGTTATATTGACATATAAAACAAAATGTTATATCATAGTATCGCGCCGGGAACAGCTGTGAATCTCCGGCGCAAAAGGGGAGAGCATCATGAAACTGGAATTCCGGCAGACGGTGACCTGCAACCACCTTACGCTTGCAAGGGTCTGCAAAACTATCGACTGGCAGCAGCCACTGCCCCGGTGCGGAGAATATGTGGCCGGGCTGGATACGCTGGACGGCGAACCGGAACTGCCGGTGCGCAAACTGCTGCACCGGGCACAGGACGGCGGCTGCCTTGCGGAGCTGCCGGGCTTCAACATTGCGCAGCTGAGGCTTTCTTACCGGGAGCTGGAGCAACTGGCAGCAAAAAAAGGCTGGACGCTGCAAAAGCTGTAAAAAACTTAAATTTCCCTCTTGCATTCTGGCCGATTCGTGCTATAATAGTAAGGCAATCGTTTCCAAGGCCGCTCGACGGGGTAGCCGATATTGAAGGTTGTGATGGGCACATACATTTATAATATGGCCCCAATAAGTCAGAACCAGAAATGAGGTGAAAAGAATGAAACAGGGTATCCATCCGAACTACGTTGACTGCACCATCACCTGCGCATGCGGCAACGTCATCAAGACTCGTTCCACCAAGCCTGAGATCCACGTCGAAGTTTGCTCCAAGTGCCATCCTTTCTACACTGGCAAGCAGAAGCTGGTTGACACCGGCGGACGTGTTGAGCGCTTCAACAAGCGTTTCGGCCGTAAGTAATTATGGTTTTCTGAGCACCGTTTCCTTTGGGAGACGGTGCTTTTTTGCTGCCTTTTTGGCATATGAAAGGGCGGCCTTTATCATTCTTAAGAATTCTTTTTGCATCCCGCCACAGGATTGTCTTAATTTTTACACATTTTCGGTCTAAAATATACCAGCATTGAACTAGATGAAAAAGGAGCGTTTGCTGTGATCGAAGTATCGCATCTGAGCAAAAAGTATGGCACGCACCCTGCCATTGAAGATTTGTCCTTTACGGTGGGCGACGGCCAGATCTTCGGCCTGCTCGGCCCCAACGGCGCGGGCAAGTCCACGATCATGAATATCCTCACCGGCTACCTTGCCCCCACCTCCGGTGAAGTGAAGGTGGCGGGCTTCAGCCTGCCGGAGCAGGCCCAGCAGGCCAAGGCCTGTGTGGGCTATCTGCCCGAGCAGCCGCCGCTCTACCCGGAAATGACGGTGCAGGAATATCTGGATTTTGCTGCAGAGCTGAAAGGCATCAAAAAGAAGGCCGACCGCAAAGAACAGGTGTGCAAAGCTGCCCGCCGCACCGGGCTGGAAGAGGTGCTGCCCAGGCTCATCCGCAGTTTGTCCAAGGGCTACCGCCAGCGCGTGGGCATTGCGCAGGCACTGCTGGGCGCGCCGCAGCTCATCATTCTGGACGAGCCTACCGTAGGCCTTGACCCTGCACAGGTCATCGAGATCCGCAGACTGATCCGAGAGCTGGGGAAAAGCCACACGGTCATCCTGTCCAGCCACATCCTCAGCGAGGTGCAGGCAGTGTGCAGTCAGGTGCTGATCCTTTCCAAGGGGCATCTGGTGGCGGTGGGTGCGCCGGAACAGCTGGCCGAAAAACTGAACCCCGGCAGCCGTCTGCGCGCTACCGCTCTGGGCGGGGGGAAGACCGTGCTGAAAGCAGTCGGCTCCATTCCGGGCATCCGCAAGGTGGAGATCGAATCCGAGGCCGACGGACAGGTGACCTTTACCGCAGAAAGTGCCGATGCTTCTGACCGCCGCGCCGAGGTGTCCCGCGCCCTTTCGCAGGCCGGATGCACGGTGCTGGCGCTGGCAGCGGAAAACAGGACGCTGGAGGAAGTGTTCCTTGCACTGACCGAAAACGAGTCTGAAACACCATCGGATGAAGGAGAGGAGAAAACGGAATGACCGCCATTTTCAAACGCGAAGTCCGCAGCAGCTTTCATGGCATGATCGGCTACGTGCTCACCGCCTTTATGCTGGCGGCAACGGCCATCTATTTTGTTGCCCTGAATCTGGGCTACGGCCTGACGGATTTTGGCTATTACACGCTTTACCGCACCACGTTTGTGCTGCTTTTGTATATCCCGGTGCTCACCATGCGCTCCTTTGCAGAGGAACGCCGCACCCGCACCGATCAGCTGCTGCTTACCAGCCCGGTGTCTGTGTGGGAGATCGTGCTGGGCAAATTCTTTGCCCTGTGCGTCATCTTTGCACTGCCGTGCCTTGCCGATGCGGTCATGATCCTTGTACTGGCCGCACTGGGTGCCACCGGCACGGCCACGCTGGCAAACTTGGCCGCTCTGCTGTGCTATTATCTCATGGGCTGCGCCGCCATTGCCATTGGCGTGTTTCTTTCCAGCCTGACCGAGAATCAGATCATTGCTGCGGTGGCAGGTGTTGCCGCACTGCTGCTGGCCTACATGATGCCCAGCCTGCGCAGCATGTTCACCGCAGGCAGCGCAGTGGCGCTGGCCCTGTTCACCGCCATTGCGGCAGTGCTCAGTGTGGTGGCAGGCCTGCGTACCCGCAGCTTTACGCTGGGCTGCCTGACCTTTGCGGGCTGCTGTGTGGTGCTGACGGCACTGTTCCTGCTGCAGAGCAGCTGGCTGACCGAAGCGTTCAGCGCGGTGCTCAGCGGGCTGTGCCTGTTCACGCCGTTTGAAGAGTTTGTCAACAACAGCTTTTCCATCCCGACGCTGGTGTACTACCTGACCGTGACCATGCTGTTTTTGTTCTTCACGGCGCAGGGGCTGGAAAAGCGCCGCTGGAACTGAGGGGAGGGGAACAACATGAAAAATTTCAAATTTTCTTCCTCCGCAAACGGCAAGGTGTTCCGCAATGGGCTGTACTCCACGGCCATTCTGGCAGCAGCCATCGTGTTGGCCGTGCTGATCAATCTGCTGGTGGGGGCCATCCCGAAAAAATACACCGAGTTCGACCTCTCTGCCGCCAAAATGTACACGCTGGGCGACAGCTCCAGGCAGCTGATGCAGAGCCTGGATCAGGACGTGACCGTTTATTATCTCTGTGAGACCGGCAGCGAGGATGCCATTATCACCAAGCTGCTGGATCACTACGCCGACGAGAGCGGTCACTTCCACTGGGAGCAGAAGGACCCGGCGCTTTACCCGACCTTTGCAGCGCAGTACGGCGCAGAGAATGCATCCACCGGCAGTCTGATCGTGGTCAGCGGTGAGAACAGCGAAGTGCTGAACGCCGCCGAACTTTACGAGTACGATTACTCCGATTACTACACCACCGGCGCTGCCAACGTGACCTTTGGCGGCGAAAAGCAGATCAGCTCTGCCATCTACAAGCTGACTGCCGCAGCAGAAAGTCATGCCTACTACACCACCAACCACGGCGAGCAGGCGCTTACCTCCTCGCTGACCGAGGCGCTCAAGGCGCAGAATATCGATGCCCAGCCGCTGGATCTGCTCACCGGCACCATCCCGGAGGACTGTGATCTGCTCATCATCAGCGACCCCGCTTCGGATTTTGCAGCTGACGGCCTTGTGGATGAGATCGCGCAGCTGCAGGCCTATCTGGAAAACGGCGGCAAGGTGCTGCTGACCACCGGCGGCTATACCGAAACGCCCAATCTGGATGCAGTGATGGCACAGTTCGGCCTTGCACGTGAGCCGGGCCTTGTGGTGGAGGGCGATGCGGGCCACGCGCTGTACGGCTACCCATACTCGCTGTTCCCGGACTACGCGGCCACCGACGAAAGCACCGCGCTGGACGGCGTGAATCAGAGCACCCATGTGATGCTCTCGGTGGCACAGGGCATCACCATTACCGAGACAGACGATGTGACGGCGGAACCGCTGCTGTATACCACCGAGGATGCCTACAGCAAGCAGGACTTTGATGCCAGCTCTTCTTCCGCAAAGGAAGCCGGCGATACCGACGGCCCGTTCTCGCTGGCCGTATGGGCGCGCAATGACTCCACCGGTGCCGAGGTGATCTGGATCGGCTGCCCCAACATGGACAACGAGCAGGTGTACCAGTCCATCCCGGGCAACCTGACCTTCCTGCAGGGCTGTGCCGCTTCGCTGGTAGGGCAGAGCCTGCTCATCGACACCAAAGCACTGGAAGCTGCACCCATCACGGTCCCGGCTTCCGCATCCATGACGCTGGGCATGGTGTTCGTATTCGTGCTGCCCGCAGCAGTGCTCATTGCAGGTGCTGTGGAGGTGCTGCTGCGCCGCCGCAGGTAAGGGGGCACTGCCATGAAAACAAAACAGCGCACCCTTGCGGTGCTTCTGGTGCTGGTGCTTGTGCTGGGCGGGCTGCTGTGGTTTGTCAGCCGCAGCAATGCCGCAGAAGAGACTGCTTCCAGCGCCGCCGCAGAGGGCAGCATCCTGCTCTCTTCTTTTGCGGCAGGCGATGTGACCAGCATCCGGTATGCCTATGGCGGCGAAACGCTTACCCTAAATTACGATTCCGGCAGCTGGACGCTGGCGGATGACCCGGACTATCATCTGGATGCATCTGCCTGCAATACCATGGTCACGGCGCTGGCATCCCTGAACGCCAAACGTCAGCTCACGGCTCAGCCCGGCGAGGACTACGGCCTTGCCGACCCGGCTGTTACGGTCACGGTGACGGCGGCAGGCGAGACGAACACCTTTGCCTTTGGCACCGAGAACCCGGTCACAGGAGATCTGTATGTGCAGAAGGCAGGGGACGATGCCGTGTACACCGTTTCTGGCAACAAGGCGGCCTGCTTTGAGCTGACCAAAGCGGACCTTTTTGGCGCGTTCAACCCGGCGGGACTGACAGCCTCCGCGCTGGAAAGTGTTTCCATTACGACGGGCAGCGGCACCCTTGCACTGAATGCAGTCTCTGAGCCTGCGGAAGCGGAGAGCGATTCCTCGGAAAGTGCGGCCGATTCCACCACCTATCAGACCGTGTGGCGGCTGGCCGATGAACCCTCTGCCGATCTGGACGACAGCAAGGTGCAGAGCATCCTCTCCGCTCTGGCAGGCTATGTGACCGCACAAATCACGGATGCCGACCCTTCGGCCTATGGCTTTGCTGCACCGCTTGCAACGGTGCGGGCCGCCTCTGCCGATGGGACCGTGACCCTCCACTACGCCGAAAATGCAGACGGCTGCTGGATGATGGTGGAGGGGGACAGTTCCGTCTATGCGGTTGACCTTGACACTGTGCAGGCCCTTCTGATAACGGCCGCTGCCTTAAAAGCTGAATAAAAACCTTTGTGCGCCGTATGCGGAAAGCCCGCTGCGGCGCATGTTTTTTTGTTGCGGCGTGTAAAGCTTCGGCAAACATTGGCAGAGTGATTGACATTTCAGCAAAGATTGATTAAGATAGACGAGACAGGGCAGAATAACTGCGCAATATAAGAGCCTGCTTTTGCAGGTTCTCCGGTCGTCATGGATGTTGTGCGGGGCTGGGTCGCCCTGGTACGAGGGATGGGGCATGGCCCTGTCTTTTTTCGTATCTGAGTTACAAGGAGGATAAAGTAAAAAATGGACAACTCGGTGATCGTTTCACTGCGGGATATCGTAGTGGAATTTGACGGTCAGCGCATTCTGGATGGGCTGAACCTCGACATCCATGACAAAGAGTTCGTGACGCTGCTGGGCCCTTCCGGCTGCGGCAAAACCACCACCCTGCGTCTGATCGCAGGTTTTCTGGAACCCAATTCCGGCAAAGTGCTGCTGAAAGGTGAGGACATTACCGGCGTGCCGCCCTATAAGCGCCCGGTGAACACCGTTTTTCAGAAATACGCACTGTTCCCGCACCTGAACGTGTTCGAGAACGTGGCCTTCGGTCTGCGGCTCAAAAAGATGGACGAAGAGACCATCCGCCGCAAGGTGCGCAACATGCTGGAAGTTGTTGGCCTGAAAGGCTTCGAGCGCCGCAGCATCAGCCAGATGTCCGGCGGCCAGCAGCAGCGCGTGGCCATCGCCCGCAGTCTGGTGAACGAGCCGGAGATCCTTCTGCTGGATGAACCCCTTGGCGCACTGGACCTCAAGCTGCGCAAGGAGATGCAGCTGGAGCTGAAGCGCCTGCAGCGCGAAATGAACATTACCTTTATTTATGTTACCCACGATCAGGAGGAAGCCCTTACCATGTCCGATACCGTCGTGGTCATGAACGGCGGCAAGGTGCAGCAGATCGGCACGCCGGAGGATATTTACAATGAGCCGAAAAATGCCTTCGTTGCAGACTTCATTGGCGATTCCAACATCGTGGATGGCGTGATGCACCGGGATTTTCTGGTGTCCTTCTCCGGCGTGGACTTCCCCTGTGTGGACCGCGGCTTTGCCCGTGAGCAGAGCGTGCAGGTAGTGGTGCGTCCCGAGGATATCGAGGTGGTCTCTCCTGTGGAAGGCCAGCTTGTCGGCGTTGTGAACGATGTCATCTTCAAGGGTGTCCACTTTGAGATGCATGTGGAGTGCGAGGGCCGCGAATGGCTGATCCATTCCACCCGCGCCTGCACCCCCGGTGAGACCATTGGTATGCGCATCGGCCCCAACGAGATCCACATTATGGCGCGTTCAGAGGGGTGAGCCGCAATGATGAAGATTTACGATAAAAAGCTGGCCTATCCGTACTTTGTATGGATGATGCTGTTCACAGTGGTGCCTTTGATCATCGTGGTGTACTATGCATTTACGGATGCAAACGGAGCTTTCACGCTGGATAACCTCACCTCCATCAGCGGCTACGGCTCGGTGTTTGCCCGCAGCCTGCTGCTGGCCCTCATCGCCACGGTCATCTGCCTGGTGCTGGCGTTCCCCATCGGCTATTTCCTGTCCCGCCTGCGGGTGAACAAGCAGCACATCATGCTCATGCTGGTCATGCTGCCCATGTGGATGAACTTTCTGCTGCGCACCTATGCGTGGATGACTTTGCTGGAGAAGAACGGCCTCATCAACAAGTTTTTTGGCCTATTCGGCCTCGGACCCTTTAACATGATCAACACCTCCGGCGCAGTGGTGCTGGGCATGGTGTACAACTACCTGCCGTTTATGATCCTGCCCATCTACACAGCCATGACGAAGATCGACAACTCGGTCATCGAGGCTGCACAGGACCTGGGCTGCAACGTCTGGCAGATCTTGCTCCGCGTGCTGGTTCCTTTGACCGGTCCCGGCATTGCCACCGGCATCACCCAGGTGTTCGTGCCTGCGGTCTCTACCTTTATCATCAGCCGTATGCTGGGCGGCGGCTCCAACCTGCTGATCGGCGATTTGATTGAGCTGCAGTTCCTGGGCAATTCCTACAACCTGAACCTTGGCTCTGCCATGAGCCTGGTGCTGATGGTCATTGTCCTGCTGTGCATGAGCTTCACCTCCAGCTTTGATGAGTCCGAGATGGAAGGGGTGATGTAAGATGAACAAAAAGCAATCTGTTCTCTTGCAGCGCACCTATATCATCCTGGTGTTCTGCTTCATGTACCTGCCCATCGCGGTCATGATTGCCTTTAGCTTTAACGAGAGCAAGTCCCGTTCCAACTTCACCGGCTTTACCCTGGGCTGGTACAAGAGCCTGTTCCACAACGAAATGATCCTCTCGGCGCTGGGCCTCAGCCTGGTGCTGGCGCTGGTATCCAGCGTGGTAAGTCTCCGCGACGGTCTACCAGTACATG
>OLRV01003819.1_pt1 | contig 10129 bp, 9 predicted proteins | sample 1672421 | NCBI WGS metagenome assembly OLRV01 (sample SAMEA3136684, study PRJEB25190) | human gut metagenome | biome: human gut; feature: human-associated habitat; material: faeces | place: Austria | collected 2013
ATCATATAAATAATCATCTATTAAAGACCACTGTTCCTTAATTTTTCTTAAGCTATCCTTATTGGCAGTAGCCAAAGCATTATTAATTCTAATGTTAATATTCTCAATATTTACTTCACTTTTAATTTGTTCATTCCTATTGTCAACTTTATTTATATTTGTTTCAATTATTTCCTGGGAAATAATTTTATTTTCATTTTTAGTAGCATTATCTACAACTTTTTTTCCCAAATTATCATCAATTAAATTTCCAAAATAATTATCAGAAAACTTCAATATAGCAGTCATAAATAAAATACAACTATGCGTTGACGTCCTCAAAAAATTTTGGATTTCATTAAGTTTCTCAATTAATTCATAAATAGTCTTAGAATCATATAAATTATTAACAAGTACAATATTTTCATTTTTAATGTCAATATCAGATAACAATTTGGCATTACTATATAAAATTACATCTTTCAAAAACAAAGTTAATTCAGAAGCAAACTTATTAATATCCTTTCCACTACTATCAAACGTATCAAAAAATCTAATAATTTCAACCTTATTATTATCAGCACTTGATTTAAGTAACAAATAAATATCATTATAAGAAACTGAACCATTCACCTTATAAATATCATCAAGAGTAATTACTTTATTATCATAAGCAACAAGTTGATCCAAAAAATTAATAGCGTCTCTCATTCCACCATCAGAAATTCGTGCAATTTCATAAAGAGCATCTTCATCAATAGCAATATTTTCAAGTTTAGCTATCTCTCTTAATCTATCAACAATTTTTTTTGAATTAATCTTAGTAAATCTAAATTTTTGACATCTTGAAGCAATAGTAAGCGGAATTTTATGAGGTTCTGTAGTAGCCAAAATAAAAATAACATGTGCCGGTGGTTCTTCAAGAGTTTTCAAAAGAGCATTAAAAGCTTGAGTGGTAAGCATATGAACTTCATCAATAATATAAACCTTATATTTAGCATTACTAGGCACAAGATTAATTTTATCCCTAAGTTCTCTAATTTCATCAACACCATTATTCGAAGCAGCATCAATTTCCACTATATCATTACTATTAAGAAAGTTAATACAATTATAACATTTACCACAAGGCTTACCATCAATTAAATTTTCACAATTAACCATCCTAGCAATTATCTTAGCAATAGTAGTTTTACCAGTACCCCTAGGACCACAAAACAAATAAGCATGAGAAACCATATTATTGTTAATTGCATTTTTAATAACAGTTACAACCTCTTCTTGACCATACACATTATCAAAATCAACAGGTCTATATTTTCTATACAAAGCTAAATAACTCACAGACTACCTCCCTCATATTCAATTATACCACAAAACAAGTATATAAACATCATTTTTTTCTTTTATTTACAAAAAAATCAGATAAAATTTTAGAACAAGAACCACTATTAACAAAAATTAGATTAACAAAGCTTTTAACTCTAATTTTGTCATACATTTGTTCGCTATTATTTTTGGCTCCAAAATAGACATTTTTAATTCTAGCTTCAATAATAGCACCTAAACACATCATACATGGCTCCAAAGTAACATAAAGATCACATTCATCCAAACGCCAAGAGCCAAGTTTTCCACAAGCAGCTTCAATAGCCACTATCTCAGCATGCCTAATTGCACTATTTTTACTCTCTTTTTCATTATATCCACAGGCAATTATCTCATTTTTATGTACAATTACACAACCAACAGGGATTTCATCCTCACAATAAGCTTTTTTAGCCTCTAAAAGTGCCATTTTCATATACTTTTCCACCATAATATAGGCCAACTCCAATCTCTATCAACAAGTATAACAGAAAATTAAATAATAATAAATTAAATTATTTTATCTATGCTAGTAAAAATACTATAATTAATGAAATAGATAATAAAGAAAGATATTTAATTAGTAAGGATTATTATTCTAATCATAAAGAAGTAATAGATGAAAAAATAAAAGAAAAAGTAGAAATAATCATAGAAGCATTTGATGGTTTAGTATTAGACCGTAATATTGCTGAAGAAAGTTAGGAGAATGAAATATGAGCGTAAGTACAAATAGTGATTTTTTTCTTGAATTTATGGAACCTTTAATAGGTGGAATTTGGGATTTAATAAAAGGAATAGGCAATGCCTTAATTAGAATATTTAATATAGCTAACTACATTGATATTATTAATAATCATAGTGGAGTAAGTCCTCTAATAGTTGCAATATCAATTATTAGTTTATTAATTCTTTTTGGATTAATTGGATTTTTAATATATCGTTTAATTAGAAGATTAATAAGATTTAGACACAATGTTCATCATCAAGAAACATTAGTTGATGAAATTGAAAGTTTAAATAACGACGTTGCAAAACTTCGTGCTGAAAATGAAAGATTCAAAGAAATGGCAAATGAAGCCAATAATGAAGAAGTTGAATATGATGAAAATGGTAACGTTATTAGCAAAGCAAATGATAGTAGATTCTATAAATTAACTAAAATTGATGAAGAGTACGCTAATTTTGTTAAGCCAGAATTAAACGAAACTATTTCATTAGATGCGTTATGTGAACAATTTAGAAATTATGCTGCTAGTAGATTACATCTTTACTATGATATAAACTTAATTAGATTATTTGTAAGTGCGTTTGCATCAAATAGATTAATTATTTTACAAGGTATTTCTGGTACAGGTAAAACATCACTTGCATATGCATGGGGATACTTTGTTAAAAATGAAAGTACTATTGCATCAGTACAACCATCATGGAGAGATAGTACTGAAATTTATGGTTATTTCAACGAATTTACCAAAAGATTTAATGAAACTCAAGTTCTTGCTAAAATGTATGAAGCAAGATATAATCCAAAAATTTATTTAACAGTTCTAGATGAAATGAACATTTCACGTGTTGAATACTACTTTGCCGAAATGCTTTCAGTTTTAGAACTTCCTTCAACTGACGAATGGATAATTAGTTTAGTACCAAATGCTTGGCCAAACGATCCAAAATTATTAGAAGAAGGAAGATTTAGAATTCCAAATAATATGTGGTATTGCGGTACAATTAATAACGATGACTCAACATTTATGGTAACTGATAAAGTTTACGACCGTGCTTTACCAATTAACATTGATAATAAAAGTGTTGCGTTTGAAGCGCCAGATACAGAGCCTCTAGATATAACAGCTGAATATTTTGAAAGCTTATTTAAAAAAGCATGGGTAGATCATCCACTATCAGACGAAGTTTTAGAAAAAATTAATAAAATGGATGAATATGTAATTAACCATTTCCGTATGGCATTTGGTAACCGTATTTTAAAACAAATTAAAGATTACGTTCCTGTATTTGTTGCTTGCGGTGGTGATGAAATGGTAGCAGTTGATTACCTTATCGCTAACAAAATCTTAAGAAAATTCAACCAATTAAACTTAGCCTATATTAGAGGGGAAATAGATGGATTTAAAGCATTCTTAGATGAAACATTTGGACAAGATGTCATGAAAGAATGTAAAGATTTCCTAGATAGATTAAAGAAACAAATGTAAATATAAAGAAAGAAGGATAATTTATGAACAATGAAATTGGACTATTGGTACAAGATTTACCTCAAGAGGATGCTGATAGATATATAAAAGAAACCAAATCAAGTTTTGATGCAAAACATAATATCCAAGAAATTGAAATAGATTATTCCTGGGTAGATACAATTGAAGAGGCAATTCCTGCTATAGATAATATTATCAGGAATCCTCGTAGATTTATCGTTTCTGAAGAAGATGTTGTAAGAATTGAAAAAACCAAAAAAATATCTTTAGAATCAATTAAAGATTTAGCAGTTCATACCAACTATATTCAAGAAGTAGATGATGATGGCTTTGTTAAACCGATAAAATTACTTAACATCTTCAAAGAAGAAACAATAGACCTATATGAAAATAGATTTATATATACCTTAATTACAACCTTAAATCGTTTTGTAGAAGAACAATTAACATATAAAGAACAATCAGCTAATAATACAAACGAAAAGAAATTAAACTATAATTCTGAAACATTTTATGATGATCAAAATATATCATTAAAATTAGAAGTAACAGCAAAAAAAAATGTTGAAGTAAAAACCGATGAAAAAGAACTTCGTGATCGTGAAGAAAAAATTGAACATATTAAAAATGTTCTTGAAGACTTTATGTCTAGTAAATTTATGAAGATGATGAAAGGTGCAACAATTGTTAGAAGTCCTATTAGAAAAACAAACGTTATCTTAAAAGATTATAACTTTGTAACTGCCTTACATTTGTGGGAAACAATTGAAGATTTTGAAATAAATAGTCCTGTTAAAGAGAAAAAAGAAGAAACAGATTTATCAACACCTTCAATGAAACATAACCTAGATTTAACATCATTCTTAAATTATTGTATTTTAAATGATACAGTTTCCAAAAGAGGAAGCGTATTACCTCTACAAAATATAGATATAGTTGATGCGGTTTACGAATATGCTAGTAAATTTGATATTGATGAAAAAGAATTAAGAAAAAATATTGAAAGTAAGATTACAGCCGCAACTGAATATAAAAATGCTGAAAAAGATAATGCTAGAAAAGCATATAAAAGCTTTATTGATAATCATAACTCAAGATTTAATAAAGCAGTAAATTTATTTAAATAAAGGAGGTCTATATGAAAAAGAAAAAGCAAGATGAAAAAGTAAAATTAAACAAAACAAATAAACAAAAAGAAAATCCAATAAAAGACTTTCCCGGTAAAGAAATAGATTTAACTAAATTTAATTTATTAAGTGATAAAGCTCAATATGATGAAATAAAAAAAGTATTAGAAGATATTTATAAAGATAATTTAAAAGTAAATAGAAAACATGTCATGAAAGTATTTTCTTTGACATTATCTACTGCTGATGATTACACCTATTTACCTCATAACTTAAAAGTTTCAAAACAAAAATTAACTTTAAAATTTGAAGTAGCCGATAAAAAAGGTGTCGGAATGGGATTAATCTTACTCGCATTTTGGGGGTTAATATTTTCTATTGTAGGAGCATCATATGCAGGTGTATATTATTGGAGTATTAAAGATTTAAATAAAGATATTGATGGCGATGGAATTGCCGATATTAATATTGATATTGATGGTGATAAAAAAGCTGATATTAATATTGATACAGATAAAGATAATAAACCAAATTTAAATATAGATTATAAAGGTAATCGAAAATCAATGTTTAATATTGATTACGATGGCGATGGAAAACCGGATTACAATTTAGTAACAGATGCAACTCAAGAGGGTGTTGTTTGTGAAATAAATTGTGATATAAATGGTGACGGTTGGCCAGATTTAAACATTGACATCGATGGCGATGGAAAACCAGATTTAGATATTGATACTAATAATGATGGAATACCAGACATGAACTTGGACGTTGATGGTGACAACAAATGTGATATCATGTGTGATACCGATGGTGATGGAAAACCAGATAAAAATCTAATTGAATCACCAATTGGTGGTGGAAAGCATAATGGTTCATCAACTACAACTGGTACACCTGATACCGACCAAGAAACAGCATCGTTAATTTTAAGATTTGTTGATGGAGAAACATTAAGTATAGAAGGAATTATGCCAGATGATCAACCTAATTATGAAGTTATAAGACCATATAAGACATTTACAGTTGAAAATTTATCAAACGTTGACTTAACATATTCTATAATAATGCAAGTTGGATTAAATACTTTTACAACTAATAACTTTAAATATAAGTTAGATGCAACCAATGGTGTACAAAGCTTTGGATACACAGTTGCCCCTAAAGTAAATTCATATCTTGTTAAAGATGTTAGAATAGCTAAGAAAACAACACAAAGATATCGTGTAACATTTAATTTAGAAGGAACTAATTCTCCTCAAAATGAAGATCAAGGTAAACAATTTACAGCAACATTTAAAATAGAAGTACCACAATAGAGAGTACTTCTATTTTTTCTTTATTTTTTTATAGATTTTGTGTAAAATCATATTATGGAGGATAAAGTATATGAATGAAATTTATTATTACTTTCTATTATTTTTAATTTATTCTTTTATTGGATGGCTTATTGAAGTAATAGGAAAATTAATCGAAAAACATAAATTTATAAATAGAGGCTTTTTAATAGGTCCAATATGTCCAATTTATGGTCATGGTTGTATTTTAATGATTTTAACATTAAGTAGATATAAAGATAATCCTTTAACATTATTTATATATGCAATATTTATTTGTTCACTACTTGAATATTTTACTAGTTATTTTATGGAAAAAATATTTAAAGCAAGATGGTGGGATTATTCAACTAAAAGATTCAATTTAAATGGTCGTATTTGTGCTGAAACAATGATTCCATTTGGAATTCTAGGAACATTAGTAATATGTGTTATTAATCCTATATTCGAATATCTACTAAATTTATTTAACTTTGAAACAATAAAAATAACAGCAATTATCTTATTTATAATATATATAATTGATTATACTATTTCTTTAATAATTATGTTTGGTTTCAAAGGTACCCTTAAAACTGTTGAAAAAGATGGTACAGAAGAAATAACTAAAAAAGTGAAAAAAATACTTATTAATAAGAACGTACTATATAAACGTTTAGTAGAAGCTTTCCCCAATTTCATGAATCCGAAAGAAAGACTATTATTAATTAAAGCTAGAGTTGAAAAAGAACTAAAAAAATATATCAAAAAAGATAAAAAATAACTTGAAATAGATATATTAATTTGATAATATATAAATGGCTAAAAAGCCGAAAAAATGTACTTAAACAGACTGAGTTATCTAGTGGCCATGGGTTGATAACAAAGGAAGAAGTTTAAGGGTAAATAACGAAAGGAATGATTTAAATGGCAGTAGTATCAATGAGCTACTTATTAGAAGCTGGTGTTCATTTCGGACATCAAACAAAAAGATGGAATCCTAAAATGAAGGAATACATTTTTACAGCAAGAGATGATATTTATATTATCGATTTAGAAAAAACAGCTGCATGTATAGAAAATGCTTATGCTGAAATTAAGAAAATTGCTGAAAATGGTGGAACTTTCTTATTTGTAGGAACAAAAAAACAAGCAAATGAGGCTGCAAAAGAAGAAGCAGAAAGAAGTAATTCATATTATGTAATTGAAAGATGGTTAGGTGGAACATTAACTAACTTTAGAACAATTAGAAAGAGAATTAAGAGATTAGAAGAAATCGAAAAAATGGAAGCTGATGGAACATTTGAAATGTTACCTAAAAAAGAAGTTATCGGTCTTAAAAAAGAATATGATAAATTAAATGCCGTATTATGTGGTATTCGTAACATGGAAAAATTACCAAGTGCATTAATTATTGTAGATCCTAAGAAAGAAATTAATGCAATTCGTGAAGCAAGAAAATTAAATATTCCAGTATTTGGTATTGTAGATACAAACTGTGATCCAGATGATGTTGATTTCGTAATTCCGGGTAACGACGATGCTGTAAGAAGTGTTAAAGTTATGTTAGGAGTATTAACAAACGCTATTTGTGAAGCAAGAGGTTTAGAATTAGTTGACTATGTAACTGAAGAAGAAAAACCTAAAAAAGATGGAAAATCTGCTAAAACTGTAAAAGAAGTATTCGTTGAATCATTAGATAATGAAAAAACAAAAGCAGAAATCAAAGAAGAAAAACAAACTGAAGATGAAGATTTAACTATTAAAACTTTAACTGAATTAAAAGAGTTAGCTAAAAAAAGAGGAGTTAAAGGATATTCTTCAATGAAAAAAGAAGAATTATTACAAGCTTTAAAATAGGAGGAAATAATAATGGTAGATGCTAAAACTGTAGCTGAATTAAGAGCTAAAACAGGTGCTGGAATGATGGATTGTAAAAAAGCATTATCTGAAACAAATGGAGATATTAATGCTGCAATCGATTATTTAAGAGAAAAAGGAATTGCTAAAGCAGCTAAAAAAGAATCAAGAATTGCTGCTGAAGGACTTGCTAATGTATATATTAATGGTAACAAAGCTGTTATATTAGAAGTTAATAGTGAAACAGACTTTGTTAGTAAAAATGAAGAATTTACTTCTATGTTAGATACAATTGGTAATACTATTTTAAATAGTAATGCTAAAACTGTAGAAGAAGCATTAGAACTTCCTTGTGAAGATGGAACTATTAAAGATTTAATTATTGCTAAAACTGCTAAAATTGGTGAAAAATTATCTTTAAGAAGAATTGAAGTTGTAGAAAAAACAGATGATGAAACATTCGGAAGTTACCTACATATGGGTGGAAAAATTGCTGTATTAACTGTACTTACTGGAGCAAACGAAGAAGTTGCCAAAGACGTTGCAATGCAAGCAGCAGCTATGAAACCTGAATTTGTTAGAGAAGATGAAATCCCAACGGATAGAGTTGAAAAAGAAAGAGCAATCTTTAAAGAACAAGCTATAAACGAAGGAAAACCTGCTGAAATAGCTGAAAAAATGGTTGAAGGAAGATTAAAGAAATTCTTTAAAGAAATTTGTTTAGTATCTCAAAGCTTCATTAAAAATGGAGATATTGATGTAGCTACTTATGTTAAAAATAATGGTGGCGAAGTTAAATCTATGATTAGATACGAAGTAGGCGAAGGTATGGAAAAGAGAAACGATAACTTTGCTGAAGAAGTAATGAATCAAGTTAAGTAGTCAAAAGAATGTCAAAAGCATTCTTTTTTTATTCTTTAAATGTTAAAATAAAAATGAAAGTAGTTGAAGAATATGAAAGAAGCAATTGAAGAAGCAAGAAAAACAATGAATTTAAATTATGGTGGACCATTTGGTGCAATGATTACCAAAGATAATAAAATTATCGCTATAGCATCTAATACTGTATTAAAAGATAATGATCCTACAGCACATGCTGAAATAAACGCTATTAGAAAAGCAGGTGAAGTACTTAATACTCATGATTTATCAGGGTGCATCTTGTATGCAACAGGTTATCCGTGTCCTATGTGTCTATCAGCAATAATTTGGTCTAATATTAAAGAAGTTTATTATGGAACAAATTTAAAAGAAGCAGCAGATATTGGTTTTAGAGATGAATTTATCTATGACTATATTAAAGAAAAAAATAAAGATATATTACAACTAAAAAATCTTGATCATGAAGAATGTTTAGAATTATTTAAAGAATATCAAGAGCAAAAAAAAGAAATCTATTAGGAGTATAATTAATGAACTCATCCCTAGAAGAATTAAGAGAAAGTTATTTTATTGCTATTAGCAAATTAACTAATGAAGAAGATATAAGAAATTCCTTACCATTAAGTTCATCTGATAATTTTGAAGAATTAATAAATATGATTATATCTAAATTAGATGATGAAATATCAGAGTGGGAGCGCGAAGATTTATTAGCAGTAACTAATGATGATAAGGAAACAGTAAAAAAAGAACTTGATATTTTAAACTTAAAGAAAAGAATTTGTCTAGAAAAAATAGATGAATTTAATCAAAATAATGCTTTAGAAGAAGCATACGAAAAAACGCCAAAGAAGCATTTAATATTTGCAACAAGTAATTTAGGTAATATACTATTCTTAAGAGATTTAAAGGATATTTCTGAAGAATACTATAATAAAATTTTAGAACTATTAAGTAAATTAGAATATAATATTTATGACAATAATGAAACGAAAGATAGAAAATTAGCTAACAATAGAAATATAACAAATATATATGAAAAGAAAGACTTCAAAGTTAGAATATGTTATCGCATGCTTACACCTGATACATGCTATGTTATGCTAGTCAAAATGAAAAAATCAAATAACGATTTAAAAGATCGTTTAGAAATTGAAAATAGAAAATTAAATACAGAGAGTGATTATCAAAGAGTTAAAAACCTTTTAAAAGATCCTAAAAGTAGAGAAGAGTTAATAAATATTAATGAGCAAATAAAAAGTGAAATTGAAAAAAATATAAAAGAACACGGCAGAGGAGGTCATCACAATGGTATCTAAAAGAGATAATAATGAAGGTTTAAGATTAATTGAAAAAATAAAATTAATTTATATAAAAGAAA
>OLRV01003822.1_pt1 | contig 10125 bp, 4 predicted proteins | sample 1672421 | NCBI WGS metagenome assembly OLRV01 (sample SAMEA3136684, study PRJEB25190) | human gut metagenome | biome: human gut; feature: human-associated habitat; material: faeces | place: Austria | collected 2013
CAGTTTTCTTTCCGGCATGAACAGAACATCAGTAAAAAACCTGTAAAAATAAGGAAGTGAATCCTGTGCGACATATCTGTAACGTTTTCTTTGGCAAAGATAGATATTAACCTGTATTTACCTGCTTCTTTTCTCGTAAAAGTGAAAAATCCAGTATATTATATATGAAAACCACCGGACTTCTCTTTAGTTAAGAAATCCGGTGGCTTATCAGATATTATAAAGCGTATACCTTATTTCGTTTGAATACGAATATTTCCGGCTTTCACTCCATTTGCTTTGGCTGTAAATACAATTTCTCCGGCAGTTTCACCAGCTTGTATGATAGCTGTCAACATTCCGTTGAAAGCATGCATCTTCGGAAGATGAAATTGTTCCAGATTTGTCGGGTCGCCATTGGCAGCGGCACGATATTTACCGGTTCCCTTTGCAGAGAAGTTAATCTGACGATTATCAGTAGGGCAGAGGTTACCATCTTTGTCTACAACTTTCACAGTCACATACGCTAAGTCTTTTCCGTCTGCAGTCAATTCGTTACGGTTGCTGACCAGTTCGATATGATGAGGTTTTCCGGCAGTACGAACCACTTTTTCCGCTACAGCTTTTCCTTCTTTGTTATAGGCTACTACTTTTACTTCTCCCGGTTCATATACAGCATCCATCCACATCAGACGATAGCGGTTCTTCAACGAACTATTATTCTTGCTTTGTTTACCATAACTTTTACCGTTGATAAACAGTTCGGCTGTAGGATAGTTGGTATATACAAATACAGGAGTCACTTCGCCTTCACGTCCCGGCCATGTCCAGTGAGGCAGAATATGCAAGGTTTCCGCATCCTTGTTCCATACACTGCGATACAGATAATAGCGGTCTTTAGGCAGACTGGCAAGGTCGATAATACCAAACATAGAACTATGATTCGGCCATGAATTGACATCATATGGTGAAGGTTCACCCAAATAATCGAATCCTGTCCATACGAATTGTCCGATAGTCCAGTGGTTATCATCGGCTAAGGCGAAATCTTCATCCGGGATATTCGACCACGGACATGCTTCCACGTCATACGAAGAACATTGGTGGTCTTCATATTTGGCACCTTTCTTTTCTTCTACCGGAAATTTGTAGACTCCGCGTGAACTGACAGTGGAAGCCGTCTCGCTACCAAGAATCAAGTTCTGCGGAAGCTGGTCGTAAGATTCTTTATAACGCTGTGTGCGATAATTAAGTCCCGGAATGTCAATCATTGCTGCAAATCCGTTCGCAAGTACACAAGTAACCTGATCCATTCCACAAGTGACAGGACGTGTCGGATCTTCTCGGTGGCAAATGTCTTGCAGGAATTTAGCCACTTTATAGCCGACAGGGCTACATTGGGTCGGCACTTCATTACCGATACTCCACATAATCACACACGGATTATTCCGATAATTATGGAGCATATTTACCATATCACGTTCCGCCCATTCATTGAAATAACGGTGATAACCGTTTTCACACTTGGCGATGTCCCATTCATCGAACGGTTCAATCATCATCATAAATCCCATTTCGTCACACAACGCTACGAGTTCGGGAGTCGGCATATTATGAGAAGTACGGATGGCATTACAACCCATATCTTTCAGAATACGAATCTGACGACGTATAGCGGCATCATTTACAGCACCTCCCAACGGGCCCAAGTCATGATGGTTACATACCCCTTTGAATTTGGTCAGCTTTCCATTCAGGAAAAAGCCCTTGCCGGGAACAATCTCCAAAGTACGGATACCAAAGCGGGTGGTATATTCGTCTTTCAAGGTATTCCCTTCATATACTTTGGATTCAGCTGTATAAAGAACCGGAGTATCAGGACTCCACAACTCAGGATTAGCCACTGCAAACTCCTGTTCAAACAAAGCATTATCAAAAACACTCAACTTGTTTTCCCCGGTAGCAACCACTTTGCCGTTTTTATCCTTGATCTGCGTCACAATACGGTAATTATCCTTATTAGCTCCTTCAGGGCTAACCAAAGAAGTTTTCAAAGACACTTTTGCATATTTGTCTGTCACCACAGGAGTGGTAACATACGTCCCCCAAGCAGGAATATGCGTATCTTCATTGATTACCAGATGAACATTGCGGTACAAACCGGCCCCCGGATACCAACGTGATGATTCAGGCTCGTTTTCCAAACGGACTGCCAGCTCGTTCTTCTCACCCGGTTTCAGATAAGGGGTCGCATCCACATAAAAGGAATTATAACCGTATGGCCAATAGCCTGCCTCCTGCCCGTTCACATAGACACGGGCATGGCTCATTGCTCCATCAAATATCAAAGTCGCTTTCTTGCCTTTCTCAAAACCGGGAGCATCAAAGTTCAGGCGATACCATCCGGTTCCTACAAACGGAAGACCTCCGGTACGTCCGGCATGTTCCATCGCCTCGGTCTGTCCATCTTGAGTAATAGCCATTTCCTGCTTGTCGTTATTGATACTGAACGGACCATAAATCGCCCAATCATGAGGAACGGTGACGTTCTGCCATTTACTGTCATTATAACCGGGATTGGCAAATTCCGCATTATCTTCACGCGTAAATTTCCATCCTTTTTCGAAAGTCTGCTCTGTACGTACCTGCGCTTGCAAAAAAGCAAAATAACAAACAGCTCCTAACGCAGCACACAAAAATCGTTTCGTATTCATAGTTATTTCTTATTAGGATTTTCTGTTACTATAAAAGTAATTTCACCTGCCTTGATCAAATCATCATGCGAAATCAAATATTTATTAATCTTCTTATTGCCCAGTCTGATTTCCTTTATATAATCCCCTTGTCCTTCTTTCTTGATAACCAATTCTTTCTTGCCCCAATAGTTAGGATCAAGCTGAACGGTCACTTTATCAAAAGTAGGAGTAGTCAATGTATATTCGGGCACACCCGGACAATCCGGATAGAATCCCATCATACTGAATATAGCCCATGCAGACATCGTACCCGTATCATCATTGCCAGGAATTCCATCCGGCTTAGTTGTGAAATACTTAGCCAGCAATTCCTTCACCAATTTCTGTGTACGCCATTCTTCACCCTTGAAACGACTGAACAGGTAAGGATAAGCTATATCGGGTTCATTAGCCGGATCATAATTTCCTTCATCGAACACGCTTTGCAGCTTATCGACAAATTTCTTATCACCTCCCATCAGTTTCACCAGTCCATTGATATCATGAGGAACAAAGAAAGTGTAATTCCATGCGTTACCTTCGTGGAAACCGGGACTAGGTGCAAAATTCGCTCCTTCTTTCGGGTCAAACGGTTCATAGAACTTACCTTCCTTGGTGATAGGACGCAAAGTTCCGAAATCCTTGCTATAATAATTCTTATACCCCATAGAACGTTTGCGGAACAGTTTCGCATCTTCCTTTTTACCTAGAGCCTCTGCCAAAGTGGACAGCGCATAGTCGGCAACATAATATTCCAAAGCATGAGAAACCGAGTTGTCATACTGGCTTTCCATCGGCACATACCCTTTGGACATATAATCGTCATTATCCGGACGCATCAGATTATCCTTGCCCGGAGTAGTGGCCGACTTATACATTCCCTTATAAGCTTCGTCAATGTCAAAGTCTTGCAATCCCTTCATCCAACTGTCTACCAGAACAGGAATAGAAGGGTCACCTTCCATCGTCAATGTTTCACGACCATACAATTCCCATTTCGGGAACCATCCGTGTTCCTTGTATATGCCCATCATGGTGTGAATCATATCCATCTGACGCTCCGGATATACCAAAGTCATCAACTGGTGATAGTTACGATAAGTATCCCACAATGAGAATACCGTGTAACGGTTATGGTTGGTGGTCAAAATCTTATCTCCCTCCATTTGTGGATATTGTCCGCTTACATCCTGCAAAATATTCGGATGAACCATCGTGTGATACATAGCGGTATAGAATACTCCTTTTTGCTCTTCCGTTCCACCTTCCACTTTGATACGGGAAAGATCATCGTTCCATTTCTTACGGGCTTCCGCACGCAGTTTGTCGAATGTTGTACCGAAAGGCTGTTCTTTTTCCAGATTCAAACGGGCATTCTCTATGCTGACAAAAGACACGCCCATACTGACTTCAATCACTTCTTCCGCTGTGGTATCGTAAGTAAACCACACTCCTATATCATCTCCGCTTATTTCTTTTGTATAAGCAGTATAGAGTTTGTATTTACCGGCCGTATCATCCCATTGCGCCTCCACACCCATCGGACGCATCATTTTCCAATAACCGCGTTTTGCCGGTACTTTGTTGATACGCATTACAAAATAGATAGGAAATACCGCCTGAGGATTATAACAGAAAGTTCCCAACAATTTGGTACCTTCAATCTCACGGTCGTTTACAAAACGAACGGTAGCACCACTCTCATTGGTCAATCCCTCTCCCAGATTCAACAAGATATTGCTTTGTCCGGCAGGAAAAGTAAAGCGTGCCATACTGGTACGTGGAGTGGCAGTCAGTTCACATTTCACATTGTATTTATCCAGTATATTGGTATAATAACCCGGATTTGCAGTTTCACCTTGATAGAAGCTTCCATAATTATGATAATCCACATCCAGTTTGCCGGTGGTAGGCATTAATAACAATGATCCCAATTCCGGACAGCCTACCCCGCTAAGATTAACGTGCGCAAAGCCGGTAAGATATTTATTATTGAATTCGTATGGAGTGGACCACCATTGCTTGTCTTTATCCTTATCCCCTTCGGGAACCCCCATCACATTGAAAGGAGTCACCGACATCATTCCATGAGGGGTTAATGCTCCGGGGTTTGTCGTACCGTAATTAGTAGTACCCACAAAAGGGTTTACATAATCTACCGGCTCTTTCTGTGCTGCCGCAGAAAAAACTGAGATACAAGCCAGAACAGCCGATAACAAAATTTGTTTCTTCATGCTATTTGTTGTTTATATAGGTTCTATTATTTCACTACAATTTCATCTGTAAACAAGAAACCTCCGAATTCGCCCGAAGATGCCTGATAACGTATGTAACGTGCTTTGGCATTTCCTTCCCAACCAAAGTTGATGAAAGTCACTTTGTCATCCTTCACTACTTTATGCTCCATGCGCTTCAGTTCCGTAAACTCCTTACCATCATTGGAAACGGAAATGATCACTTCTGAAGGCATAAAGACTTCAGGTCCACACACCTGCATAAAGTCTGCTCCAACAGAATGAATTTCTGTTTCTTTTTCCATATCAATGGTCACATCCATTCTTTTCTTGTCTATAAAACCTTGCCAACGCCTGTCACCATAAGTCCAGCCTCCGATCACACCATCTACCAAGGCACTGTCACCACCGGCCGAATAGCCGGGATAATAAGCGGCATCCGGTCCGTAAGCCACTTTCTTACCTACTGCCAAATGCTGTACGGGCTGATCCGCTCCCGGACGATTTCCTATCTCATTTTTCAATTCAAAAGGATGGTATCCTTCAGCTTTCAATGCCTCTACCTCTTTCAATGCACGAACATGAAAATCATCATAGTTCTTCACAGAAGGGGCACTCCAAGCAACTTCCGCCAAGGCAAGAATACGAGGATAAATCATCATTTCCGCATGTTCCGGAGTCGGAATATATTCTGTGAATAAATTAGCTTGTACTCCATACACCAACTGGACTTTATCCGCACTCAAAGTATCGGGTACAGGATTAAATGAATAAACTTTGGCCAAAGGCAGATACCCTCCTATTGCTTCCGGCTGGGAATCAGGAGCATCCTGATAAGAATCAAAATAGCAGAACTCACCCGGACTCATAATAGCCATGTGGCCGGAATCAACCGCTTTCATTCCCCCTTCCGTGCCACGCCATGACATGACAGTGGCATTAGGTGCCAAACCACCTTCCAATATTTCATCCCAACCCAATAATTTACGTCCGTGGGCATTCAAAAAGACCTCAATACGATGAATCAGATAACTCTGTAACTCGTTCACATCTTTCAAGCCTTCTTTTTTCATACGTGCCTGGCACAGTTTGCAAGTGGGCCATGAGGCTTTACCTGCCTCATCCCCTCCTATATGAATATATTCGGACGGGAAAAGTTCCATCACCTCTGTCAGCACATTTTCCAGAAACTCAAAAGTCTTTTCATTACCGACACAGAAATCGGCTTGTTTGTAAGGTTCGTGTGTACAAGACAACTCAGGATAAGCAGTCAGTACTTCTTCCGAATGTGCAGGCATCTCTATCTCAGGAATAACAGTAATAAAACGTTCCTGAGCGTATGCCACCAGTTCGCGGATATCATCTTGAGTATAATAACCTCCGTGAGCATCTTTACTGCCTTCTTCTTCATACCGTCGTCCGTTATTCCACCATTCTTTCCAGGTAGGAAACTCACGCCATGCCGCAAATTCTGTCAGACGGGGATATTTTTTTATTTCAAGACGCCAGCCCGCAGCGTCAGTAAGATGCAGATGCAGACGGTTCAATTTATAATATGCCAAAGCATCCATCTGCTTTTTTATAAATTCCTTGTTGAAAAAATGACGGGAAACATCCATCATAAAGCCACGATAAGCAAAACGGGGTTCATCTGTAATGACTCCTGCCGGCAATCCTTTTTCATCAACCATTTGCAGCATAGTCTGAACTCCATAGAACAATCCTGCCCCGGAAGTTGCACGAATAAGTACCTGATCAGGAGTTACCGTCAGAACATATCCCTCGGAAGAGTTTACCTCCGGCAGTTCCGCCACTTGTTTCAAGACAACATTATGTCCCTCTTCTGCTATTACCGGTTTCAAATTCATGGAAGAAGCCACCAGATAATCTTCCAAAATCTTCTTGTCCCCCTCAGACGCATCTATATATAACCCTGTTTCCGAATTCAATGAAAACACTTCCTGCTGTAATTCCACCTTTAATGGTGCGGGAATAACAGAAAGTGTGCGTTGCTCTTCTTTCGTGCAACTTGCAAACAGCAAGCCCAATGCAACTTCCGCCAATATAATCAATCTTCTCATCTTCTCTTTTCTTTAATTCTATTAATTTCATTAGTACGAATGCCTGGTTTCAATTCTCCATTAATAATGTAATGAAATCCGTCCTGCGAAACTATTACAGCTCCGGCACGCGCACCTTGTTCATATTCGCCTAATGTAGTCCATTTATCCGTCTGCGGATGATAGAGCAGCAGGTTTCTATTAAACCGATACCACTCTACAGGATGTGACAAATATTCTTTTCCCGCATAAATACCTTGGAGAGCCTTTAAGAATATATCCTTATCAACTCCTCCGGCACACAATATCATACCCTCGCCAAAAGAGGTTCCCATTCCACCACCTAAAGAGATCTCATTACCTTCCGCATCATACGGGGTGGCAACCGATGACCATTCTTTCGTTTCCGGAGAATACATATATCCATCTACTGACAAAGAAGCCTGATGCCCTTCAACAGCCGGGGCAAATCCCCCCCACACATAAAGTTTTCCATCTTGTGCCACGCAAACAGATTGTACTCTGGGTTCACCCGGAATATCTGTTTCTCTTTTCCATCCTCCAGACAAATCCGACAGATCAAGCATGTACATGGCCGAGGATGGAATGCCATTTACATTTCCACCGACAATATATAGTGAATGTCCTACTAATGCACCTGCCATATTATCCATAGTTACAGGCAAAGAGGGCAAAGTATCTCTTTTCAAGGTGTCTTTTTGCAAAGATAAAAGAAAAACATCAGACAAGCTGTGTGTTGCCGTAGTCCCTCCAACACAAATTAACCCTTTTTCAGTAGAAATAGTGACTCCATAAGCTGCTGCCTGAGGCAGTTGGCCTATTTTCTTCCACTCAAAAGCCGTATCATTTGACAAAGGGGCGATATATATATCCCGATAATAAGCTTTTTTTCCTCCATCGGCTACCGGTATATCAGGGAAATTACAACCTCCGGCTATCAGCAAATTTCCTTCAATCACTCCCGCATATAATGCAGAAACTCCCTTAAGAAAACCGGTATTCTCTGTAGGGAACCCATGCATTTTCTCAAGAGATATTTCATAAACATCCGGCCGGCTGCTACAAGCAGTCACTACCATCATGCCTATTATCGCATAAATGCCATATATTATTTTCCTGATCATGTTTTCATGGTGAAGCAAATAATAAAAAGTGTGCCAAAAGCAAATCAGCCATCCCGCTTGCCCCAGAAACGGATTGCACCAACGCAAACACAGCATTCCTTACGCATATGGACGGAGGCATTCCACCTCACGCCCAACGGTACTCTATCACACTTTTGGCACACAGTCATTATTTGAATATAACTATCAATTTAATGAAATTTCATCAACAAACAAGAAAGCCGGATTTCCTTTGCCACCGTGCCAAGCAGGAATGCTATGTTCCGCTAAAGCGGTCACTTTCACATAACGGGCAGTCACCGGATCGAAAGTCAACGTATGGTTGAACACTCCATTCTTGTCATCCTGCTTCATTGCCGGATATTTTTCTGAAGCAATTTCCTTAAAGTTCTTTCCGTCTTCGGATACAGCTACAGAAAAAGCACGGGCATCAAACACCCAGTCACCTTTTTCCACACAAGTAGAAATAGAAGCGCTGCTGATTTCTGTCGGTTGCTGCATATCAATAACTGCTTCCATATCATTTTTATAGAAAGCAATCCAACGGCCCGTCTTATAGTTACCGTTACCTTTCAATCCGTCCACCAAAGTGGGAGCGCCTTTGAATTCATATTGCTTGTTTACCGGTTGCAACATAGTGACAGGTTTCATACTAGCCTTGTTAAAAGCAATTTCCTCTGTAACCACACGGCTATTTCCTGCAGGACGTACAGTAATCGCTTTAAAAGTACAATTCTGTTTCAATTTCAATGTTTCCGTATACAACTGGGAAGCAGCGGAAGGTTCCGTTCCATCCAAAGTGTAATAGATAGGACTATTATCAATAGTAGACAAAGTAACATCCAGCGTACCATCTTTCGGATTAGGAGTAAATACAGCATTTACATCAAAGACATGCTTGGCATAATTATATTTATAAACATCATAAATATCTACCAACTGAGGCAAACGCTTCAAGAAACCTTCATAGTTTTTCTTTTCCGGCATGGTCCACTGAATTTCAGACAAAGCAGCCATACGGGGTAATTCCATATATTCTACCTGACTGTAGGTAGGAATGTATTCAGTCCATAAGTTGGCCTGTACGCCAATGATGTATTTCTGCTCTTCCGGAGTCAGATCAGCCGGCATCGGCTCATAGTTATATACTGTTTCAACGGGTACATATCCACCAATAGCCTCAGGTTCATTAGCAATATCCTTGGTTTGGTAATAGTCGAAATACAAATAAGTATTAGGAGTCATAATTACATCATGTTTCTGTTTTGCGGCTTCAATACCTCCGGCAACACCACGCCATGACATTACAGTGGCATTGGGAGCCAATCCGCCTTCCAGAATTTCATCCCAACCGATAATCTGACGTCCGTGTCCGTTCAGGAACTTCTCTGCATGATTGATAATGAAACTCTGCAATCTTTCCTCGGCAGTATGATTCTTGTCAGACTTAAGACCTAAAGCCTTGATACGAGCCTGGCACTTTGGACATTTTGTCCAACGCACTTTAGGACATTCATCACCACCTATATGTATATAAGAGCTTGGGAATAATTCCACCACTTCGTCCATGACTCCTTCCATAAACTGGAAGAAGGTGTCGGTAGGGCAGAATACTTGGTCAAACACACCCCATAATTTGCAAACTTCGTAGGTGCTGTCCGGAGTACAGGACAATTCAGGGTAGCAAGCGATAGCGGCCAAGGCATGTCCAGGTAACTCTATCTCCGGAATGACAGTGATATATTTGCTTTGAGCGTATGCAACGACTTCTTTTATTTCGTCTTGTGTGTAAAAACCTCCGTGGGGCTTGCCGTCATATTTGAATGGGTAATGGGTATAGAAATAATCCACCATGGTTTCTGAACGTTGGGAACCGATTTCGGTCAGTTTGGGATACTTTTTGATTTCGATTCTCCAGCCTTGATCTTCTGTCAGATGCCAGTGGAAACGATTCATTTTGTAGATGGCCATC
>OLRV01003827.1_pt1 | contig 10112 bp, 8 predicted proteins | sample 1672421 | NCBI WGS metagenome assembly OLRV01 (sample SAMEA3136684, study PRJEB25190) | human gut metagenome | biome: human gut; feature: human-associated habitat; material: faeces | place: Austria | collected 2013
CCCTACGAGTACTACGAGAAGTACGGCGTCCGCCGTTATGGCTTCCACGGCACCAGCCACAAGTACGTCAGCCATCGCGCTGCCGAGTTCCTGGAGGAGCCTATCGAGCGCCTGAAGCTCATCACCTGCCACCTGGGCAACGGTTCTTCCATTGCCGCTGTCGACCAGGGCAAGGTCATCGACACCTCCATGGGCATGACCCCGCTGGCCGGTCTGATGATGGGTACCCGCTGCGGTGACCTGGACCCCTCTGTGGTCAACTACCTGAAGTACAACCTGGGGATCACCGGCCACGAGCTGGACGAGATCCTGAACAAGAAGTCCGGCCTGCTGGGTGTTTCCGGCGTGTCCAGCGACAAGCGCGACGTCGAGGAGGCCGCCATGAACGGCAACAAGCGCGCACAGCTGGCCAGCGACATGCTGAACTACCAGATCAAAAAGACCATCGGCAGCTACATTGCCGCGATGGGCGGCGTGGATGCCATCGTCTTTACCGGCGGCATCGGCGAGCATGACGCCGACTCCCGCGCCAAGATCTGCCATCACATGGATTGGCTGGGCATCCGCATCGACACCGACAAGAACCGCGATGCCCACAAGCAGAAGAAGGACGTTGTGGAGGTCACCGCTTGGGGCGCCCGCGTCCGCACGCTGATCATCGAGACCAACGAGGAGCTGATGATTGCCCGCGACACGAAGGAAGTCATCGAGAAGTAAGTCTTACTTTTCTTGAAAGAAAAGTAAGCAAAAGAACTTTCAATATTTTTTCCCGGAAACGGGTTATAGCGAGAGGCTGCGGCATGGGGCTTGACCTTGTGCGGCAGCCTCTTTTGTGGTATAATCGGCTTAATGAGGTCGTATATTTGAATTTCAGGAGGGTTGTCCGTATGAGCAGCAAGGTTTCAAAAGGCATTGCACTGCTTCTCTTTGGCATCCTGCTCTGCGCAGGCAGTGGGGAAATCAACGCCACGATTCTGTACAATCTCGGTGATTTCCCGTTTGCCGCGATAGGCGTCATTGTAGGGGTCGTGGGGCTGTATATGGTGTTTAATAAAGCGGAGTAAGCGGCGCGGGCGGCATGTATGCCGCCCCTACATGGGCGACCTGGCGGGAGTAAGGGGCAATAAAGGCAATGTGCGGCGGAGGGGCAAGTCCCCTCCCTACAATATGGAAGATTAAATTGCAGTACCGGCAAGGTGGAAGGTCGGGCATTCCCGGCCCCTACCGAGTGGTAAACGGATGCGTTTACGCTATATGTTTCAACATTGTTCGGCTGACGTTGTGGAAAAGTCTTGCAATTTGTACCTTATTATAATAGTATAAAGACAATATGTTTGAAATGAGGTTTTCCCATGATCCTGGCATTGAATATCGGCAACTCCAATATTACGTTTGGCGGGTATACGCCGGACGGCAAGCTGGTGTTTTCGTCGCGGCTGTTTGCGGACACGGCGCTGAGCAGTGATGAGCTCCTGTACAAAATCGTAAACATGCTGGCGCTGTACGGGGCGGAGCCGCAGCAAATCACGGCGGTCATCTTTTCCAGCGTGGTGCCGGCGCTGACGCCGCGGCTGCGCGAGGCCCTGCGCAAAATGTGCGAGTGCCAGATCATGGAGGTCGGCCCCGGGCTGAAAAGCGGGGTGCGCATCCGCATGGACAACCCGGCCCAGCTGGGCGGTGAGCTGCTGTGTGCCATCGTGGGCGCGCTGCAGCGGTGCACGCCGCCCTGCGTGGTGGTAAACTTTGATACCGCCACTACCCTGCTGGCTGTGGACAGCACCGGCGCACTGGTGGGCGGCAGCATCCTGCCGGGGCCGCAGTGCTCGCTGTCGGCGCTGGTGCGCAACACGGCGCAGCTGCCCCAGGTGGAGCTGGAGGCCCACCCGCGGCGTCTGCTGGGGGCCAACACGGCGGACTGTCTGCACAGCGGCATTGTGTACGGCACGGCGGCCATGCTGGACGGCATGGTCGCGCAGATCCGCGCAGCGCTGGGCGCACCCGACGCGCCGGTGGTCGCAACCGGCACGCTGCCCGACAGTGTGCGCACGGCGTGTGCGACGGATATTGTGTACCGCGAGACGCTGGTGCTGGAAGGGCTGTATTGGATCTGGAAGAAGAATACGCGGAAGTGACGTTGGTTACCGGTATATAAGGTAAGAGGGCGTCGTGGGCAAGGCGGCGCGGAGCGGTCAAGGCCGCTCCCTACGGGCCGGGGCTGTAACGTCTGCCGACGTAAAGTTGCGGGCCGGGCATGCCCGGCCCCTACGGGGTGGTGGATGGTTGGCGGGTGCTGGCCGGGAGGTGCGGGCGGCATATAGGCCGCTCCCTGCGGGCAGGCGTATTGTACTATCCGTATTCCGGACAAACATCATTCTATATCCAAAGAGGTGCTGCTTGCGCCTCTTTCTTTTTTTGTGGTGTCGTGTTATAATATATTATGTATAGTTATGTACAAAATTTACAGAGAAAGGTATTTATTCATCACCTATGCAGCATTTGAAAAACTTTAACTGGAAGAAATTTCTCTTGCAGGGGGTGCTCCCCTGCCTGCTGGCGGTGGCGGTGGGGTTCATCTCCCGCTATCAGCTGGAGCTGTCCGACGGCGTGACCGAGAGCTTTTTGCAGCTTCAATGGCCGCTCTACGCGCCGCTCAATGCGCTGACCGCCTTTTGCCTGACGCTGATTTTGTTTGCGCTGCTCGGCAAGTGGAGCCGCGCAACGGGCATTTCGGGCGCGGTGTTCACCATCATTGCGCTCATCAACTACTACACCCGCGACCTGCACGGCTCGGCGCTGATGCCCCAGGACATTTTGAACCTCGGCACCGCCGCCGAGGTCATGGGCAGCTACACCCTGAAAATCACGCAGGACGTTGTGAAGATCGTGCTGCTCTACCTGCCGATTCTGGCGATTGTGTTCGTGCAGGCGCAGCTGGTCAAGGGTGCGCCTAAGCGCGCCGGCTGGAAGGCCCGCGGCGTGCGGGCGGCGGGCAGCGCGCTGGGCGTGTTTCTGGTCATGTTCTTCGGCTACTTCGGCCCCGTGACCATCAAGCCCAAGACGACCTACGGCTGGGCGTGGCAGAACACCTACTACACCTACGGCTATCTGGCCGGGACGATTGAGGCCACCAGCCTGATGGCCGACCCTGTCATTGAGCCGGAGAACTACAACGACGCTGCGGCGGTGAACACCGCCCGCAAGGCCGACGACTACACCGCCCCTGCCAGCCCCGAGAGCGCCGAGGACTACCCCGACATTGTGCTGATCCTGTCCGAGAGCTTCTACGACTTTGACCTTGTCACCGACCTGCAGGCCGACACCGACATCATGCCGGTCACCAAGAACCTGCCCAACTCGGTCTACGGCCACACGATCAGCCCCCATGTGGGCGGCGGCACAAACTCCACCGAGTACGAGATGCTGACCTCCAACTCGCTGATCCTGATGCCCAGCATCACGCCGTTCAACTGGCTGAACCTGTACAACGCCAACAGCGTTGTCAGCTACCTCAAGGGTCTGGGCTACTCCACGATGGCCGCCCACCCCTACACGAACTCCAACTACCGCCGCGACTCCGCCTGGCTGGCGCTGGGCTTTGACGAGACCCATTTCCAGAGCGATTTTACCACGCAGGAGACCTACGGGGACCGCCCGTACCAGACCGACTCGGCCACCTACCGCGACTGGGAAACGATGTACGAGGCCATGCCGGAGGACAAGCCGCGGTTCAGCTTCCTGGTCTCCATCCAGAGCCACGGAGACTACGATATGAACGATGCGTCGCTGGATATTGTCCACGCCGCCACAGACTACGGCGACTACGATGCGCTGATGGACGAGTACCTGAGCTGCATCAAAATGACCGACGCCGCCGTGCAGGAGCTGTGCGATTACTTTACCGCGCAGTACGAAAAGACGGGCCGCAAGGTCATTGTGGCCATGGCCGGTGACCACGCGCCCAGCTTTGTGGGCCATGTGGCCGACCCCAGCTTTGCCGAAACCGACAACGAGCTGCAGATTCTCGAGCGCAGCACGCCGTTTTTCATCTGGGCCAACTACCCGCTGGAGCACACGGCAGCCGCCACCAGCACCACCGACCCGCTGAACCGCATGGACATGGTCATGCTGACCCCCACCCTGCTGCAGCAGGCGGGTCTGCCCCTGAGCGACTACTACGAGTACCTGCTGGAAATGAAGCACAACACCCCCGTTGTGACCGCCGCCAACGACTACATGAAGGTGGACGGCAGCACAGCCGAATACGGCGCAGACCCCGCGCTGGACGAGTGGGCCAAGGGGTATCTGATGCTGGAATACAACAACATCGGCGCGCACGCCAAGCGCGACCAAAGCATTTTTGACCCCGCCGAATAAAGAGGAGGCATCCCTATGACAGGTCTGAAACGAACCCCGCGCAGCCGCGGCGGCTTTACGCTGGTGGAGCTGATCGTGGTATTGGTGATTCTGGGTGTGCTGGCGGCCTTTGCCGTCCCGGCGCTGACCGGGTACATTGACAGCGCCAAGGAAAAGCAGGCCGTCAGTGAGACGCAGGCGTGTGTGATGACGGCGACCCGGCAGGGTGCGCAGAACTACGCCTTGGTGCAGAACGCATCGATAACGGGAAAAGGCGATGGTGCAGATGCCCTGACAAACTGGGCAGGCACGTTGACAAACGAGGTTCCCACCGTGACCGGCGGAGATGTAGCACTTACCGAGGGCAGCGGGCAGTATCTGCTGCATGTGGAAAAAGCCCCCAGCGGCAGTAAAACGCCTGTCGGCCTTGCCTCGCAGGCAGGCGTGAGCGGTACCGTGCAGGGGATGACCTGCAACGCCAGCGGGCAGGTTTTGTACTTAGTGTATACCAGCGCCGATGGGATACAGGTCGTATACACGAACGCGGGAACTACCGCGAGTGTAAATATCGGCAGTGATGAGGCTGTTGTTGTGCCGACGCCGAAGAAAAATGACCCCTCCGGCGGCGGTGAAACCGGCGGGGGCAGCACCGGGGGCGGCATTTCCGGCGGCGGTACGACCGGCAGCACCGCTACAGCAGATAAACATCAGTTCATTATCCACTTGGAGGATATTGAAACTAAAAATTTTGCGCCTTTTGCAAACAGAAAATATACCATTAAAAGCGGCGATAACGTCTTTGAGGTTAGATCTGACAGCAACGGTGATATTCTGTTGGATATTTCTCCTAATGAGCACCCTCGTCCCAACACTGTTATCGGGGATACGAAGACTACTATCACCGAAGATAAAGTTCCTGATGGCTACCAAGCCATTCCCAGCAGTACAAAAATCTATATCAATGTTTTCAATGAGGGGGACGACTATCATCTCAATTCCATACAGAATAACGGAAATGACAATCCATTTGATATCGATATGACTAAAAGGCAGCTTACCATTATGCGCTTTCCCGTTGCCAAATTGAAGCTGCGCGTCACTGACCCTGATGAAAATCCGCTGTCCGGTGCTACCTTTGCTATTAAGGACGGCTCAACCCTTGTTGGCGAATTCACCAGTGATAGTAAAGGAGAATGCTCCATTCCTGTCAAACTGCATGATAAAGATAACATCGGGTATTCTGATGCTTTCCTAACTGCCAGCGACGAAAATAGCCAAACTTATGATATAACAGAAACCAGCCTGCCTGAAGGATATCAGGGAGGCTTCAAATGTTCGTTTCGTTTACATTATAAGCAATATCCCTCTCCCTCTACTCTGCCTTCCCATCATACAACCTGGTTCTATATTGAGGCTTTTAACGGTACATATAGTCTGGAAAGCACTGTTGGTGATAATGATACTTTTCATGTCACAAACAACAAACGCTAACTCTGCACTGTCTATATCCGTAAAATTGATAACGCCGGAAATCCTGTATCCAACGCCAATCTAAAAGCTGACAATACTGGCAGCTTCGTTACACCAGAGCATAAACCAAAATATAGCAGACTGTCGAAAAACGCTTGTAGGGGCGAGCATTGCTCGCCCGTGCCCGTTTGCCTTGCAAGAAAACTGTCCCGGAAAATGCGTTGCTGCGGTAAGTTGGCGGGCGGCCAATGTTCACCCCTACGCACGCAATAAGGCAAGAATGCAATTTATTGACGGTCTGCTATATAATTTCACCCTCAATCAATAAGAAAGCCCCCACCCAGCCGCAGAACATCTACGGTTGGGTGGGGGTGGTTTATTTGTAGGGATTGCAGGGGCGCGGCGGCAGCGGCAACACGCCCGGGCGGATATGGGCTCCGCCCTTGCGTTCTCTGCCTATCACAAAAACTCTTTCCAGTAAATCTCTGCGCTTCTCGTCATCTCCCGGGAAAAGTCGCTCGCGTACTTGCGCTTGCAAAATGCCTGCACGGCTTTGTCAAAGTCGTAGTCGAGCTGGCCGTTGGCGGCGGCTTTCGCCGCAAAGTCGGCGCGCAGCTCGTCGGGCGTGCGGTCCGTGTACACATTCTCGCAGACGACGGCCTGCTCGGCAAAGCGGGCGGGCTTGGGGCGGCGCTGCTGCTGCTCCGTGGGGCGGCCAAACACCAGCATACAGGCGGGCACAACGTACTGCGGCAGGTGCAGGGCGTCGCGCATGGCCTCAGCATTCTCGAGGACGTCGCCTATGTAGCAGCTGCCGATGCCCAGAGACTCGGCGGCGACCACGGCGTTCTGGGCGGCAATGCAGGTGTCGGCCACGGCCAGCATCAAGTCCCCTGCCCCGGGCTTGCGGGCGTCCGTGATGCCCGCGGCGTGGTAGGCGTTGAGCCAGCGGCGGCAGTCGGCCAGGAACACCAGCACCAGCGGCGCCCCGGCAATGAACGGCTGGTGGTCGCACAGGTCGGCCAGCGTGGCCTTCAGCGCCGGGTCGGTGATGTCCAGGATCGTGTACAGCTGCTGGTTGCCCGCCGTCGGTGCCTGGAACGCCGCGTTCAGGATGGCCGCCCGCTCGTCCGGCGTGACGGGGTCGGGGGTGAATACCCGCACGCTTTTGCGGGCGGAGAGGGCGGAGAGGATAGCGTTGTTTTCCATGATAAGCTCCTTTAAGCCTTCCCCCGAGGGGGGAAGGCAAATTAAAATCAATTTTTCCGTTTCTTCAAAAACTTCCCGATCAGCGTATCCAGCATGCTCAGCACCTCGCGGATGTTCAGCACGCAGACCACCGCGGTGATGCCCACGACGGGCAGCGCCCAATGGGTCAGGTTCATCATGCACCAGATCTCCGCCAGCACCAGCGCCAGATTCAGCACAAGCCACGCCGGGTGGAAGTCGATCTCCAGCAGACCGCGGGTCGAGTAGGCGCGCAGCAAAAACACCAGCATCAGGCTCAGGAAGCTGGCCGGGGTTACGCCCCACGGGCCCCACTGCAAAATGAACAGGTAGTTCAGAATCAGGTTCAGCACCGCACCGGCCAGCATTGTGAACAGCGAGCCGGTAGACCGTTTATACACGACGTAGACGCTGTTCAGGAACTGGTTCAGGCAGGTCAGCATCGAGCAGAGCGTCAGGAACGGAACAAACGTCCAGGCGTCAAAATATTCAGCCTTGAACACCCTCATGAGCAGCTGGCACAGCATGATGATGCCCGCCACGCAGCAGAACAGCACGCTGGCATACACGCGGAATATCTTGGAGAAGAACGCCTCGCGGTCCGTCTCCTCGGTCACGGCGGAGAGCTGCCACGCCTCGTAGAAGATGCTGCCCAAAATCGTGATGATCTGCGGCAGGAAGTACCCCGCCGACAGCAGCCCGACCCAGTGGTTGCCGCTGCGGCCCGCGTAGCCCTCGCACATGCCCTGCACAAAGAACATGTCGCTGGCGTTGATGATCCAAAAGCTGATGGACGCCGGGATCATCGGCAGGCAGTAGCGCAGCATCTCTTTCCACAGCGCCTTGTCAAACGCCTTGGGCTTGAAGTACCGCCAGCACCCGCCCGCAATGAACACAAACACCATGGATGTCAAATCTGCCAGCGCGTTTGCCAGCAAAAAGCCTGCAGCGCCCATTTTTAAGACGCTCAGGAACAGCAGGTAGTAGAGCAGCAGGCTCAGCGTTGTCAGCACACCGTCTATGGCGACCAGCCGGTTCAGCATCCGCGAGCGGATGAACTGGGTACACAGCGTTCTCATACAGCTGGCCAGCACGCAGAGGTACAAAAAGCCCAGGTACTCCGCAGCGTTGGGGATGAGCCGTACCAGCGGCATGGCCAGCAGCAGCACCACAAAGCCCAGCCCGATAGTCGCCGCGCCGTTGACAAAGACGCTGGATTTGTTGGTCGCTTTGTCCAGCCCGAACCGGATGACCGCATAGGCCACGCCAAGGCTGACCACCGGGATCAGCAGGTTTGTGGCCTGCTGCAAAAGGCTGGACACGCCCATAACGTCCGGCGAGTCGAGCGCGTAGCTCAGATACGGGCGGATGAAGAAGCTGAGCAGCTTGGAGCTGAAGTTGGAGATGGCAAACAGCAGCGTGTTGCTGACCAGCGTCGTATATTTTTTCTGTGGAGACGGCAAGATGGGAACCTCCCTTGTTTGTAGAGTATGAAGCCTTCCCCTCCGGGGGAAGGTGGCCGAGCGAACGCGAAGGTCGGATGAGGGTAAACCTTCCGCCGGCACCCCGCTCACGGGCAATCGCGGCAGACTCCCGCTCTCACCGCAGCTTCAGCATCCGTTCCCGCTGCTTATAATCCGGCAGCACCTCCGCCACCGCGGCCCAGAACGCCGGGCTGTGGTCGGGGTGGGCAAAGTGACAGAACTCATGCACAACAACGTACTCCTGCGCGGGCAGCGGCATCGTGCAGAGCCGCCGCGCAAACGCCAGCGTGCCGGTGCGCAGACTGCACGACCCCCAGCGGGTGTTCATGTCGCGCACCGCAATTTTGGGCATCGCGCCGCCCGGGCAGGTCGCCGCGAACTGCGGATAGTATGCCCGGCACAGCGCCTGCATATAGGCCAGCGCCTCGGCCTTGGGCGGCAGTGCGGGGGCCTCGGCGGCCTCTCGTTCGCGCCGGGCCGCGGCACGCGCCTGTGCGGTGCGCACCCAGTCGGCCCGCGCCGTGACAAAGGCGTCCACATAAGCCGCAGGCACCCGCGGCGACGCACTGGCCGCCACACTGCCGTCGGCCCGCACGCGCAGGTTGATGTTGCGCACCCGCCGCCGCGTCAGCGTGTAGGTGATGCCGCCCGCCGTCCGCTCCATGCCCGGCCCCCCTTTTGCAAAAGTATATAGTTTATTGTACACGCATTTGCCCAAAAGTGCAACAGTTGCCTGCGGCGGCGCATTGTGATATGATACTGCCAAAAGGGGGCTTTTGCATGAAATCGCTGTTTTTTGTTCTGCCCGCCCTGCTGCTGGGCCTGACGGCCTGCGGCGCGCCGGTGGCCGCCGTGACCCTGCCCGACACCGTGCAGGTCGAAAAGACCCAGACCGCCGAGACCGCCGTCCTCTACGAGGATGCCGACGGGCGTGAGGTCAGCCCCCGCCGCGCCGCCCTGACCGAGTGGCGCTGGTCTGTGGCCGATGACACGATTGCCGAGGTCGATCCCAGCGGCATTGTGACCGGTCTGCGCGGCGGCTCGACCACCCTGACGCTGCAAAGCGCCGACGGGAAAATTTCCGCCAGCTGCCCGGTGCAGGTGTCCAGCCCGCTGCGCGGCATTGCTTTGGACGATTACACGCTGTATTTTGACGACGAGCTTGTGACCTGGATCACCGCCGACGGCACGCGCGAGTCCGACTATGCCTACGCCAGCCGCGTCGGCGCAGTCTGCCATCTTCTGCCGGAGGACACCACCGACCACCCCGCCGTGACCTATCACATCGCCGACGAGCGCATCGCCCGCTTCGACGGCTCCTGGCTCATCCCCGTGAATTACGGCACCACGATCCTGACCGCCGACTGCGGCGGGTTTACAGCGCAGTGTACCGTAACGGTGGTCAGGCCGGAGGAATAGGCAAAAAAAAACGAGGGGATGTACAACATGACCCTCCCGTCCATCTCCCGCGCCCTAAAAACAGCCCGCGGGGCTGTTTTTGCCCCGCGGGACGCGGACGCGGGGCCCGGGCTGTTCGATTCCCGTACTCCTCTACTCCTTACAATGTACAATAAAAAG
>OLRV01003831.1_pt1 | contig 10107 bp, 10 predicted proteins | sample 1672421 | NCBI WGS metagenome assembly OLRV01 (sample SAMEA3136684, study PRJEB25190) | human gut metagenome | biome: human gut; feature: human-associated habitat; material: faeces | place: Austria | collected 2013
ACAACAGGCCAACAGTGATTTGAATGGCATAGATGCTCCCGAAATTGCTTTAGGATATGCAGTCAGCTATCCGCTGGGTGTAGTAGGTATCATCCTTTCCCTGCTTGCTTTGAAATATCTCCTTCGCATCAATACTGCTCAAGAAGAAAAAGAAGCAGAAGTCGGTCTGGGACATCTCCAGGAACTTACCGTACGCCCTATCTCCATTGAAGTGAGAAACGAATCGGTAGACGGCATCAGGATTAAAGAACTCCGCCCGTTACTGAACCGTAAGTTTGTCATTTCCCGCATCAAACACCGCGAGGGTGGAGAAACCGAATTGGTCAATTCCGAAACAATTCTACATGTAGGGGATATCATATTAGTGATCTCTACCCCGATTGACGTGGAAGCAATCACTATATTCTTCGGAAAGGAAATCAAAATGGAATGGGAACAACTGAACAAAGAGCTCATTTCACGCCGTATCCTGATTACTAAACCGGAATTGAACGGGAAAACGCTTTCACAACTCAAAATCAGAAATAACTTCGGAGCAAACATCACCCGCGTCAATCGTTCGGGAGTAGACTTGGTAGCCTCTCCACAATTACAGTTACAAATGGGAGACCGTGTCACCATTGTAGGTTCCGAACTGGCTGTTGCCCATGCAGAGAAAGTACTTGGCAACTCCATGAAACGCTTAAATCATCCGAACCTGATTCCTATCTTTATAGGTATCGCTTTAGGATGTATTCTGGGAAGTCTTCCTTTCGCATTTCCCGGAATTCCGCAACCTGTGAAACTAGGATTGGCAGGCGGTCCGCTCATCGTTTCTATCCTGATTAGCCGTTTCGGTCCGAAATACAAGCTGATTACTTATACCACCATGAGTGCCAACCTGATGCTTCGTGAAATCGGTATCGTTCTCTTCCTTGCCAGTGTCGGTATAGATGCCGGTGCCAATTTCGTGCAAACGGTAGTCGAGGGAGACGGATTACTATACGTAGGTTCCGGTTTCCTTATCACCGTTATCCCGTTGCTTATAATCGGTGCTATCGCAAGATTATATTATAAGGTAAACTACTTCACCCTGATGGGATTGATAGCCGGCAGTAATACCGACCCACCGGCATTGGCTTATGCCAATCAAACAACCTCCGGAGATGCTCCGGCAGTGGGATACTCTACAGTTTATCCGTTATCAATGTTCCTCCGTATTCTAACGGGACAGATGATATTATTAGCAATGATGTAAATCAAGTTTAGCATATAAACAATAAAGCCGGCTATATCCAAATGGAATATGCCGGCTTTATTTATTTTTTCAATCTGCTTTTCTATCCTGTCATACAAGCTGCAGTTTCTTTACTACAAATTCTTCAATGAACCGCACTGTCTCTTCAATTCCCAAAGAAGAAGAATCAATGCACAAATGATAAGTAGCTGCTGCTCCCCATGTTTTATAGCTATAATAATTATAGTATTCCGAACGTCTCTTATCCGCCTTTTCCATCATTTCTTCTGCAAATTTCAGATATTCTTCTTTTGTCCAAAATGACATTTCTTTGTGTTCCTCCGTTCCCATTGTTCCCGCCTTCTGCGCCGGATTGCATGGAAGATGATAATACCGTACTGCATGGTTAAAAATGGCGCTTAACTGACCATGTATTGTTTTAAGGTATGTCGTGGAATACGACGCACCCTTTTCATCACGATAGGCCAGCAATTCATTTTGCCAGGCAATGATATCTTTCGGCTCAATCTCCGCTATTTTCCGATTTTCAAAATAAGGAAGTATTTTCGTCCTGATAACATGACTCTTTGATTCCCAGGTATTTTCTTTCAATCGCTGTCTCTTATCAGCCTCATAAATTTCAAAGAAACTTCCAAAGGTCATATCCAAACTGGACGAGTTCTTCAGCCTCTGTTCCCTTTCCCAGTTCTGGGCATCCCGTTTCGTCAGAAATCCTCTTTTTTGTGTCTGTTTCCGTTCTCCTTTCCAATTCACATATCGGAATACCACTCGCCACATCCCCGTGGCTTTATCTTTGTATACAGCCATTGCATTCCTCCTTCCTGCTTACTCGCTGTAACACATTTTTTTACGAAAATAATTGGTATTTACCCTTCCTGCTACCGTATAGTAGCCCTGTTCCCTTAATTCCGCATTGAGTCATCTCAAAATCTTGTAAGCACTGGATTTTGAGATTCCCATTTCTTCTGCAATATCATCTGCGTTCATAAATGTCTTATTTTCCATTCTATCTCTCCTTTCCTAACTTTTTTTGTTTAGCCTCCTTATTTGCATAATACTAAACTTTTTTAGTTAGATCAAGTGCGATATTAAATAATTTTGTTTAAGTTTTTCTTGCTATTCATAGAGGCTCATGTTATACTACACTTAAACAAATATGCTTATTTTATATTTAAAGGAGGCAGCTTATGGCAATTGGACAACGCATTCGATATTTCCGCACCCGTATCGGTATGACCCAGAAACAATTAGGCGAAGTTCTTGGTTTTCTTGGAAAAACTTCGGACGTCCGTGTGGCACAATATGAATCAGAAGCAAGAATTCCGAAAGAAAATCTGGTAAAGGAAATGGCACACTTGTTTCACATCAGCCCCAAAGCACTGACTGTCCCAGAGATTGACACTTACATAGGATTGATGCACACACTTTTTTCTTTGGAAGATATGTATGGATTGACTATCGGAGAGGTGGAGGGGTGCCCTACTCTCACGCTGGATTATTCTGTTGTCACACCCGGCTCCACGCTTGAATCTTCTCTTCGTTCTTGGATGGAACAGGCTAAAAAGCTAAAAAACGGTGAAATCAGCAAGGATGAATATGATGAATGGAGATATCGATACCTGGAACTCAATACCTATCAGTATTTGATGAAATCCCATTCCGAGAAAAAGGATACAAAGAACGCTTAAAAGAAAAAACCTTACCGATATTCAGTTTTTCATTCTGAAAATCAGTAAGGTTTTTATATGTCTCAGATAAAATCATTTTCTGAATCGTGTATTTATGTTGCCATTTTGTTGCCAATACTTAAGCATATTTGCTTGGAATCCGCATAAACACTGGATTTTTACAGGCCACTACACTATTCAAACTCGATCGTTGCCGGTGGTTTTCCGGTGCAATCATACATAACGCGATTGATGTGTTTTACTTCGTTTACAATTCTGCTCGTTGTTTTTCCGATGACATCCCACGGAATTTCTGCGCTTTCGGCTGTCATGAAATCGGTAGTGGTTACGGCACGGAGGGCAATGGCATAATCATACGTTCTTTCATCTCCCATGACTCCGACGGAGCGCATGTTGGTCAGGGCTGCGAAGTACTGGCCGATTTCGTGGGCGATTCCGGCTTTGTCAATTTCTTCACGCCAGATTGCGTCGGCATCCTGAACCATTTTAACTTTCTCAGCGGTTACTTCACCGATGATACGGATGCCAAGTCCCGGGCCCGGGAATGGCTGACGGAATACGAGGTATTCCGGGATGCCGAGCTCAAGGCCGGCTTTTCTTACTTCGTCTTTGAAAAGGTTGCGCAGCGGCTCGATGATTTCTTTGAAATCTACGTAGTCCGGCAGTCCTCCGACGTTATGATGGGATTTGATGACGGTGGATTCTCCGCCGACGCCGCTCTCTACAACGTCTGGGTAGATGGTTCCCTGTACCAGGAAGTCTACAGCACCAATTTTCTTTGCTTCTTCTTCGAAGACGCGGATGAACTCTTCGCCGATGATTTTACGTTTTCTCTCCGGCTCTTCTACGCCTTTTAATTTTGCATAGAAACGCTCCTGTGCGTTGACGCGGATGAAATTCAGGTCGTATGGGCCGTCCGGTCCGAAGACTGCTTCTACTTCATCGCCCTCGTTTTTACGCAGCAGGCCGTGATCTACGAATACGCAGGTCAGCTGGTTTCCGACTGCTTTGGAAAGCATAACAGCTGCTACGGAGGAATCGACTCCGCCGGACAGTGCGCAGAGGACTTTTCCGTCGCCTACTTTTTCGCGGATAGCTTTGATGGATTCTTCTACGAAGGAGTCCATGTGCCAGTCGCCGGCGCAGCGGCAGACATTGTATACAAAGTTGGAAAGCATTTTCTTTCCTTCTTTGGTGTGCAGAACTTCTGGATGAAACTGGGTTGCATAGAGGTTTTTCTCTACGTTTGCAACGGCTGCTACCGGACAGTCATCCGTATGGGCGATGATTTCGAATCCCGGAGCTGCTTTGGAGATGTAGTCGTTGTGGCTCATCCAGCAGATGGTTTTTTCGGATACGTTCTCAAACAGTGCGGAACTGGTATCTACAGTTACCTCAATTTTTCCATATTCTCTGACCGGTGCTACTTCTACTTTTCCGCCGAGCAGATGCATCATCAGCTGTGATCCGTAGCAGATGCCGAGGATCGGGATTCCAAGTTCAAAAATTTCTTTTGTATAAGTCGGGGAATCCGGCAGATATGCGCTGTTCGGGCCGCCGGTGAAGATAATACCTTTCGGCTGAATTTCTTTGATCTTTTCGATGTCTGTTTTGTAAGAATAAATCTCACAGTAAACGTTGCACTCACGTACACGTCTTGCAATTAACTGATTGTACTGACCGCCAAAATCAAGTACGATAACCGTTTCTCTTTTCAAGAACGTTCCCTCCTGTTTTTTCTTCTGTGCATGATGAACTACATGCGTTTTTTGGGTTTGATGCTAATTATAGTAAAGAAACCGTAAAATTTCAACCCCTGAAGTACAGGAATCGTGTTCTTTTCACTGTACTTCGGAGGTTTTTCTTTTTTTCGGGTCCTTATTCTCCGATGGTGATGGTGTAGCCTGCCTGGAAGGTTTCCCCGGCTTTCAGGTGCTGTTCGCCGTATTTGTCTTTTAATTCGCCGTCAAAGCCGACGTTGTCGCAGCGGCCGATCCATGGCTCGAGGCACACGAACGGGGCATCTGCTTTTGGCTTGGACCATACGCCGACGCTCGGGAAGCCTTTGCAGGTGAGAGTGACATACGGTTTTCCATCAACTTCTACGCCGACGCGCTCGACCTGGGTGTTGTCGAAGATCAGGGCGTCCTCGTCGAAAAGAGTTCTGGTGTACGGGATTCTGCCGTCCTGAAGTTTCAGTTTTCTCGGATGTGCGGCATCGACGCCTGCTGTTTCCGGGTCGATCAGGACGTATTCGAGTTCGGTCTCGGTGTGGTTTTCCAGGCCTTTGTTGAAGACGATGTCATACTGTTCCGGAATCATGAATGCAGGATGTCCGCCGACGGAGAAGTACATGTCATCATCACCGGTGTTTTCTACGTTCCAGGTTATGGTCAGGGTTCTGCCGGAGAGTTCCTGGGTTACGGTGAAGGCAAAATCGAACGGGTAGACTTTTTTTGTTTCTTCGGTCGATACCAGGCGGTGTACTGTTTTGTTTGCGGTGTTTTCGATGCACTCGAATTCGTTGTCGCGGGCGAAACCGTGCTGGCCCATCGGATATTTGACTCCTTTATGGGTGTAGAAGCCGCCGTTTACTTTTCCGACGAACGGGAACAGGACCGGTGCGTGGCGGTTCCAGAAGGCCGGATCGCCGATCCAGACTGCCTCACGGTCAGCCGCTTTATCGTAGATGCTGCTAAGTTCTGCGCCGTGATCGCTGATCTGCACACGCAGTTTTTCGTTTTCCATGGTTCTCATACTCTGTTTCCCCCTGTTTTCTTTCATTTTTTGTAACTATTCAGAGCCATGCGAAATTGCATGGCGCTGAATAGTTACCATTTTTAGAATTTATTCCGGATAGACGAGACGGGATTCATCAATTCCGTACAAAACCTCATCCAGGTATTTTTTGCCAAGGTAATTTGCCATGGACAGATTCATATCCAGATAGTTTCCGCAGTCTTTCGGGGATGCACCCGGGACTTCGCCCTTGAAATCGCGGATAAATTCATACATTTCTATTACGAGTGAAACGATATCTTTCGAGCTGTAATCACCGGCCAGCAGCAGGTAAAATCCTGTACGGCAACCCATTGGACCAAAATATACGGTTTTATCTTTCCACTCTTCGTGATTACGCAGGAAGGTTGCGCCAAGATGCTCGATGGTGTGGACCTCAGCGGTATTCATAACAGGCTCATCGTTTGGAGATGTCATGCGCAGATCGAAGGTTGTGATGACACTGTCACCTACGTGATCTTTTCTTGAAACATAGATGCCTGGTTTAAGTTTGATATGGTCGATCGTAAAGCTTGCAATTTTTTCCATGACTGGTATTTTCCTTTCTTTCTGTCCTTTAATAGCTGCGGAGTTCATCATCGGTATCCGCAGTGTTTTCGATGGATTTGATGATGAGATCATAACTATAGGCATCGCTTACTTTTACAGTGACGCGGTCGCCGACTTTATGACCCAGAATGGCTTTTCCTAATGGCGAGTCGATACTGACGTATCCTTTGAGAGAATTACCACGAACGGTGGTGACAAGTTTGTAGGTTTCTGTCTCATCATCTTCTTCGATGTAAACCTGGACGGTATTGTTGATGCCGACTTCGTCGTCCTTTGAGGTATCTGAAATAACGTGAGCGGTTTTGATCATTTTTTCCAGATAGCGGATGCGGCTTTCGTTGCGGTTTTTGTCCTGTTTGGCAGCTTTGTATTCAAAGTTTTCGCTGAGATCGCCCTGGGCACGGGCTTCTTTTACAGCCTCGAGTTCTTTTGGACGGACAACCAGTTTTCGGTAGTCGATTTCTTCCTGCATTTTTTTAATGTCGTTTTCGGTCAGTTTATCATACATGATTTTTCTACCTCTTTTCTTGTGAGGTTATTTTAGCACAGAATACGTTAAATTGGAAGTAGGAAGACAGCCACGGTAGAATCACTTTCTTACGCACCGGAACAGCAAATGTTCCGGTGCTGAATGAACTATAACGGTTCACTCAGCCGTGTCGCTTGGTTTTGAAGGCGGAGTTCCTTTGTTGTCGCTGTTATTTGGCATTTTTCCACCTTCGGGATCGCTCATCGTTTTAACAGACCGGGTTCCGGCGGTGGTGATGATGTCCGTGAGGGTAATCTCTTCGTTGTCGGTACCGGCAGCCAGAGTATACGTTGCGTCCAATTTCATTTCTGGGCAGGTCAAAACGATGCTGGCGTAGGCTTTTTCGGGTGTGACCGTGAAGAGGGCACTTCCATCGCTGTCTGTCAGTGTGATGGTAGTGTCAGCGGACTGGGTTTCCGTACAGTAATAGGTGACAACGGGCTGGGTGGAAGCTTCGTCGAAGCTTTCCGTCATGCCGGCACTGCCGATAGCAGCTAAGGTTCCGCCGGTCACAATTGCACTTCCGTCGTAATCGAGGGCACTGTCACCATCGCTGGTCGGCCCGTACACGATCGTAGTTCCGCCGGTCACGAGAAGACCGCCGTTGGAATCAAGACCATCACCATCGGCGGATACGGTCAGGGTTCCGCCGGCAATTTTAATGTAAAGCTCAGAGTTTCCCCCGCCTCCGGGGCCTCCCTGCATCATCTGTGGAGCATCGCCGTCAGAAGGAGCATTCCCCGGATCGAAGTCCTGCGGCGCATTTCCGTCAGACGGAGCGTTCTCCGGATCGAAGTCCTGTGATGGCTGCATATCGCTGCCGTTTTCTGTATCAGGCGGCATTTGCGAAGGTTCCTTTCCGTCTGCCGCACCGGATATGCTGCCATCATCACCGGAGTTTACGACAGCACTGCTATCGTCGTTTGAGCTTGCGGCATTGCTGTCATCGTCACCGGAACCGGCAGCATTGGCGCCAGGATTTATGGCGTTGGCGCCATCGTCGCCGGAATTTGCGGCATTGATGCCATCGTCGCTGGCGTTTATGGTAATGTCACCGCCGTTGACCACGACGCGTTTTCCTTCCAGGCCTTCGTTGCTTTTTTCAACAAGGATCGTTCCGCCACGAATGACGGTGTCGAGCTCCGCATGGAAACCGTCATCACCGGAGTTTACGGTGATGGTTCCGTCATCGACAACGATGCTGCCGGTTGCATGGAATCCGTCCTGTTCTGCCTTAACTGTAAAAACACCACCGGCAATATAGATATTTCCAAGCTCTGTGTCATCCGTATTCTTCGCTTTGACCGCACTGTTTGCAGCATCAATGTCAAAGCTTCCATCCAGAATTTTAAGCTGATCTTTGGCTGTGATCCCATTGTCTGCAGCAGTGATTTTGTAGGTTCCACCAGTGATAACAAGGTCATCTTTGGATACAATCCCGTGTTTGTAGTCTGCCTCGATGGTCAGACTTCCTGTCCCGTTGCAGACAAGATCTGATTTGGAGAAGATAACGCCGTCTACCGTGTTGTCGTCAATCTGAGTGTACTCGTTTCCACCGCCAAGCGTGTTGCTGCTGTTTTCAGCAAGCGTGATGAAAACTTTGTCCGCTTCGCGAACGTAGATGGCAGCATTTGTCTCACAGTTGATATTGACTCCATCGAGTACGATCTGAACCTTGTCGGAATCGGATGCGTCTACGATAATCTGGCCATCCTCAAGTGTTCCGCTTACGACGTAAACACCTTCTTCTGTGATGGTAATTGTGCTGCCGTCTGCTTTGGCTCCGCTGCCGGAGACGGTAGCTGTCGTCTTATTAAGTGTAATTTTTACGGCTTCTGATACTTTATAGCTTCCGCTCTTCTCACGGTCTGTGAATTCGGTGTCGATAGTGGATTCGGTCAGTTCCAGGTCAAAATTAATATCGGAAGCACTTTCCATTGCATTTTCCGAATCTGTGCTCTCTGATGTGGTATCCGCGTTGTCGGCAGATGTTTCGCCGGTTGACTCTGTACGGGCAGATTCGGCATTTACAGAGCTGGAAGATGTCACTGCTGTGCCGCATCCGCCGAAGGCCAGCGATGATGCAAGAAGCAGGCTGACGACTGCGCCGGTCTCTTTTTTTCTGTTTTTTTTCTTTCTGTTTCGATTCATTATAATTCCTCCCTTCCGGTCTGCGCACGACTGCACAGGATTTCAAGGTTTCCGTTTCTGCAGCGGAGCTGGTCAATCATGTTTTTCTCTTCGCCTTCCTCGTGGAATACGATGCGATACTCCAGCTTGAAAAGACTTCCCATATTCGTGGTTTTTACCTGTACAAGCTCGCAACGGGTCAGATACCTGGCAAAGATATCGTCAAAAACACTGGTATAATCAAGGGACTCCGGTTCGAAGATTTCCATTGACGAGCATGATCACCATCTGTACGATCACAGGCATCAGAACAAGCGTGACAGCAAAGCTTTTGGTGCATTCGCTTTTGTACCTGTAAACAGCAGCGATCAACAGTCCCAGAATCAGAGACACTGCTGTGCAGGCAAGGAACTGACCAAAGGTGAAGGCGGCGGTTGTTTCTGTAAAAACGGAACTGAATATTGTGTTAAGCATAGCAAATTCCTCCCAGAATTTTTTTATTTTCTTGTCTATTCAGAGCCCCATCTCGATTCCGCTTACGCTACATCGCGATGTTGCTTCCCGCCATATGAAGTTCCAGAAAAACCGCTCATTGCCCTTCATTTGGCTCTCCGTGCCGTCTATGCTGTATCTCAGCAACTCCCGGCAAAGCCTACCAAACTCAGCGTCAGTGAGCTCCTCCATCTCCAGCAGGTAGTCATGCTTCAGCGCAGCGTAATTTCTCGCCATGTTGTATTTTCCTCTCAGAACGGCAGCTCGCCGTCATTGTCGCTCAGCTCCGCGAAGCCACCGTCACTTGGCACCCCGGAGCCGTTGGGTGGTCCGTAAGCGCCGCCGGAGCTTGTCCCGCTCTCATCCTTGCGGGAGTCTGCAAAATGTACGTTGTCAGTCACGACCTCCGCGGCCACTCGCTTGTTGCCGTCCTTGTCCGTGTAGTCACGCATCTGCAGGCGGCCTTCCACCAGCATCATGCGGCCTTTGGTGAAGTATTTGCAGACGAACTCCGCCGTGTTGCGCCAGGACACGATGTTGACGAAATCCGCGTTCTGGGCGTTGGGATCCTTGCTCTTGTAGTCCCGCTCTACCGCCAGCCGGTAGGACGCCACCGGCGTCCCCTGCTGGGTCTTGCGCAATTCCGGGTCCGCCACCAGGCGGCCCTGGAGGAATACCTTATT
>OLRV01003832.1_pt1 | contig 10103 bp, 14 predicted proteins | sample 1672421 | NCBI WGS metagenome assembly OLRV01 (sample SAMEA3136684, study PRJEB25190) | human gut metagenome | biome: human gut; feature: human-associated habitat; material: faeces | place: Austria | collected 2013
GGGCTGCTGCTCCGGCTGCGGCCCCGGCCGCTCCGGCGACGCCGGCTCCGGCCGCTGCCCCGGCTGCGGACGCTGCCGCGCCCGCGGAGGAAGATCCGTTCGACAGCATCTTCAAGATCTTCAATTCCAAGTAATTCGACATTTTTTGACCAAAACCGCCTTCGCTCCTGTGAAGGCGGTTTTTGCATTCCAACGGAGGAGGCAGCCGCTTGAAAAACTGGCGCATTACCCGCGTTCTGATGTCCATGGCGGACACGTTTCTCGCCCGGCGCGTGACGCGCTCGGCGGCCGAGCTCGCTTACTGCATGGTCATGGCGCTGTTCCCGGCCATCATCTGCATATACGATCTGCTCGCGCTCATCCTGCGCGACCCGGCCGCCGTGCTGCGCATCGTCGAGACGCTCGTGCTCCCGCGCGAGACGCAGGCGCTCGTATCGGACTTTCTGACTTACGTGTCCGGCAACACGAGCGAGGTCATGTTCTTTGCCGCGCTGCTGGTCATGATTACGAGCGCGTCGGCCGCTTTCCGCGCCATGGCCGCCATCGTCGGCGAGATCCACGGCGGCAAACGCTTCGGCATCGTGCGCAGCACGATCGTGAGCGTGGCCTTTTCCGTGGCGTTTCTGCTGGTGCTGTACCTGTGCATCCTGCTCATGCTGACCGGCAAGCACTTTCTGCTCTGGCTCGATGCGCTGCTGCCGCATGTGAGCATCGTCTGGTCATGGACGTGGCTGCGGTTTTTGATCCTGTTTGCCATTCTGCTGATGATGATCCTGATCCTCTACCGGCTCACCACGCCGCGCCGGCCGCAGCACCGGGTGCTGCCGGGGGCGGTGTTTTCCGCCGTGGCGATCGTGTGCATGAGCATCCTGCTGTCGTGGCTGATCGGCAACAGCACAAAGTATTCCCTCGTGTACGGATCGCTCGCTTCGGCCGTGATCCTGCTGTTCTGGTTTCAGGCGTTCGGACTGCTGCTGATCCTTGGCGTGCTGCTCAACCATGCGCTTGAGGTGACTGCGGAACAAGAACCGTAGATGTGCCTGCTTCCTTAGAAAAGTTTGGAATCTTCCTTTACAAACCGACAATTTTCACGTATGATAATTGGTTAAGAAGAGTTTGTGAGCCGAAGACGGCTTTTGCGCCGAAAAATTGATCGAATTCAGATTTTTTTGCAATAAAATTCGTTTTCAGGCATTATTCTCATGTGGGGTAATTCTATGCAAAATGATGATATGCACAGCGCCGGTTCGTGCATGGCCAGCGGCCAGCCGCCGGATGATGCGCTCATACTGCGCATCGCGCAGGGGGATACTGCGGCACTGGAAGTGCTGTATCGCCAGACGTCCTCCTCCATTTACGGCTTCGCGCTGTCCATCCTTCGGGATCCTGTGGCGGCGGAGGACGTGATGCAGGACACGTTTGTGAGCGTGATGCAGTCGGCACCGGGCTATCAGCCGTCGGGCAAACCGATGGCGTGGCTGCTGACGATCGCGCGCAATCTGGCGTTGATGCGCCTGCGCAAGGCAGAAAGTAAGAACCTGTCCTTTGATGAGCTATTTCATGTGGAGGATACGCATGACGCTTATCAGACGACGGAAAACCATATGGTGCTTGAAAAAGTGCTGCATACGCTCACGGACGGCGAGCGGCAGATCGTGATGCTGCACGCGCTGTCCGGACTCAAGCACAGAGAAATTGCCGACCTGCTGGGTATCCCGCAGGCAACCGCTATTTCACGCTATAACCGCGCGCTGGCAAAGCTGCGCAATTCGATGGGAGGTGACGATCTTGACCGATAAGGAATTGCTGGAACGGCTGCGGGCTGAGGTCGCCGCCGTAACGCCGGATTGCTGGAGCGGCATCCTTGCGCGCGTCCAGTCTCCGGCGCAGCAGCCGGAGGAAGCGCCGGTCGTCCCGATGCCGGAGCGCAAGCGCCGCAGTGCCTGGCGGGGCTGGGTCGCCGCAGCGGCAGTGTTTTTCCTGGTCATCCTCGGTGGCGGGCTGTATGCTACGCAGGTGCCCGGCGGCGTCGCCACGCTCGATGCCAACCCCAGCATCGAGCTGACGGTCAATAAGCTCGGCCGCGTCCTGTCTGCCCGTGCGTGCAATCCGGACGCACAGCTTGTGCTCGACGGTCTGGAGCTGCGCAACCAGTCCCTACAGACGGCGGCGGACGCGATCGTCGCCAATATGCAGGCGGACGGCTATGTCTCGGCGGATGCGAATTCGATCCTTGTGACGGTCGAGGCCGGCAAGGGCGATGCGCGCTTGTGCGGCCGGCTGGCGGACGCTGTGGAAAGCGCCCAGACGGACTGCGGCATGGAGTCGGCGGTCCTTGCGCAGGTGCTCGAGGACGATCCTGCGCTGGAGGCGTATGCCTCTGCCGTGGGCGTCAGCGCCGGCAAGGCAATGCTGATCCGGCAGATCAGCGCCCAGGTGCAGGATCTGACCGGCAGCGAGCTGGTCGGCCTGCCGATCAATGATCTGAACATTCTGGCGGCGTCCAACCAGGTGGAGCTTTCCGGCATCGAATCCATCGGCGCTGTCAGCACCGGCGTATATGTTCCGTATGACAAGGCGCTGCAGGCGGCGCTTACGTGCTGCGGCCTGACTACGGATGACGTGACCAGGGCGAGTATGCGCTTTACGCTCATTGACGGCGAGATGGTCATGGAGTTCGTGCTCTCGGACGGCGAGCGGCACTATGTGTGCAGCGTCGATGCCGAAACGACTGAGGTCTGCCGCCTGACGGGCGATGAGCCGAAGCGGCCGGAAGAGGCGGAGATCGTTCCGGTCTCGCCGGTGGTGCGGCCGAATTCGCCCGTGACGCCGGCGCCGACTCCGACGCCCACCCCGACGCCGGAGCCGGCACCGACACCGACGCCCACCCCGACGCCGGAACCGGCACCGACGCCGACGCCGACTCCGACGCCGACGCCGCCCGTCGGCCCGGTCACGCAGGAGCAGGCGCTGAAGATCGCCATTGCGGCGGCTGGTATCTCGGAGAGCGACCTGGCCGCGTGGGATGTTCAGCTCGACGAGAGTGGTGCGCAGCCGGTCTACCGCGTGACGCTTACGACGGTGTACTACTTCCACCCCCGCTACGTCGTGGCTGTCGATCAGCAGACCGGAACGGTGCTCTCGGTGGAACGGTCCGCATAATTCAAGCAACAAAAAGGACGCCCGGTCGGGCGTCCTTTTTTGCTGCGCGCAGATATGGCGCATCCCTCTGCCGGTGGGGCAGAGGGATGCCTGACTTCAGTTCATGAATTTTTCGATCGCCTGATTCAGCTCGTCGATGGCCTGCTGGTCGCCGGTCTCCACAGCGTCGGCCAGACAGTGGTCGATGTGATCCTTCAGGATGATCTTTGCTGTGTTGTTGAGCGCCGAGCGCACGGCTGCGAGCTGGATGAGCACCTCGGCACAGTCGCGTCCGTCCTCTACCATGCGCTTGACCGACTCCAGATGGCCGATCGCGCGGGCCAGCCGGTTGATGACCGCCTTGGTCTGCGTGTGGGTGTGCGGGTGCGCGTGGGTGTGCCCCTTGCCGCCGTGGCAGTGGGTGATGACGTTGCCGTTCTCGTCCACGTGCGTGTGCACCATCGTGTTGGGATCCTGTTCCGCCATGGTATCATCTCCTGTCATTTCGCCGCAATTTTACCGTGTTTTGCGTCGCTTGTCAATGTGCACCTCAGTAACCGTCGGCCTGCAGCGCGGCGCGCAGCTTCTCGATGGCCTTTTTCTCGATGCGTGAGACGTATGACCGGCTGATGCCGCAGCGCTGCGCGGTCTCGCGCTGCGTCAGCGCCTCACCGCCGCCGATGGCATAGCGCAGGCGGATGATCTCCGCTTCACGCGCATCGAGCACTTCGCCGATGCAGCGCCGCAGCGCCCGGCTGACCTCGTCCGCCTGGAGGTGTTCGTCCATGTCGTCGTCCTCGGACAGGATGTCGATCAGCGACAGGTTGTTGCCGTCGCCGTCCGTGTCGAGCACGTCCGAGAGCAGCATTTCCGACGCATTCTTGCGCGTGCTGCGAAAATACATCAGAATCTCGTTTTCGGCGCACTTGCTGGCGTACGTCGCCAAACGCACGCCCTTGTCGGGCCGGTAGGTGTTGATGCCCTTGATGAGCCCGATCGTGCCGATCGAGATCAGGTCGTCCGTGTCGTCATAGTGCGTGTAGTATTTTTTGATGATGTGCGCCACCAGCCGCAGGTTGCGCTCAATGAGCACGTTGCGCGCCTCCAGATCGCCCTGCAGCCAGGCGTCGAGATATTTGCGCTCCTCGACCTCGCTCAGCGGACGCGGGAACGAGCCGCCGGGCGTCAGGCGCAGCATCAGAAATGCACTGCTCATCATCAGCATCAGGGTACTGTACAGCATTTTCAGCCCTCCGTTTCTGCCTGTGGCCATTCTATTCGGCGGCTGCAAGTACACTTGCCTGCCACACAATTTTCCGGATGTGCGCAAATGTTACACAACAAAGCGTTGATTACTGAATAAAAAATGACGGTGCGACGAAGAAAATCATACGTTATACTTGACAAAATGCCCAAAAAGCGTTAATCTTTGAACAGAAGGCCATTCCGGATTGAAAAATGGCCGGTGTGCTCAAAATTGAAAGGAGAACATATCATGGATTACAAAACTCTGAGTGTGAAGACGTTTATCGAGGACATGAACGGCAAAGAGATCATGATGAAGACGGTTCCGTCCCTGACCAAGTATCCCCTGAAGCTCTTCTACAAGAAGACCGTCGGCGACATCGTCAATCTCGTTCGCAGCAAGAAGCTCGTTCCGGAAGATGCCATCCAGGCTTTCATCAAGGACGTCGAGGCGCTCTAAGTTATCTCATATGCAACAGATCCCCTGCCAGCCGGCAGGGGATCGTTTTTTGCCTGCATGGTTTACATAACTCTTATTTTTGCGCTGAAACGCAAAAAACCGAATTGACAATCCGTTCAACTTGTGGTACAAAGTAAGAAAAGTAATACGATTCTTACAGGAGGCGGATCGCATGGAGACCATGCAGGACAAATTCATGACCACGGTGCGCATCGGCCCAAAGGGGCAGATCGTGATCCCGAAGGAGGTGCGCGCGATGTTTGGGCTCGCGCCGGGGGACTCGCTCATCCTGCTGGCAGACCGCGAGCGCGGCATCGCGCTGCAGAGCAGCAGCTACTACGATTCGTTCGTGCGCGCGGTGTTCGATCAGGGTGCGCAGGCGGCCACGCCGGATGTGCCCGAGGCCGAGACGAAGGTGTTCGCCTCCGCGCTGGAGCGGGAGCTGAAGAAGGGGAACGGCAAGTGAACATTCTGGAAGTGGAGGGCCTGTGCAAGACCTATCCGGCGTTTGCGCTGCGCGATGTGTCGTTCGCAGTCGAGCCGGGGACGATCATGGGCTTCATCGGCCGCAACGGCGCCGGCAAGAGCACGACCATCAAGTCCATGCTCAATCTCGTGCACCCGGACAGCGGCCGCGTGACCATGTTTGGCCAGGATTTTTACGCCAACGAGCCGGCCTGCAAGCAGCAGCTCGGCGTGGTGCTCGGCGGTGTGGATTTTTACCCGAATAAGAAGCTGCGCAGCATCACGAACGTGACGCGGACGTTTTACGACCGCTGGGACGAGGACAAATACCGGCACTATCTGCAGCTGTTCGCGCTCGACGAGACGAAGAAGGTCTCGCAGCTCTCGTCCGGCATGCGCGTGAAGTATATGCTCGCGCTTGCGCTCTCGCACGATGCGCGCCTGCTCATCCTTGACGAGCCGACGAGCGGACTCGACCCCGTGTCGCGCGACGAGCTCATGGAGCTGTTTCGCGGCGTGGTCAAAAGCGGCGAGCGCAGCATCCTGTTTTCGACGCATATCACGTCCGATCTCGAAAAGTGCGCCTCGCACATCACGATGATCAAGGACGGGCAGATCCTGTGCAGCGACACGCGCGACGGGTTTCTCGCGCGCTATCGCGCGCAGTTCGGCGACGGGCAGATGTCGCTCGAGGACATTCTTGTGCGCGTGGAAAGGAGAAGCTATGACAGCGAAGATTTTCTCTAAGGACCTGCGCCTTGCAGCGCACCCGATGATGTACGTGTTCGCGCTCTTCGGCGTCATGCTCATCATCCCGAACTATCCGTACACGGTCGTATTTTTCTACGGCCTGCTCGGCATTTTCTTCACGTTTCTCAACGGCCGCGAGAACAAGGACGTCTATTACTGCGCCGTGCTGCCGGTCACGAAGCGTGACCAGGTGCGCGCCCGCGCCTGGCTCGTCGTGGCGGTGGAGCTGGCGGAGCTCGTGATCGCGGTTCCGTTTGCGTTCCTCTCCGCGCGCATCAATCCCAACGGCACGAACCTCGCCGGCATCGACGCAAACGTCGCGCTCTTCGGCTGCGTGCTGCTGATCTACGGCGTGTTCAACGTTGTGTTCCTGCCCGTGTTTTATAAGACAGCCATCCGCGCCGGGCGAGCGTTTCTGCTTGCGGTCATCCCGATGACGGTGCTCATGGTGCTCGTCGAGGCGCTGTCCCATTTTCCGGTCGTCGGGCCGTATCTCGATGCGACCGACGCGGCCGGTCAGGTGCGGCAGCTGCCGGTACTGGCCGTGGGGCTGGCGGCGTTTGCGCTGCTGTCGTGGCTGGCATACCGGAAGGCGGCCAAAAACTACGAGCGGGTCGATCTGTGACGGGGGACTTGCCGGAACGCGAAAAATATGCTATCCTAAAAAGCAGCTCGTGTGAGCTGCTTTTCATTTTCTCGTCCGGGAGGGATCTGCATGAAGAACAAACGTCTCTGGCTGTCGGTGACGCTGACGGTCCTGGTCGTCGTATGCGCCATGCTCATCCTCTCGCGCATCAACGAGACGCGCAGCAACGCCGCGCCCGCCGCGCCGACGGATCTTATTCTCCCGCCGGACATCCAGACGACGGCGCAGCCCGATACGAAGAAGTATGACGACCTGCCGGATGTGGATATTTCCTCCTGGGAGTATCTCATTGCGAGTCAGGCGCATAATATCAGCGACTATGTTCCGGATGTGAGCAAGATCAGCGGCTCGCAGTCCACGTTCGATTCCCGCGCCGTCGACGCGCTCAATGCGCTGCTCAAAGCGGCCAGGGACGCCGGCTGGAGTCCGTATATCTACTGCGCCTACCGTCCGTACCTGACGCAGGAGCAGCAGTATGAGGATCAGGTCAGCGAGAATATGCGCAAGGGCGACACGCGCGACGAGGCTGAGACGGCCGCAGCGCGCGTGGCCGCGCCCCCCGGCACGAGCGACCACCAGACCGGCCTCGGCGCGGACATCGTTGACCAATACTATTCCTCGCTGAGCGTGGACACGGTCAACGCGCGCTTTCTGACCTGGCTCGCCGACAACTGCGCGGACTACGGTTTCGTCATCCGCTACCCGTCGGACAAGGTCAGCATCACCGGGCGCAACGAGCCGTGGCACGTGCGCTATGTCGGCGACGCGGCGGCGCGGTTCATGACCGAGCACAACCTCTGCCTGGAGGAATTCGTGGCGTTGTACCAGTAAGTGTCCGGCGGCGCAAAAAAAGGCTTGCATTGTCCGGCGCGGGATGGTATGATATTGCCGTACGAAGGAAGCAGGATTTGACAGAGTGGGCACTCGCCCACTCTTTTTCTTGATGTCTTTCGAAGTGTCAGAAAATGGAATGGTGATCTATGAGTAAATTGACAGATGCCGTCCTGGCGCTGGCCGGGCCTGTGGCCGCGCAGCAGGGATGCGAGATCTGGGACGTGGAGTACGTCAAGGAAGCGGGCAGCCGCTACCTGCGCGTGTATATCGACAAGCCGGACGGCGTGTCGATCCAGGACTGCGAGGATTTCAGCCGTGCGCTCGATCCGATCCTCGACGAGGCCGACCCCATTCCCGACAGCTATATTTTCGAGGTGTCGTCCGCGGGAGCGGAGCGGCAGCTCAAGCGCCCGGGCGATTTCGAGCGCTTTCTCGGCGCGCAGGTCGAGGTGCGGCTCTACCAGCCGGTCGACGGCAGCAAGGTGCACATTGGCACGCTCGAGCAGTATGACAACGGCGACGTGACCGTCTCTGACGGCAAGACCCGCCGTGTCTTTCAAAAATCCGCCATCGCACAGGTGCGCCTGCACCTGACCATATAAGGAAAGGGAATTCGACCATGAACGCAGAATTTTTTGACGCAGTTGCAGATATCGAAAAAGAAAAAGGTATTCCGCGCGAATATATGTATGAGAAGATCCGTCAGGCCATGCTGACGGCGTTCCGCAAGGACACGCCCGACTGCGAGGACAACGTGGAGGTCATTCTCGACGAGACGAAAAAGAAGATCGAGATGGTCGTCAAGAAGACGGTCGTCGCGCGCGTCATCGACCCGTATGTCGAGATCAGCGAGGAGGCGGCGCACCGCATCAGCAAGCGCGCCAAGATCGGCGACGTGGTCAGCGTCCCGGTCGAGACCAAGCAGTTCGGCCGCATCGCGGCGCAGGCTGCCAAGCAGGTCATCATTCAGGGCATCCGAGAGGCGGAGCGCGGCATGATCTACGAGGAGTTCAACTCCAAGGAGCATGAGATCCTCACCGGCGTCGTCAATAAGATCGACCCGCGCACCGGCTGCGCGTTTTTGAAGATCAGCTCCAACTCGGACTATACCGAGGCCATGCTCGCCCCGGCGGAGTGCATCCGCGGCGAGGTGCTGCATGAGGGCGACCGCATCAAGGTCTACGTGGTCGAGGTGCGCAACAGCACGCGCGGCCCGCAGGTGCTCATCAGCCGGACGCATCCGGGCCTGGTCAAGCGCCTGTTCGAGCTGGAAGTGCCGGAGATCTTTGACGGCACGGTCGAGATCAAGTCCATCGCCCGTGAGGCCGGCAGCCGCACGAAGATGGCCGTCTGGGCGGAAGATCCGGTCATCGACCCGATCGGCGCGTGCGTCGGCCCGAAGGGCGGCCGTGTCGCAAGTGTCGTCAACGAACTCGGCGGCGAGAAGATCGACATCGTCAAGTACAGCGAGGTGCCGGAGGAATTCATCGCGGCCGCACTGGCGCCGTCCGAGGTGCTGGAAGTGACCCTGCTCGACGAGGGCAAGAGCTGCCGCGTCATCGTGCCGGATAACCAGCTCTCGCTCGCCATCGGCAAGGAGGGGCAGAATGCCCGCCTGGCGGCCAAGCTGACCGGTTACAAGATCGACATCAAGAGCGAATCCAACGCCGACGAGGTGGACGAGGAAGAACTGCTGGATGCGGTGGAGCCGGAGGAGGACGACCTGCTGGCGGAGGACAGCAATGCGCTGTTGGATGACGGCGCAGACGTGGCGGAAGCCCAGGACGCTCCGGCAGAGGAACCGGAAGCGGAGGAAGAAGCGGCTGTGGAACCGGCGGAGGACGCCGAGGAAGCGGAGGAATAACCAATGCCCAAAAAGATCCCCATGCGCCAGTGCCTGGGATGTCGGGAGATGAAGCCCAAACGGGAGCTGATCCGAGTGGTTCGTTCGCCGGAGGGGGAGATCTCTCTGGACTTTCGGGGCAAGAAGCCTGGCCGAGGGGCATATGTGTGCCCCAACACGGAATGTTTGAAGCGGGTGCGCAAGGCCAAAGCCTTGGAGCGCGCGTTTAGCACCCAGATCCCTGCGGACGTGTTTGACGCCTTAGAGGCACAGATGGAGCAGGGCGATGGATAAATTGTTGCAGATGATGGGTCTTGCCCGCCGAGCAAATTTGCTGCTGGCGGGGGAGGAGGTGGTGGCGGACGCCATCGCCGCCCACAAGGCGCGCCTGGTGCTCTTGGCGGCGGATGCTTCCGAGCGCACTGGGAAAAAGATCCGGCAGATGGCCGGAGAAACGCTGCCGGTGCTGGTGCTGCCGGCGGAGAAAGACGCCCTGGGCGCTGCCCTGGGCAAGGGGAGCTGTGCGGTGGCAGCGGTGCTGGATGGCGGCTTTGCCGCCAAGCTGGCGCAGATGCTGGCACAGAGCAACCCGGATTATGTGGCGGTGGCGGAGCGGCTGAACCAGAAGGAGGCCAAACGCCAGCGCCGGAAGAAAGAAAAACCTCGAATCCGGAAGAAATCATGGAGTCGAGGATGAACCAGAAGCAAAAGGGAAACAC
>OLRV01003834.1_pt1 | contig 10098 bp, 7 predicted proteins | sample 1672421 | NCBI WGS metagenome assembly OLRV01 (sample SAMEA3136684, study PRJEB25190) | human gut metagenome | biome: human gut; feature: human-associated habitat; material: faeces | place: Austria | collected 2013
CCTTCGGGACATTTCCCCCTGATAGGGGGAATCGGCCCCTGGGAGGGGAGCCTTTGGGACGCTTCAGCCTCCGTGCAGCTTGCTCTGTGTTTCGTAGAACTTCGAGGTCTTCTGCCGCCAGAGCATCAGCGCGCCGCGGACGCACAGCTCGATCGCCATCGCGATCCACATGCCGCGCAGCCCAAGCTTCCCCACGAGCAGCAGCGACAGCCCCAGCCGGACGATCCAGATGCTGCCGAGATTCAGAAGACTCGGCACGAGCGTGTCGCCCGCGCCGCGCAGCGCGCCCGCCGCCGCGATGGACACGCCGAACAGCGGCTCCGCCAGCAGCCCGATCCGCAGCGCCTGCGCCGCAAGCGTCCGGACCTCTGCGACCGGCGTCAGCAGCCGGAACACGAACGGGCAGAAGATCATCATCAGAAGCCCCGTGCAGCCCATCAGCGCGCCGCCAAGGGCCGTACAGATGTTCCCGTACCGCCGGGCCTGTACGGCGTCACCAGCGCCGACGCTGCGGCCGACAAGCGTGGTCGCGGCTGAGCCGACGCCGTAGCCCGGCATGTAGCACAGGCTCTCCGCCGTCACCGCGAAGGAGTTGGCCGCGATGGCCGCCGCGCCCAGCGGCGCCAGGATCATGGTCGAGGCGACCATCGCCCCGTTCATGGCGATCTCCTGCACCGCCACCGGCGCGCCGATGCGGAATGCTTTCTTTAAGATCTCCGGCCGGAACGCATGCGCCTCGCCGCGCCGCAGCCGCAGCTGCGCATTGCGCACGCAGCAGCACCAGGCCATCGCCAGACTCACCAGCGCGCAGGCCAGCGCCGTGCCCATCCCCGCGCCGAGCACGCCGAAATGCGGGATCAGCAGCGCGTTGCAGACCATGTCCAGCCCGCACATCACCGCGTTGAGCACGCTCGGCGTGACCATGTCGCCCGCGCACTGCAAAAAGCCCGCGGTCAGCGAATTGAGCTGCGAAAACGGCAGCATCAGCGAAAACGTCAGAAAATACGCGCTCGCGTCCGCGCAGATCTCCGCGCCGCCGCCGAGCCAGCAGGGGAGCTTCCGGCAGATACCGAGCCCCAGCAGCGCCAGCAGCGCCGCCAGCGTCAGGGCCGCCGCAAGCCCGTGCCGGACGACGGTCCGGGCCTCGGTGTCCTCGCCCGCGCCGATGCGGTGCGCGACCTGCACGGAAAAGCCCGCGGACACCGCGGTCGTCACGCCGCCGAACAGCCACGTGCTCGAGGCCACGAGGCCGATGGCCGCCGAGGCGTCCGCGCCCAGCGCGCCGACCATGGCAGAGTCGATATACTGCATGGCGATCGTCGTGATCTGCGTCAGAATGGCGGGCAGACTCAGCTGCCAGACCAGCCGGAGCTGCGGCGCGAGCGTCTTCCAGGTTTGTTTCGGCATGACTTCCTCCAAAAAACTGCCCGGGAGAGTCCGGGGCGGCAGATAAAAAACGATACCCAGCCAGGCCGGGTATCGCTGCAGCTTTGGATCACAGATCAGAACAGGTTCAGGACCAGCGTCAGGACGATGAACACGCCGCCGACCCACTTGGTGGCGAGGGCGAGCTTGGCGTCGAGACCCTTGTTCTTGTTCTTGCCGAGATAGGTATCACCGCTGCCGCCGGCAATGGCGCCAGACAGGCCCGCGGATTTACCGGACTGGATGGTCACGATAACAACAAGGCCGACAGCCAGGATGACCTGAATGATCGTTAAAATCGTATGCAGAGCGTTCATGATAATTCCTCCAAACCATATGCCGCCCTTCGCCGGCAGACGGCTCGCCGAGATCGTATCCAATCAGGCTGCTATTAAACAGCTAGAAAATCATATCATAATTTAAACCCGAATGCAAGGGGATATTTGCTGTTTTCCTCAAAAATCAGCTCTTTGTGACCCAGGTATTCGTGGCAAGACAGGTGAGATAGGCGTTGATGAAGCCGTCGAGCCCGCCGTCCATCACGGCGTTCACGTTCGAGGTCTCGTAGCCCGTGCGCGTGTCCTTGACGAGCGTGTAGGGCATGAAGACGTAGTTGCGGATCTGGCTGCCCCACTCGATCTTGAGCTGCGCGCCCTTGATATCGGAGATCTTGTCGAGATGCTCGCGCTCTTTGATCTCAATGAGCTTCGAGCGGAGCATGCGCATGCAGGTCTCGCGGTTCTGGAACTGGTCACGCTGCGTCTGGCAGGAGACGACGATGCCGGTCGGCTTGTGGATCAGGCGCACGGCGGAGCTTGTCTTGTTGATGTGCTGGCCGCCCGCGCCGGAGGAGCGGTAGACCTGCATCTCGATGTCCTCGGGCCGGATCTCGACGTCCTTGGAGTCATCGGTGATCTCGGGGATGACCTCGACCGCGGCAAACGAGGTCTGCCGCCGGGCGTTGGCGTCGAACGGAGACACGCGCACGAGGCGGTGAACGCCGTTTTCGCTCTTGAGCAGGCCGTAGGCGTTCTCGCCCTCGATGAGGATGCTGGCGGATTTGATGCCCGCCTCGTCGCCGTCGAGGTAGTCGAGGATCTTGTAGCTCAGGCCGTGCTGCTCAGCCCAGTGGGTGTACATGCGGTAGAGCATGGAGGCCCAGTCCTGCGCCTCGGTGCCGCCCGCGCCCGCCTGGAAGGAGACGATGGCGTTGTTGTTGTCGTACTCGCCGGACAGAAGCGTCTCGAGCCGGGCCTTTTCCATCTCCTGCTCGAGCTGGGCATAGCCCTCGGTCAGTTCGGGGAGCATGGAGTCGTCGCCTTCCTCGATGGCCATCTCACACAGCGTGTAAAGATCGTCCCACTGGCTGCACATTCTCTCATACAGCTCGACCTTGGACTCGAGCAGGCGGCTCTGCTTCATGACCTTCTGTGAGACCTCCTGGTTGTCCCAGAAGCCGTCGGAGTCGATCTGCGCGTGCAGACGTTCGATCTCCTCCTTCGCCGCCTCAATGCCGAGCGAGTCGGACAGCGCGTCCAGCTTCGGCCGGATATTGTTGAGTTTTACTTTATATTCATCAAATTCGATCATGGTTTCCCCACACTTTTCAAAATTATCGAAGAATATTATACAGGAAAACAAATGGGATGTAAAGAGGCAAAGCGCCTTCCCACGCGGAGAAGACGCTTTTCCGCCTCAGCGGCGGCTGACTTCGTATTCCTCATCCCGGAAGATCAGATCATCCAGATCCCCGTGATCCGTAAACCCACAAAATCTTCTGTCCATACGCTTCCTCCTTTTTGCGATCCTGCTTAGTATATGAGCATCCAGAGGAAAATGCGCGTGAAAATTGACGGCAGAGCATCCCAAAGCCTTCCCCTATGAGGGGAAGGTGGCACGGCGAAGCCGTGACGAATGAGGTGGAGGCACTTGCATCTGCGCGGCGCTGTCCACCTCATCAGTCGCCTCCGGCGACAGCTTCCCCTCATAGGGGAAGCCTTGGGGTGCGCACCTCCAAAGCCTCCCCTTCCAGGGGAGGTGGCTCGGCGTAAGCCGAGACGGAGAGGTCGCTGCAGATCTGATACAACCTCTCAGTCAGCCTTCGGCTGCCAGCATCCCTACCCCTTTTGTCCCTTCGGGACATTTCCCCCTGATAGGGGGAATCGGCCCCTGGGAGGGGAGCCTCTGGTTATCCGACGATATCCTCATACAGAGTCTGCATGGCCTCGACGGTGCAGTCGGTGAAGCGGTTCTGGGCGGCGAGCTCGGGGGTGTAGTCCTCCAGGAGCATGGGGCGGTAGTCATACCAGCCGGACGCCGGGTCGCGGAGGATGACGTTGATGGTGGGCTTCAGCTCGTATTCCTCCACGCGTGCGCCATCCTTGTCCTTGACGATCGTGACGCTCGCCATGCCGCCGAGCAGATTGATCATCTCCTTCTGGTGCGACAGGAAGTTGCCGAGGCTGTAGTAGACCGGAACGTCCCGGCCGTCCGCGGCTGTGAGCAGCCCGGTCGGCTGCAGCGTGTGCGGATGGCCGCCGATGATGAGATCCGCGCCCGCGTCCGCCATCTCCTGCGCCCAGCGCAGCTGACTCTCATCCGGCGAAAGCTCGTCCTCCGTCCCCCAGTGCGGGAAGACGATGACGAAGTCGGCCTCCTGCTTGGCCTGCGCGATGCGGCCGCAGACCGTGTCGGTGCTCGAGAGCATATCCACCATCCAGCGCTTTTCGGGCATGGAGTTGTTGAGCCCGTAGGTGAAATTCAGCATGGCGATGCGGATGCCGTTTTTCTCCACGATGGGGATGACCGCAGCATCGGCCTCCGAGTCGTGGATGCCGAGCGTCGTGATGTCGGAGTAAGTTTCATGGAAGTAGCGGAGCGTGTCGGTGACGCCGGTCTCCTTTTTGTCGAAGCAGTGGTTCCCGGCGAAGGTCACCACATTGAAGCCCGCGTCCGCCAGCGCATCGGCGACCTCGATGGGCGAGCCGAAGATCGGATAGCTCGCGATCAGCGATCGATCCTGGACCAGAATGGTCTCCTGATTGATGCAGGCGAGGTCGTACTGCTGCACGATGGGGCGGATGTCGTCAAAAAACGGGGTGAAGTCGTAGCCGCCCTCGGGCGTCTCGGCGGACCAGTAGACGCAGTTGTGGATCAGATCGTCGCCCACCGCCATCAGCGTGACGCGCGCGGGCTCCGGCTCCGGCTCGGTCGCAGGTTCCGGGACCGCCTCCGGCTGCGCGCCGGAGACGGTCTCTTCCGCGGTCTGTACCGGCAGCTGCGCCGCGGCGGCCGGCTGGCCGGAGACGGCTGCCACCGCCGGCCGTGCATCGGACTGCCGCGGCAGAAAGGCCTGCCGCACCACCCAGCTGCCGCCGAGAATGACGGCAGCCAGCAAAAGCAGGATCAGGATCAGACCCAGGGCAAAGGAGGGCTTTTTGTTCGGCTTCACGGACATCGGATGCACTTCCTTTCTGTATAGCTGCGCCGGCTTGCTTTACTGTAAGATCCCGTATTCCGCCTTGACGGTCAGGATGCGCAGCACGCTCTCGTCGATGCGCGATTGCGTCAGCGTGCCGTCTGCCACGGCGGCTTTGACCGCGTCGAACGCGCCCTGCAGGTCAGACGGCATGAGGATCATGTCGCACCCGGCGGCAAGCGCCTGTACGGCGGCCTCGCCTGCGGAATAGTGGTCGGTGATGGAGGACATGGACTGCGAGTCGGTGATGATGACGTTCTGGTAGCCGAGCTTGTCCCGCAGGATGTCGGTCACGATGGCGGAGGAAAGATCGGCGGGCGTGTCGCTGCCGGTCACGTTCGGGTAGGACAGGTGCGTGACCATGACGAACGGGACGCTCCCTTCCTGCGCGATGATCGACTGGAAGGGGACCAGGTCGCAGCGTTCCAGCTCATCCAGCGTTTTTTCCACGATGGACGTGCCGTTGTGATCGTCGACCGTGGCGCTGCCGTAGCCGGGGAAGTGCTTGAGGCAGGAGACGATGCCCTCTGCCCGCAGACTCTTGACGATGACGCCCGCGAGCGACGCGCACAGCTCCGGATCCGAGCCGAACGAGCGGCTGCCGATCACGCTGTCAACGCCGGAGACGACGTCGCAGTCCGGCGCGAAATCCAGATTGAAGCCGAGGCCGGTCAGATTGGCCGCGAGCGTCTGCCCGGCGGCATAGACCTGCGCGGGATCGGCGCTCTGGCCGAAGGAACGCATGTCGGCGACCTTCGTGCCGCCCAGCGCCTCGTTCGCGCCGATGCGGCTGACCGTGCCGCCCTCCTCATCCACGCCCAGAAACAGCGGGATCTTCGCATACGACTGCGTGTTGGCGAGCAGCGCAGCGGCCTGCGCCCGGTCTTCAAGGTTCTTGGCAAAGTAGACGATGCCGCCGACCGGATACTGCGCGAGCGCATTTTTTGTCGCCTCGCCCGCGACGGTGGCGGTATTGACGTTCGTGATGGCCTCCGGCGTGACGAAGAACAGCTGCCAGAGCCTCTCATCCTCCGTCATGGAGGCGAGGGTGGCCTGTGCGGTCTTCTGCGCGTCGGTGACGGGGGTGTCGTCCGGCGCGGCGGGATCCGCGGCGGGCTCGGACGGCTGCTCGCTGTCCGGCTGCTCCGGCTGCGCGGCCTCGGCCTGCTCGGGCAGCTCGCCCTCATACGGCGCTTCGCGCTCCGGCTCCACGGCGGTCTGCTCGGAGGAGAAGACGGAGTCGGTCTGGATGGTCTCGGCCTGCTGCGGCTGCTGCTTTTCCGGGAGCGTCTTCCAAAGAAGCACGCCTACACCGCCGAGCAGCGCGATGCAGAACAGGATGGCGAGAACGGCGGGTAATTTGCTGCGCGGGTGATCCATAGAATGCGGTACCTCACTTATGATAGAGCGTGTGCGACTGATAGACAGGCTCAAACGTGACGTTCATGCCCAGACGCTTGAACATGCCCTCGTCGACGGAGGACAAAATGACGGATGAATGCACCTGGCTGCCGCGAAGCGAGGCCAGCGCCTCCATGGCCAGCTCTGCCGTCGGGTTCGTGACGGCGCTGATGGACAGCGCGATCAGCACCTCGTCGGTGTGCAGGCGGGGGTTGGAGTTGCCGAGATGCTCGATCTTCAGATGCTGAATGGGTGCGAGGACCATGGGGGAGATGAGGTTCACGCGGTCGTCGATCCCGGCGGAGAGCTTGATGGCGTTGAGCAGGGCGGCGCAGGACGCACCCATGAGCCCGGAGGTCTTGCCGGTGACGATCCGGCCGTCCGGCAGCTCGATGGCGGCGGCGGGCGCGCCGGTCTCGGCGGCCTTGGCCCGGGCGGCGGGGACGGTTTTGCGCATGCTGACGTCCAGATGCAGGGAGTTCATGAGCATCTCCTGCTTGCGCAGCTCCTCGGGCATGGCGATGCCCTTCTTGACGGCGCAGGCAGAGGCAAAGTAGCGGCGGATGATCTCCTGATACGACGCCTCGCGGCAGACCTCGTCGTCGCAGATGGCGAAGCCCGCCATGTTGACGCCCATGTCCGTCGGGCTCTTGTACGGGCACTCGCCGAAGATGGAGCGGAAGATCGTCTCAAGGACCGGATAAATTTCAATATCGCGGTTGTAGTTGACCGTCGTCTCGCCGTAGGCTTCGAGATGGAAGGGGTCGATCATGTTGACGTCGGCCAGATCGGCCGTCGCCGCCTCGTAGGCGAGGTTGACCGGGTGCTTGAGCGGGAGATTCCAGATCGGGAACGTCTCATACTTGGCGTAGCCCGCGTTCACGCCGCGCTTGTGCTCCTGATACAGCTGGCTGAGGCAGGTGGCCATCTTGCCCGAGCCGGGGCCCGGCGCGGTCACGATGACGATGGGGCGGCTGGTCTCGATGTACTCGTTTTTGCCGTAGCCGTCGTCGGAGACAATGAGGCCGATGTTCGAGGGATAGTCCGCGATGGGGTAGTGGCGGTAGACCTTCACGCCCAGCGCCTCCAGCTTGCGCTGGAACAGGTCGGCCGCGTGCTGCCCGGCGTACTGCGTGATGACGACGCTGCCGACGTACAGCCCGATGGAGCGGAAGGTATCGATCAGCCGCATTACGTCCAGATCGTAGGTGATGCCGAGATCGCCCCGGCGCTTGTTCATCTCGATGTGGGCCGCGTTGATGGCGATGACGATCTCCGCCTGGTCCTTGAGCTGCAGCAGCACCTTCATCTTGCTGTCCGGCAGGAAGCCCGGCAGCACGCGCGAGGCGTGATAATCGTCAAACAGCTTGCCGCCGAATTCCAGATAGAGCTTGCCGCCGAAGGTGTGCACGCGCTCGAGGATCCGCTCAGACTGCAGACGCAGATACTTTTCAAGATCAAATCCGATTTTTGCCATAATGCTGTTCTTTTCCTTTTCTTCGTAGTTGCACAGAATCATATTTGTTCACCATAAATGATACCGCGAATCGCGCCGGACTGCAACCGTCTGCCGGGGAAAAAATAGACCAAACTTTCCATCTCCTTTTTGAGAGGTTTCGACAACTCCCCGCCGGAAGTGGAAACCTTGACTTTGGCTGGGAAAGAAAGTATAGTATAATCAATATAGTGGGCTATTCGCCCAACTTACAGCACGAAATATTGTGAGGAATCCGCATGAAACAACAAAAAGCCTACGGAAACGAGTCTATCTCGTCTTTGAAGGGCGCGGACCGCGTCCGGCTGCGGCCGGCGGTCATCTTCGGCTCCGACGGCCTCGAGGGCTGCGAGCACGCCGTCTTTGAGATCCTCTCCAACGCCATCGACGAGGCGCGCGAGGGCTACGGCAAACAGATCCTGGTCACCCGCTTTGCCGACCATTCCATCGAGGTCGAAGACTTCGGCCGCGGCTGTCCCGTCGACTGGAACGAAAAAGAGGGCCGGTACAACTGGGAGCTCGTCTTCTGCGAGCTCTACGCGGGCGGCAAATATCAGAACAATACCGGCGGCGACTACGAATTCTCCCTCGGCCTCAACGGCCTCGGCTCCTGCGCCACGCAGTATTCGTCCGAATACTTCGACGCCACTATCCGCCGCGACGGCTATAAATACTCCCTCCACTTTGAAAAGGGCGAGCTCGTCGGCAAAATGAAAAAGGAACCGACCGACCGCAAGGCCACCGGCTCCGTCTTCCGCTGGAAGCCCGATCTCGAGGTCTTCACCGACATCGATATCCCCAAGGAGTACTTTGAGGACATCCTCAAGCGCCAGGCCGTCGTCAACGCGGGCGTGACCTTTACCTTCCGCAACGAGGAAGACGGGAAATTCACGAAGACCGACTACTGCTATCCCAACGGGATACTGGATTATGTCAACGAGATCGCGGGCGAGCAGACGCTCACCATGCCGCAGTTCTGGCAGGCCGAGCGCAAGGGCCGCGACCGCGAGGACAAGCCGGAGTACAAGGTCCGCATCTCCGCCGCCCTGTGCTTCTCCAACCGCGTCAGCCGTCTGGAGTATTACCACAACTCCTCCTGGCTCGAGCACGGCGGCGCGCCGGAAAAGGCCGTCAAAAACGCCTTCGTCTACGCCATCGATGCCTACTGCAAGCAGGCGGGCAAATACACCAAGGGCGAGTCGAAGCTCACGTTCCAGGACGTGGCTGACTGCCTCGTCCTCGTGACGAACTGCTTCTCCACGCAGACCTCCTACGAGAACCAGACCAAAAAGGCCATCACGAATAAATTTGTGCAGGACGCCATGACCGAGTTCTTCCGCGACCGTCTGCACGTCTACTTCATCGAAAACAAGCAGGAGGCCGACCGCATCGCCGATCAGGTCCTCGTCAACAAGCGGAGCCGCGAATCGGCCGAAAAGGCCCGCCTGAACATCAAAAAGAAGCTGACCGGCAGCCTTGACATCGCCAACCGCGTGCAGAAGTTCGTCGACTGCCGCACGAAGGATGTGTCGAAGCGCGAGATCTATATCGTCGAGGGCGATTCCGCCCTTGGCTCCGTCAAGCTCTCGCGCGACGCGGAGTTCCAGGGCATCATGCCCGTCCGCGGCAAGATCCTCAACTGCCTGAAGGCCGATTACGAGCGCATTTTCAAATCCGACATCATCACCGACCTCATCCGCGTGCTCGGCTGCGGCGTAGAGGTGCAGACGAAGAAGACGAAGGACCTGTCCGCGTTCGACCTTGAGAACCTCCGCTGGAACAAGGTCATCATCTGCACCGACGCCGACGTCGACGGCTACCAGATCCGCACGCTGATTTTGACCATGATCTACCGGCTCTGCCCCACGCTTATTCAGGAGGGCTACGTCTATATCGCGGAGTCGCCCCTTTATGAGATCACCTGCAAGGACAAGACGTGGTTCGCCTACACCGACGCGGAGAAGACCGAGATCGTCAAGAAGCTCGAGGGCAAGAAGCTCTCCATCAACCGCTCCAAGGGCCTCGGCGAAAACGACCCCGAGATGATGTGGATGACCACCATGAACCCCGCCACCCGCCGCCTCATCAAGGTCATGCCCGAGGACATGGAACGCACGATGCAGGTCTTCGACCTCCTCCTCGGCGACAACCTCCAGGGCCGCAAAGACCACATCGCCGAAAACGGCTACAAATACCTCGACCAGCTGGACGTGTCGTGAAGCTGTCCAAAGGCTCCCCCCTATAATGCGAATCAATAGTAGAAACCGAAAAAAGATGACAAAAGGCGCAAGAAGAGAGA
>OLRV01003839.1_pt1 | contig 10093 bp, 11 predicted proteins | sample 1672421 | NCBI WGS metagenome assembly OLRV01 (sample SAMEA3136684, study PRJEB25190) | human gut metagenome | biome: human gut; feature: human-associated habitat; material: faeces | place: Austria | collected 2013
CGCGAGGACGGTATTGTGGACCAGGTGTCCTACGGTACCGCCATGGGCCGGGAGACAAAGGATTTCTACAAGCAGATCCCGCTGCGGCAGATGCCTTACGGGCAGGCCATGGCCATGCTGTTCCTGATGGAAGCGGGCGAAGAAGCCTGACGCGCGGAAGGGGTAGGGTATGAAGCACACACGCCTGACCTTTGCGGCCTTTGTTGTGCTGATGGTGGGGCTCGGCTCCAGCGACAGCCTGCGCGGCATTTTCTCGCCGGTATTCAGCAGCCATTTTGCACTTTCGGCCACGCAATTGGGGCTCATCGTCACGGTGAGCTACATTGGCAACCTGGTGTTCCTTCTGGTGGGCGGCAACGTCATTGAACGGTTTGAAAAGAAAAAAGCGCTGCTGGCGCTGACGGGCATCTGGATGGCGGCGCTGGCAGTGTTCGCCTTCACAGATAATTACTATCTGCTGCTGGCGGGTATGTTCTGCGCCATGGGCGCGTCCACGCTGCTGAACACGACGCTGAATCTCGTCACGCCGCTGCTGTTCGCGTCGTCGCCCGCGTTTTTTGTGAATCTTCTGTTTTTTACACAGGGCATCGGCACCAGCGGCAGCCAGTCTCTGCTGGGGCGTTATGCCACGGATATCGGCTTCTGGCACAAGACGAACCTGGTGCTGCTGGCGCTGGGGGCCGCGGCGGTGCTGCTGCTGGCGTTCAGCACGGTGCCCGGCCCGCGGGCGGATGGCCCGCATCCGGCAAAGCGTCAGTCCGGCGTGCTGAAAAACAGGGCCGCGCTGCCGCTCGTCTTTGTGTTCGGTTTTTATTTCATCGCCGAGCACGGTGTGATGAACTGGCTGGTGGCCTACGCCACCGCGGGCCTCGGAATGGAGCAGGCCAAAGCATCCAACTACCTGGCCGTGTTTTTCGGCGGCGTGATGCTGGGCCGTCTGGTGCTTTCGCCGCTGGTGGACAGGCTGGGCATCCTCAAGAGCATGGGCGTCTTCGGCTCGCTCTCTGCGGTGCTGTACATCGCGGGTGTTGTGGGCGGCGGCGATGATCTCGCCGTTGACCACGCTGTCACAGCCCGCAGGGAATGGCAACCTCGCCGTGCTCGCAGACGGTCAGTCCACCGACGCACCGAATCGCGATGCCGTGCTCAAAGCCGCCAATCCGAAGAGCATCGCCCTGAAGGCCAGCGACATCATCAGCATGAAGCGCAGCGAGCGCACCGCCAAGGTGCGCGGCATGAACGTCGTCTACATCTACCATGACACCATCGACGCAGCCAGCCACACGGACGACAAGAAGGTCTTCCCCGCCTGTGAGGAAGCCATCGCCGAGCTCAAGAATCTCGTGCGCATCATCGTCAACGAGTTCACCGGCACGAGCATCCTGCTGACGGCCGACCACGGCTTCCTCTACACGATGAAGCCCCCCACCGAGGACAGCAAGGCAGAGAGCGGCCTGCAGAAGGACCAGGTCATCGAGCAGGCCCGCCGCTACGTCATCACGACGCCAGACGCCGAGCCCAATCACCTGCTGCCCGTGAACTTCATGAAGGGCGCTGCGCCCTACAAGGCCTTCGCGCCACGCGAGCAGATCCGCCTGAAGATCAAAGGCAGCGGCCTGAACTTCGTCCACGGCGGCGCCAGCCTGCAGGAGATGGTCGTGCCCGTCATCGACTTCAGGCACGTCCGCTCCGACTCGGCCGCCTACAGCCGCCTACAAGAAGCACGCCGAGCAATACGCCATGAAGCCCGCGAGCGTCCGACTGCTGAGCTCCGGCCACAAGGTCAGCAACATGAGCTTCAGCCTGAACTTCTACCAGGTCGAGGCCGTCGGCACAGGCTTCATCCCCGCAAACTTCGACGTCTACTTCACCGACGCCTACGGCAACGTCGTCAGCGACATCCAGAAAATCATCGCCGACAAGGTCAGCCAGGAAAACGCCGACCGCACCTTCCGCTGCACCTTCAATCTCAAGGCAGGCGACTACAGCCGCAATGCCGAGTACTTCCTCATCATCCACAACACCGACAACGGCGAAGTCGTGCAGAAGGTCCCCTTCCAGATCGACACCGCCTTCCAGAAGGACGACTTCAACTTCATGGAGTGATTCTCTGCAAAAATCAAGGAGCCGCATGACAGCACGTCATGCGGCTCCTTTCTTGCACACAAAAAAGCCCCACCAGCTGATGCCGGTGGGACTTGTATGTTCGTGTAAAGCGAGTGATTAACGCTTCGAGAACTGGGAAGCCTTGCGGGCTTTCTTGAGGCCGTACTTGCGGCGCTCTTTCTCGCGCGGATCACGCGTAACGAAGCCAGCCTTCTTGAGGGCCGGACGGAGCTCTGCGTTCATTTCCATGAGCGCGCGGGTGATGCCGTGGCGGATTGCGCCAGCCTGGCCCGTGACGCCGCCACCAGCAACGTTTGCGATGACGTCGTACTTATCAACCGTCTCCGTGAGGTTCAGCGGCTGACGAACGATGAGTTCGAGAGTCTTGAGACCAAAATACTCTTCCATGTCGCGACCATTGATCGTGACTTTGCCCTCGCCTGGAACCAGACGAACACGGGCAACGGACGATTTTCTGCGGCCAGTGCCGTAGTAGATGACTTCTGCCATGTGTTATGTTCCTCCCTTTCCAGATTAGCGGATGTTCAGCTCAAGCTTCTCCGGCTTCTGAGCTGCATGCGGATGCTCCGGGCCAGCGTAAACGCTGAGCTTGCGGTACATCTGAGCGCCGAGACGGTTCTTCGGCAGCATGCCCTTGATTGCATGCTCGAGAACGCGCTCCGGGAAGCGCTCCAGCATGTGGCCAGCCGTCGTGAACGTCGTGCCACCCTGGTAACCGGAATGACGGAAATACGTCTTATCCGTGAGTTTCTTACCCGTGAACTTTACTTTCTCTGCATTGATGACGATGACGTAATCACCCGTATCAACGTGCGGAGTAAAGGTCGGTTTATTTTTACCGCGAAGAACTTTTGCGACTTCAGCTGCGAGGCGGCCGACAGTCTGGCCTTCAGCGTCTACAACGTACCATTTGCGCTCGATATTGGATGCATTTGCCATAAACGTTGTCTTCATGCGATTTCCCCCCTAGAGTTTTTTCAATGTCAATTATTCATGTAGTATGATGTATCGAAACAGGCTTCCGGGGCTAATGGAAACGCTCGTCCATGACATCACATAGAATTATTCTAATGAAAAGTCCCGAGAAAGTCAAGGGATTTTTCAGCGGAAAACAAAATTAATCCACAGTCCCCTGTGCATACTTCAGATGTTCTGTGCCATTGAGCAGTTCGACCGTCGTGCCGTGCTCAGTGTACGTCACGATGTTGACGGCCGTGTTGAACTGGCGGATGGTCCAGACATACTTGAGGTCCATGTGCAGGGCGGCCGTCAGGATGGTGCGCAGGATGGCACCGTGCGCGAATACGGCAACGGTCTGATTGGGGTGGCAGGCCACGATCTTCTCGACGGCATCGAGCGCACGCTCGCGCAGCTTCGGGAAGCTCTCGCCGTGCGGGATCTCGAGGACGTCGGGATGCTGGAAGAAATTATTGAGGGCATCGGGCCACTTGGCGACGATTTCGTCGTACGTCAGGCCCTCCCAGTCGCCGAAGTTGAGCTCGCGCAGCTCGGGGCGCGGCTCGACTGTCAGACCGAAGCGGTCGGCGACGCAGCGGGCCGTCGTCATGGCGCGCACGAGGTCGCTCGAGTAGACGGCCTCCACCTTGTCCACGGGGAAGTGTGCCGCAAGCTTCTCAGCCTGCTCGATGCCGAGCGGCGAGAGTGCGATGTCCGTCTGGCCCTGGTAGCGGCCGAGCACATTCCACTCGGTCTGGCCATGGCGCACAAAAATGATCTTTGTCATAGGAACTCTCCAATCCATCCAGAATCTATCCAAAAATAAAGTCACGGGTCGATGCGGTCAAAATCCCGCCAGGCGGCGAGCAGTGCCTCGTTCTCTGCGCGCGTGCGCACGGCGAGGCGCAGGAAGCCCGGCGCTAGACCGGGGTAGTGCTGGCAGTCGCGCACGAGGATATGGCGCGCGCGCAGATACTTTACGAGCTGTTCTGCCCGCTCCGCGGGAGCGAGCTTCACGAGGATGAAGTTGACGCTCGGCGGGAAGACGGTGACACCGTGCATAGCGGCCAGTGCCTGAGCCAGACGTTCCTTCTCCCCTGCGATGAACGCGCGCGACTCTACCTGATAGGCCGTGTCGGCAAGCGCCGCCACGCCCGTGGCCTGCGCGAGCACGTTGACGTTCCAGACGTCCTTGGCTGCCTCCATCCGCGCGAGCAGCGCGGGGCTGCCGATGGCGAAACCGAGGCGCAGGCCGGGGATTGCGAAGAACTTCGTTAAGGAGCGCACGAGGAAGAGATTTTCTAGACGCTCTTGGCGCACGGTAAAGCGCGCCTCATCCTCGCGGAAGTCGAGGAAGGACTCGTCGACGACGAGCTGTGTGCCGAGCGGCAGGAGCTCCCGCGCGAGGTCTGCGATGGCCTCGCGCTCCACGAGCGTGCCCGTCGGGTTGTTGGGGTTGCCGAGCACGATGCAGTCGGCCTCGACGCGCCGCGCTTCCTCTGCCAGAAAGATGAGGTCCGGCTCGAAGTCCTCCCTCTCCTCGAGCGGGCTGTACGACACGGCAGCGCCCGCGGCATGCGCAGCCCGCTCGTACTCGCTGAAGGCGGGCACGGGCAGCAGGACGCGCTTCGGCCGCGTGACGAAAGCGTAGAGGTAAAAGAGTTCCGCCGCGCCGTTGCCGAGGATAAAGTCGCCGGGAGCCCTGCCATAATAGGCAGAGAGGGCCGTCCGAAGCTCGCGCATTGCGGGGTCGGGATAGTGGATGACCCCGTCGAGATGCGCCGCGAGGGCCTCTTTCACGCGCGGCGAAAGGCCGAGCGGATTGATGTTGGCCGAAAAGTCAAGCCATGGCTCTCCATCTGCCGTCGGCTCATAGACATTGCCGCCGTGGACAAAGCGAAGTTCTTCCTGCATCATGCATCATCCTTTCTCATGTATTCTATGCCGCCGCTGCGCATCAAAGAGATGCCGAGGCAGGTGAGCGCAGGAAACTGCCGCGCAAGGTGTGCCGAGCGGCACTCGATCTGCCCGCGCGCCATCTGCGACGGCCAGATGACGCCGATGACCGTGCCGCTGTGCGCGGCCACGAGCCCCAGAGCACCAATGTCCCTCGCCTGCTGCAACAGGGCTTCGAGGCAATGTTTTGGCAGTCGTGCCTGATTCCAGAGCGCACTCTGCGTCGCGGCCTCTGCCATGCGCCTCTCTCCCTCTGCCAAAGCTTCGAGCAAGTCCGTCCAGGGACGGCTGCCGCGCTCTCCCGCTATTGCAGCACAGGCATGGCAGTCGGCCGTGTCGACAGTGCCGCCCGTATCGAAGATGGTCAGGTACGGATGCGAGAGACGACGGTAAACGCGCTGCACGCGCCCCGTCACCTGATTGAGGCAGACGATGCCCGGGAGGAAGACAGCGTCCGTCGGTTCGACCTGCACGGCAAGGTGCAGAATGGCCTCGGGCGCGAGCGGCTGCCCTAGAGCGTGCGAAGCGGCCGCGAGGACGGCGGCGATGTCGGCGCTCGACGAGGCCATGCCCTTGCCCCGCGGCAGCTCGGACGTGAGCTGCATGCCAAAGGGAAATTTCTCGATGCCCGCCTCGCGCAGGTAGAGCTGCAATGCGCACCGCGCCTTCTCACCGAGGCCGATGAGCCCCTGCACGGAAGCTGCGGCCCTGACTGTCGTATAGCGCGCGATTGGGCAGGTCACGAGGAAAGGCTCGCCGCGATGCCAGCCCTGCAGCAACTCACCGCAGGACCCCGGCACTCGCACTGTGACATCCAACACTTCCATCACATCCAGAGGAAGCAGCCCGTGCGGTCAAATGGCAGCACGGCGAAGAGGAACAGGACGAAGAGCACGAGCACTTCTGTCATGAGCTCGATGGCGCCGTAGACATCGCCCGTCAGGCCGCCGAGCTTCTTTTCCGCATAGCGGCCAAACAGGAAGGCAAAAAGCATCCCGATAAGCAGGGCGGCGATGGCGGCAATACCCCACGGCGCGACAAAGACAAGCGAAGTCACGAGGCCGATGAGGACTGCCCTGCGGTTGGCCATCGCCGCAAAGGCCTGCCCCATGCCGCTCGGACGCGCGTACGGGAAGTGCGCGACGGCAAGAAGCATGGCCATGCGGCCGATGATGGGCATGATGAAGATGCCGATGAGCAAGACGGGCGCCGGCAGGTCGAGAAGCAGCGACCAATTGAGCAGCAGCAATCCGGCAAACGCGGCGACGCCAAATGAACCCGTGCGGCTGTCCTTCATGATCTCGAGCATGCGCTCGCGGCTGCGGCCCGAGAAGAGGCCGTCCACCGTGTCCATGAAGCCATCGGCGTGCAGGCCGCCTGTCAAGAGGAGCGGCAGCAAGACGAGGATGGCCTTGCCCGTGTAGGACGGCAGGCCGAGGAAGGCCAGGCAGGCGAGTGCAGCCAGCAGGTAGAGCGCGCCGAGCACGACGCCGACGAGCGGGAAGAAGCGCGTGCTGCGGCCGAAATCCTCCGCCGTCAGGTTCTCCTGTCGGACGAGATGGATGCGCGTGAGGAACTGAAGTGCAGTCAGAAAGCTTCGCAATGTGATTCTCCTTTAATATCCCATGCACTTCAAGAGCGCATAGGCAAAGATCAGAAAAAGGACGGTCGCCGTGTACATCATGCGGATGGATTCCATGATGTGCTTGGGCGCCGTGCGCTCGATGGCCTCGCCCATGTAGGCGCGGAACGACTTCTTGCCGAAGTACGAGTTGATGCCGCCGAGCCGGATGTGCAATGCGCCGGCCACCGTCGCCTCGGCATAGCCGCCGTTCGGGCTCGGATGCTTGGCGGCATCGCGCTGCATCATGCGCATGGCATTGCGGGAGTCAAAGCCCAAAAGCCAGGCCGATACGATAAACAGCACCGCGGTGATGCGCGCGGGGATGTAGTTGAGCACATCGTCGAGCTTCGCCGCCGCCTTGCCGAAATAAAGGTACTTCTCGTTCTTGTAGCCGATCATCGAGTCCATGGTGTTGGCCGCGCGGTAGAGGAAGGCCAGCGGCACGCCGCCGATCACGAAGAAGAAGAGCGGCGCGATGACACCGTCGACCGTGTTCTCGGCGATTGTCTCGACGGTCGCGCGCGCGACCTCCGACTCATCGAGCTCCTCTGTGTCGCGCCCGACAATCCAGCCGACGGCCTTGCGCGCCTTGTCTAGCTCATTTGTCAGGAGCAATGCGTAGATGCCGCGGCCGGCCTTCGCGAGGCTCTTGGGCGAAATCGTGAAGGCGAGCAACAGCGCCTCGATGGCCATCGTGCCCCACTCCCACGGGATGGCGTACGAGAGATAGATGATGCCCGCCGCCACATCGTAGGTGATGAAGAGCACGAGCAGCACGAGGATGGCACCGCAGAGGAATTTCTTCTGGTCGCCGTCCGCCTCGCGGTAGTAGAGCCGCTCGAGGAAGGAGATGAGCTTGCCGATCAGCACGACGGGATGGAAGCGCGAGCGCGGGTCGCCGATGATCGTGTCGATGATAAAGGCAAAGATCGCAACGTTCATTCGCACTCCCCCCTATCGCACTGCTCTTCTGCCATCTCCGCCATAATGGCTCTGACTCTTTCCATATCCAAGGCGCTCTCGACGACGTCGGCCAGATGCTCGTAGGCGCGCTCTTTCTGCTGGCGGCGATTGCGCTGGATGGCAAGCGGCGGCAGGCCCTTCTGGATGCGCAGCGTGTTGATGAGCTGGCGGCGGAAGGCATCGTCGTCGAAGAGGCCGTGGATGTAGGTGCCGAAGACAAGGCCGTCCTCGCGCAGCGCACCGTCCCAGCGGCTCGTCTCCCCCTTGTCTCCATGGATGTAGAAGGGATGGCGCACGGGCGCAGTGAACTCTGTCTCGCCCATATGGATCTCGTAACCGGCCATCCCGCGGCCCAGAAGCGTGCAGCCAAAGAACTCCATGCCCGGGCAGTCGGCCGTGACCTGGCGCGTGTGCTTCTGCTCGGCAAAGGTCGTCTTCATCGGCAGGTAGCTGAGTCCCTTGACCTCGCCGTGCTCCGACTCCACGCGATGCGGATCGGCAATCGCTTCGCCGAGCATCTGGTAGCCGCCGCAGATGCCGATGAGCGGCGTGCCCGCCTCGACGCTCGTGCGGATGGCCGCCTCGAGGCCCGACTCGCGCACGAAGAGCAGGTCCTCCGTCGTGTTCTTCGAACCGGGCAGGATGATGAGGTCGGGACTGCCGAGCTCTTCTGGCCGGCGCACATAGGTGACTTCGACGTCCGGCTCGTCGGCGAGCGCGTCGAAGTCCGTGAAGTTCGAGAGCTTCGGCAATTCGATGACGGCGATGCGGATCTCGGCCTTCTTCTCCTGCTTTTCCTCACGCTCTTCGAGCGAGACGGAATCCTCGTCATCGATGCCCATGTCCTCGATGTAGGGCACGATGCCGAGCACTGGCTTGCCCGTCTTCTCCTCGAGGAAGTCGATAGCTGGCGTGAAGAGCGAGACATCGCCGCGGAACTTGTTGATGACGAGCCCCTTGACGAGCGCGCGCTCTTCCTCATCGAGGAGTTCCAGCGTACCGACAAGCGAGGCCAGTGCGCCGCCGCGGTCGATGTCCGCGATGAGCAGCACGGGTGCGTGCAGATACTTGGCCACGCGCATGTTGACGATATCGTGCGACTTGAGGTTGACTTCAGCGGGGCTGCCGGCCCCTTCGACGACGAGCGTGTCGAAATCCTGCTGCAGGCGCGCGAGGGCCGCCTTGACCTCGTCGAATGCCTCGAGCGAATAGCCGGCATGGTACTCCCGCGCGCTCATCGTGCCGATGGAGCGGCCCGCGAGGATGACCTGCGAGCGGGAATTGCCCGTCGGCTTCAAGAGCACGGGATTCATGTCCACCATCGGCTCAAGGCCGGCTGCCTCCGCCTGCGCGACCTGCGCCCGGCCCATCTCCAGGCCATCCTTCGTGACATACGAGTTGAGCGCCATGTTCTGCGCCTTGAACGGCACGACGCGCCGCCCTTCGCGGTAGAAGATGCGGCAGAGCGCCGTCGTCAGGATGCTCTTGCCGACGTGCGAACTCGTGCCCATGAGCATAATGGATTCCAAAACCATGCCTCCTATCTGTCTTATCTGTCTCACTGGAACATATCACTTGATGCGCAGCGGGATGCCGCAGAGAACGGCGTAGACTTCATCGGCGGCCGCGGCGAGCTGCTGGTTCGCGAGGCCCGCGAGGTCGCGGTAGAGACGCGCGAGGCGGTTCTCCGGCACGATGCCGGCCCCGACCTCATTCGTCACGAAGAGGACTTCCGCCTCTTTGGGCAGTCCTTGTGCCGCCTCGACAAGTGCCGCCATCTCGCCCCGCACGAGCGCGGTCAGGTGCGCCTCATCATACGGCTCCGTCTCGCGGCAGAGCATGTTGCTGAGGTAGATGGTCACGCAGTCAAAGAGGATAACGCCGTGCTCCCGTCCCGCCTCGCGGATGACTGCAGCTGCCTCGCGCGGTGCCTCGTACGTCTTCCAGCCAGCGGGCCGTCGGCTGCGGTGCAGGGTGACGCGGTGCGCCATCTCCTCATCCCAGACCTCGGCCGTCGCGATGTAGGCCACGCTACCACCGCTCTCGCGAGCCAGCTGCTCGGCAAACGCGGACTTGCCGCTGCGCGCGCCGCCCGTGACGAGGATCATCTTGCCCAAAGCTTTGGCAGCCTGTGCGATACAATAGTCGTCATAGGCATATTCCAATGTTTTGGAAACCGACTCCGCCTCTTTGTCAAACGGGACGTAGCCATTCCGCATATAGTCGGGCAAACAGTCGTAATGTTCGTTCAAGGCAGTCGTTTTCATCGCCTCATACGCCCGTTCGTAGTCGAAACCTTTCACACCTTTGACGATCATATCCGCCAGGACGGAGACCGCATGATAGCCGATCATGCACCAAGTCTCGTTTCCGTAAAAAGACCAGATCGGGAGCATTTTCTCCACGCTCTTGTCATAATGAGCCAGCATAGAATTAGCGATATCGGCCTGAATGTCGTGATGAATC
>OLRV01003841.1_pt1 | contig 10090 bp, 7 predicted proteins | sample 1672421 | NCBI WGS metagenome assembly OLRV01 (sample SAMEA3136684, study PRJEB25190) | human gut metagenome | biome: human gut; feature: human-associated habitat; material: faeces | place: Austria | collected 2013
TTATTTTTTAAGTCAAATAATATTCTTAAAGCATCCATAGGTGTTGTATTTAATGGATCAATTTTATCAATTTCTTCTTTTAAGATGTTTGGTTCTTTTACTGGTTCAGTAAAATCAAATGATATTTGCTTACTACCACTATCTTTACTATTTGTTTCATATTCTTTAAGCATTTTATTGGCATCATTAATAATGTCTTTAGGAAGTCCTGCTAAATCAGCAACATGGATACCATAACTTTTATCAATTGCTCCATCTTCAATTTTATGTAAGAATACAAGTTTATTATTATCTAAAGTGGCACTAACATGAACATTTTTAATAGTAGGATATTCATCCGTTAAACTAGTTAATTCATGATAATGAGTACTAAAAAGTGTTTTACACTTAATATTTTTGGTCACGTATTTTAAAATAGCTCCAGCTAAACTCATACCATCATAAGTTGCAGTACCTCTTCCTAATTCATCAAATAAAATTAATGATTCACTAGTTGCATTTTTAATAGCACTTCTACTTTCTTTCATTTCAACCATAAAAGTAGATTCACCACTAACTAAATCGTCACTAGCACCAATTCTAGTAAAGATAGCATCAAAAATACATAAATTAGCGTAATCAGCAGGAACAAAAGATCCTATTTGAGCCATAATAATTATGATAGCAAGTTGTCTCATATAAGTAGATTTACCACTCATATTAGGTCCCGTTATTAAAAGTGTGTTTATATTTTTATCCATATAAATATCATTTTTAACATACTTTCCATTAGTAACAATATTGATTACTGGATGAAAACCATTTTTGATATCAACTAACTTATCATGATTAAATATTGGTCTAATTAACTTTTCCTTTTCTGACACTATAGATAACGAGCATAAAGCATCAATTATACCAATCTTATTAGCTGTTTCTTTTAAAGAAATAATATCTTTCTTAATTATTTCTTTTATCTCATTGAATAAATCATATTCAAGTTCAATAATTCTTTCTTCAGCGTTTAAGATCATGGCTTCTTTTTCTTTTAATATGGGACTTATAAATCTTTCCCCAGTAGTTAAAGTTTGCTTTCTTTCCCAACCAAATTCTTCCTTAACACGAGATGCTTGTCCTTTACTTATTTCAATGTAGTAACCAAAAACTTTATTATATCCAACTTTTAAATTTTGAATACCTGTTCTTGCTCTTTCTTCTTGCTCTAAAGTACTTAAAAATTCTTTACCACCACTTCTTATTTTCTTAAGTTCATCTAATTCATTATTGTATCCATCTTTAATTAAATAACCTTCTTTAATTGTTATAGGTGGTTCTTCATATATAGCCTTATCAAGCAAATTATATAATTCTTCATGAGTATTAATTTTAATATCAATATTCATCTTAGTTAAGATATCTTTTACTTCTGGTAATACCTTTAAACTATTTCTTATTTGTAATGCATCTCTAGCGTTAAATGAACCGCAAGTTAACTTACCACATAATCTTTCTAAATCATAAACTTCATATAAACATTTAAGCAAGTCACTTCTTAAAATGAATTCTTCATTTAATTTAGTAATAATATCTAAACGTTTATTAATCTCTTCTTCATTTCTTAAAGGATTAGATACCCATAACTTTAAAGTACGCGATCCCATACTGGTTTTACATTTATCTAAAAACCAAATTAAAGAATACTCTCTTTCTTTTAATCTTAGGGTTTCAAATAATTCTAAATTTCTAATTGTATGGATATTTAAATTCAAATAATTACTATTATTAATGATTTTAACAGTTTCAAATAAGGATACATCTTTAAGTTCTTTAACAATTAAATAATAAAATAAATGCTTAACTCCAATAGTTACTCTCTCATCACTAATATTATCTAGTATTTTTAATTCTTTATCATATAATTCATCACTATAATTAATATTAACACTATAACTATTTTTAAATATATTAACTATTTTTTCATTAAAATCTTTTTTTAATATTAATTCTTTAATATTTAAAGTAAGAATTTTATTAACTAAAGAATCTTCATTATAATCTAAGAATTCAGCATAAATATCTCCGGTAGAAATATCGGCATATGTAAGTAAGTAAGCATAACTTAAATCTATTATACTTGCTAAATAATTAAAATCAAAAGAATCTAAGAAGTCTAAATCTACTAAAGTACCTTTGGAAACTACATTTATTACTTCTCTTTTAACCATACCTTTAGTTTTTTTAGGATCTTCCATTTGTTCACAGATTGCCACTTTAAATCCTTTATTAACTGCTTTTTCTAAGTAAGGTTTAACGGCATGATGTGGAACACCACACATTGGAACTCTTTCTTCTAATCCAGCATTTTTACCAGTTAATGTTAATTCAAGTTCATGTGCTCCTATTTCTGCATCTTCAAAAAATAATTCATAAAAATCGCCAATTCGATAAAATAGTAAGGTATCTTCATAATCTTTTTTGATGTCCATATATTGTTTCATCATAGGACTTAAATCTTCATAGTTTACTTCATTTCTTTTCATTTTTTCTACACCTAGATGTATTATAAAATATTTTAATGAAAATAAAAAGAAAACAATTTCAGTTTTTGAAAATTGTTTTCATTAAAAGATACTAACCGATACGGAACGCTGGTGAAAAGCCTGCAGAGACGTTTGCACTGAAATCAGACCAGCCACCAGACGAGCTTATATATATAAATATATAATCATAACTAGACCATGCATTTCTTAACCACCAATAAGAGTCTTTAATTCTGCTATTATTATTCTTTCCTTTATAATAGTCTAATAATCGTGTTTTGCTTGATGCAGTGTCTGGCCCTGTATCACCAATTTCTGGACTACTTAATAAATATATTTTATCGATTGATGTAAAGTCGGCTTCTCCTGATGTACTACCATGTCCTGATATTACTTTTGTATCTGTAATAGCATTTTGTAAATCACTTGGTAATTTATTAAAGAAATCTCCATTTGCATATTTTCTCATATCAGTAGCAGGCCATCCTCCAATATTTTTTCCACTTGAGTTCATCACTCGTTGCTCAATGATATCCACAAACTCAACGACAAATCCACAGGCTGATTGGGAAAAATTTTCGTTTTCACAATCTACTGGAGTAGTGTTATTAACAACACGGACTGTATAGCTTTTTTCACCAATCTCTACCTTTTTTTCGGCGCCAACTGGATAAACGTTTGATTGTCCGCTTCTTACTACACCGGCTATTGTTTCCCACGTATCTTCGGCAAACGTTGAATAAGTTAATTTTGTAAAATATATAATTATTTTATCAACGTTTCCTGTATACATTGTAGTCCATTGCTTAGTATTTTTATTACAAGAAATCCGCGTATTAGTTAATTCTACTTCCTTATTATTTTTATATCCCTTTAATTTTGCTGCATAGTCACATAAGTCCGGATATTCTGTTGTCTCAATACCATCAATGTATGAAATTATTTCCGTTGATTTTGAGTATGGTGTGATTTGATTTGCTAATTTTAAATCATTCCAACCATATCCTGCATTTATATTCAGTCTTATATAAATATCATTTTTATTTTCATTTGTAGTTAAAAGAGTAATTCTCTTTGATTCGTTTGGGTTAATATTGTCTATTATTTCGTCATAACCATTATTTATATATTCAATTTTTGTTTTAGTTGGAAGAGAATTTACGATTGATGTACAATTCGAATCACTACATACATCATAAATAAGTTCACACTTAGTACCTATTTTATTTAAATTCGTTATTTTTGATGTAAAAGATTCTGTTTTTCCGGATTGCAATCTTAATATTCTATCGTCTGATTCTCCGCTATTAGTTGTTATATTAAATGATAAATCATTAACTTTAATATTGGCAACTAACATTGAACTATTTTTATTAAAAAATGATAAAGAGTAACCTATAATTGATATAAATAATAACATTATTGTAACAATTAATGTATATTTATATCTTTTATTACTCTTTATCATTTTAATTATATTTCTAAATTTTTTACCCAAGCAATTTCACTCCTACTCTAGTGAAATTATATCTCGGTTTACCCCCCCGTCAAGCGAACGTTTGTCTTTTTATAAAATATTTGAAAATGTTCGCTTGACGGATAAATTTTATTTCAGACTATTTACACTCTCATTAATTCTTCTTCTTTTGCTTTTGCTTTTTCATCAATTATTTTATTATATTTATTAATTAAATCTTGGATTTCTTCGTAATAAGTATTTTCTTCATCTTCAGGTAATTCTTGTTTTTTAACATTATTACGAGCATCTTCTCGAGCATTTCTTAAGGCTACTTTGCCATCCTCGGCTATAGCTTTAACTTGTTTAACATAGTCTCTTCTTTTTTCTTCTGTTAATTCTGGTACGGTCATTATAACCATTTCTCCATTATTTGTTGGAGTAATACCTAAATTAGCTTCGTTAATAGCTCTTTCAATATCTTTGATACAAGATCTATCAAAAGGTTTAATAAATAATTGTCTTGCTTCAGGAACAGTTATATTGGCTAAACTTTGAATAGGAGTTGGGGCACCATAATAATCTACCATAATACCACTTACCATTGATGGATTAGCACGTCCTGCTCTAACATTATTGAATCTACTTTCCATATTTTCAACTGCTTTTAACATTCTAAGTTCTGTTTCTTCTAATATATCCATAAATTTTCTCTCTTTCTAATAATAATATATCTAATAATTTAACTTAAAGCAAGAATTAATATAGCGATAGTTAATCCAAGTAATAATGATACTTCAAGAATAACTGATGTTAGGATAATACCATTATTATTAACACCGTTCTTTTTTTCCATAATTAATACTTTATGATGACCTTCTTTATGGGCAATATTTTCTTCACCATAATTTAAATTATTTTTTTGATTTATAACTTCATCATATTTATTAACTATATCCATATCAATTAGGTTATTTCTTAGATAATTGGTATATACATCTAATAACGCTTGTTCGTCATAACTAATAGTGTTATCACTCATTTTACTTATTAAATAATTAATGTATCCATCAAGAACTTTTTGTTCTTCTTCAGATATAGGGTGTCCTATTAAGATATTTCTAACTATTTGATTTGCATTTTCTATATTCATTTTTAATCCTCCTATCCTAGATTTGTTGGTTTTCCTATGTATGTTATTTTAGCATAACCATTTCCTTCTTTAGAACAATTTGATGTTGGGGTTCCATTATGACATTTAGTTGAAGTGGTTTTAGTAGAATTATCACTTGATTCAGAACATTCATAACAATACATTGATTTATTAAATAATCTTGAATTGCCGATATAAGATGAACCGCCACCAGCACCAGTATGTCTTGCACTACCGCCACCATAGAAACCACCGCCACCACCAGTTTGATAGTTAGCTTGACAATGTTCAGTTGTGCACCCATTATATTTATTTCCACCTTGGCCAAATGTTCCCGATTGTCCACATATATTTCCATCTTGACATAAGCCGTATGATCCACCGGCCGTTTGAGTTCCACCTTTTCCGGGGTTTTTACTCCAAGTACCATAGAAACCGTTGCCACCTATATAACCACCGGCATTTCCACCTTTGCCAGATGCACTTGCACTTTCACTATAATTAATAGATCCACCACCAGCTCCTGAAACAATTAATATACTTGAAATATTTGCTGACAAATCACTTAAAAGTCCTATTTTTTGTGCTATATGTGTTGCGCCACCGCCACCGTAGCCAGTAGAATAGTTGGATCCGCCACCATTATATCCGCCACCACTTGATGTTCCTTGACCACCTACATATACATATAACGTTTCTCCTTTACTTAGTGATATAGTTCCTACACTATAACCACCATAGCCACCAAAGTATGTTGATGAAGCACTTCCTCCTTGAGCACCCCATGTTTCTAGTTTATAATTGCCTGCTATTGGAGCAGTAAATGTGTAATATGGAGTGGAATTACTAGATGATGGAGCTTCGTATTCATACACTCCATCAATCAAAATTGTTATTCTTGCATAGCCATCTCCTGTATTACCAGTACCACTTCCATAATATCCGCCATTAGGATTTGGCATTTGTTCTAAAGCACCTTTTGTAGTTGTCCATTTATATCCTGATCCATCAATCATTAATGTATCGGTAAATACTTTATTGCTATAATGAACACTACATAAATTAGTGGTTGTACCATTTGTACAACTTGTTCCATTTGCAGTTCTAGGTGATATGCTTGTTTGAGATGCAATTGCTACACAACCAGTATGGCCGGAAATAAATGATGAACCGGAGCCACTGGCTCCTCCACAATTACCTGCACATGCTTCTCCACTTCCTCCACCGTAGTATCCACTTCCACCTCCAGCACCACCAGATAGTGTTGGGGTATTTATTGATGCTTGACCATTTCCTCCATATCCGAATCCACCTGGTTTTCCTTCGTTTCTGTTTGTAATTCCTGTTTTTGCTCCGGCACCGCCGCTTGTTTGAGTTGCTCCTAGACCCGACATTACATCATTTACATTTGATGATCCTTTGTTTCCATTTAAACCACCGGCATTTCCTCCATTAGTTCCTATACCTGCTTTATTTGTACCATCTGCATTGGCACCACCGCCACCAGCAGCAACCATAATTCTTGAGTTCAAATTATCTTTTTCTAATCTAATGTCAGTAGCACCACCGTCACCATCATTATTTATTGCTTGTACACCGGCGTTTCCACCACCATTATATCCACCATTTCCATTTGAATCACCTTGACCACCAACGTAAATATATATAGTTTCTCCTTGATCTAGTTCGATGTTTCCTTTAACATAGCCACCTTTTCCACCGTTGGTACCGCCACCTTTTGCACCCCAAAGTTCTATTTGATATGTTGCTTTAATAGGAGCAGTAAATGTTTGGTAATCTGGTTTAAAACTATAATTGTAAATTTTTTGAGTTATTTCTGGAACATCAGGTACATCAGGCACACCTGGCGTAATTGGATCTGGGGTTGGATATTCTGGATCATCGCCATTAAGGGCATCTTGTTTAATGTTATATGCTTCATATTTAGCAAAATAATAATGATTACCTCTTTTTATCTTAACTATAGTTAAACAATCATTATTTTCTTCACATTTATCAACATCAGATTTATTTTCAATACTCTTTAAATAAGCAATTGTAGTTCCATCAAAACAATCTAATGAATCTAAATTTCCACAATTCGTAACTTTTTTTGTGTATAAATTTGTAAAAACATCTTTATCAATAAAATAAATTCTTTCAATACCTAAATTATCTAATACCTTATTATCTGATACGTCTACAACTTCTTTACTGTTAGTATTAATGGTATCTTTATTAAGATAAACATAATAGGCTGTATACATATCTTCAACATTATCATAATAAGATATTTTACCGCTATTCATAAATATTCTATTATAATTTGAATAAAGTAAAATCATTCCTATTAAAAGCACACTCATTACAATAATAGTTTCTAATAAAACAAATCCTTTATTTTTTATTGACATGGAGTTGCACCTCCTTTAAGTATAAAAGGGTTGGTACTTGTTCCGTCTCCACCAATTATCATTGTTTCATTATGTATATCAAATACTAATCTTACAAATACTTTTTCATTATTAATATCATCATTATTTAAATCTTGTATTTCATGAATGGTATTTTTATCATTATCTTCTTTTATTTTAATTACTTTACTATTTGTATAATTTTTCTTGTCGGTTGCAAGTAAATACATGCTGTCTGAATTAAAGTCAGAATAAATTAATAGTTTTTTTACTTTCTCATCTTCTATTTTAGATATTTTTTGTTCATAATCATTTATAGTCATACTTCTAGATTCAATAGTGTTTACACCTTGTTTAACACTTATATAGCCTAAGATATTATTTATTAATTCTAAACTATTTAATTTAAATGAATAGTTCTTTGATATTAAACTGGCCATATTATTTTTATCAGTTGTACCGTTATCGAATATAATATAATCTAATGTATCAGCTTGATTAAAATAACTAGATGATACACATACATTTAATCTAAAATAAGATCCTATTTTAGCATTTTTAAGGTATTTAATTGAATGTAAATCTTCATTAATTTGATCTATTTCTTTATTTAATAAAAGAGATTTTTGAGCCATATTACCAATGAACACTAGAATAAGTGCACAAAATAACAAGAAAAAAGAATACAATAAAGATGTAGCTATAAAACCTTTCTTATTCATTTACATACCTTCTAACCTATTATAATTATATAATAAAAATATTCTAAAATCTATACAAAAAAAGAACGCCGGGAAATTCTTGAAAAACGAGGAATCGACATATTGATTGAGCATCCTTTCACAAAAGAATTTGCTGCATTAACCCCTGACAGATTTATCAGGGAAGTCCTCGTAGAAAAAGTGGGGGCAAAAGTAATTGTTGTCGGAACAGACTTCCATTTCGGTAAGAACCGCTCCGGTAGTATTACAGACTTAGAAAAGCTAGAAGAAGAATGCGGATATCACCTTATTGTAGTCGAAAAGTTACAATTAAATGGAAAGGATATCAGCAGTACCAGAATTCGTGCTTCTCTTGAAAAAGGAGCAATGGAAGAAGCCAAAGCTCTCTTAGGCAGAAACTACAGTGTTTCCGGGGAAATCCTTCACGGAAATGCACTTGGACGAACCATACAGGTGCCAACCATTAACCAGCAAGTTCCGTCCTTTAAACTACTGCCGCCAAATGGTGTGTATGTTTCTAAAATCCACTGGAAAGACGAAGTTTACTACGGCATTACCAACATCGGAACCAAGCCAACCGTCAACAATACCAGCGAAAAAACAGTCGAGACCAATATCTTTGATTTCAATAAAGATGTTTATGGCGAAGAAATGGTCGTAGAACTTCTGCATTATCACAGAAAAGAAACTCGTTTTTCTTCTGTAGAGGCATTGCAGGCACAGCTTTTTCAGGATATTGAATTTGGAAAGCAGTATGTTACTAATGTACTGTCTCATTGATATATGTGATTTGAAGGACTATTGTAACAAATTATTCTTTAAGATCAATTATTAAAAAACAAAAAGATCAAAGATAAGTTTCTATATCCGCTTAGGGATGAGTAAAGACATATCTTTGGTCTTTTTTGTCCACTTCCAGCAAGAAGAGTTCTATCTAGAACATTTTTCAAATACGCTCTAAGGTAGAAAATGAATGGTGTCCGTTACTGATTTTTTATTCGCCTCTTTTAAATCCCATTTTGGCTAAGGTAGGGGATGAATTGTGTCTGTTGTCCATTGGATTTGACAGCTTATCATCCATAAAATAAATAAATTTCACAATAAAATCAAAATATTTTTGTGAAAATTGTCTGAAAACTAGTGTATAATAAAACTAAATGCAAAAGCAAAGGCTTATGCATATCCTGAAAAGAATGACAAAAGGAGTGGTCTTATGAACACAATAATCACAATCGGAAGACAGTACGGAAGCGGCGGAAAAGAAATCGGTAAGAAGCTTGCTGAATATTATATGATAAAGAACTTTTAAAAGTGGCAGCCAAAGAAAGCGGTATCTGCGAGGAGATGTTTGAAAACTTCGATGAGAAACCAACCACAAGTTTTCTCTACTCCCTCGTAATGGATCCATACGCATTAGGCTATAACGCAGCCTCCTTTGATATGCCACTCAACCAGAAGGTATTCCTTGCCTCCTTTGATGCCATCAAAAAGGTAGCAGATGAAGGTCCATGTATTATCGTAGGCCGCTGTGCAGACTATGCCTTAAAAGACTATGACAATAAGCTGAATGTATTCATTCACGCACCAATGACTTTCAAAAAATCCCGTATCCAGGAACAGTACGAAGTTCCTGAAGCCAAAGTCAAAGACGTAGCTATCAAGACAGATAAGCAGCGTGCAAGCTACTATAATTACTACACTTCTAAGAAGTGGGGAGACTTGAAGAGTTATGATCTTTGCATTGATAGTAGTATCTTAGGTATTGATGGAACGGTGGAACTGATTAAACAGGCTGTAGCATTAAAAGAGAAGAATTTATAAAGAGA
>OLRV01003843.1_pt1 | contig 10088 bp, 7 predicted proteins | sample 1672421 | NCBI WGS metagenome assembly OLRV01 (sample SAMEA3136684, study PRJEB25190) | human gut metagenome | biome: human gut; feature: human-associated habitat; material: faeces | place: Austria | collected 2013
CGGTCAATGCACTTGCTCTGGGGGGGGGGTACGCCTGAAAATGGCGTAACTGCACAGGAAAACGCGGAAACGGCCACGACGATCCCCACTACGGGCATGAAAATCACCAAGGGCGGTGATTACGAGATCCCGGAAGGAATTTATACCGGCGGTATTGAGATTGATACCAAGGATGATACCACGGATGAAGTGACGATCCGCATTACTGGTGAAGTTACTTTTACACAGCCTAATACGATTTTCATAGATGTCGAGCATGCAAAGCTGGTGACGATTGAAAATGATGGTCACACGGTGAATCTGAGCGGACATCATTTTATGGATCTTTACAATTCGAGCAATGCTGTTGTAAATGGGGGTACTTATATAACACCTCTTCGAAACTTTATCATGCTTTTTGGAACGAACAATCATCTTACCCTGAACAATGTTGACGTGACTACGACGGGTGGATATGCTGTGACGACTGGAGGTACCAGTACAGTAGTCGTTAATGGCGGAAAGTATACTAAGACGATAGCAGACCATACTTATGTATTCCAAAATGCTGGGCACATGACACTGACGGATGTTTCGGTGATTACAGAAGTTGATGGAGGTATGTCGTCTCCTGCAATTACTAACAGTTCTGGTGCGATTCTGAAAATCAATGGAGGAAACTACAAAACTACCGGACGAAACTGCATTGTGAATTCTGGTTATTTAACAATCAATAATGGCACCACAACAGACGGCGTTCTTGAGTCGGTGGGTATCAGCTGCATCCAAAACAACTGGGGCCGGGTAGAGATCAACGACGGCACCATTACCTCGGATGCCGACTGCACCATCAAAAACCGCGGCGGCCTGCGCATGAACGGCGGTACGGTCGCCAGCACGAATCCAGATGCCGCGGTCATTGACTGTAACGGCGATTTCGGCGATACACAGATCAACGGCGGCACCATCAAGGGCGGAAAAGACGGCATCCGTCTGGCGGACCTTGGCAGTTCCGAAGTGACCCTGAAGCAGGCGACCTTTGAGGACAACGCCAACAATGTCCATCTGGGCGATGGCCAGAAGATCGACATCGAAAGGAACTTTACCGGTACGGCAACGATCCTGACCGACGATGCAAAACTCGGCCGTCAGATCACGCTGAAAAACGAAAACGAGGATCTCAGCTATCAGAACAAGCTGAAACTCATCAGCATGAATCCCGGCTACATCATCGGCTATAAGCGCGGCGAAGACGGCAAGGAGTACCGCTATCTGGCAGATGCCAACGGCAACATCGTCACCACTGAAAATGCGAAGGCAACCGCTGACCTCGGTGCCGGGGAGCAGGAGCTGGATACTGCCACCGTTGTGCCGGAAGGCACCCCCGTGACCGTGACGGCAAACATCCCGGAGGGCGCAGAGTTCCTCGGCTGGAGCGCCGTGCGTGTTGACGGCATTGCGCTGAAGCTGGGCGATGATCAGACCGCACACTTTGAGATGCCCGGTTGCAACGTGACCGTCGAAGCGCTGTATCAGGGTGGAAATGTTGACCCTGTCAATCCCGGCGGCGGCAGCAGCAGCGATGTGGTGGCCGGCATTGCGGCTGTTGCGCTGACCGGTGCAGCCGTGTGGAGCATTTACGAAACCGGAACCGGCATCTATCGCGTGCTGAATATGCCCGGCGTCCCCATGCCCTCCAACCGCGCCGGTCTGGCGACCCTGATCTGGGAAAAGGCCGGCTGCCCGGAACCGCAGACGGTGAAGAGCTTCAGCGACATCGATGACGCCGACCTTCATCTGCGGCAGGCTGCCAGCTGGATGGAAGAGCAGGGTCTGATGGACGATGTGAAGGAAAACGAGTTCCGCCCCTATCGCTATGTGACCAAGCTCCAAACCTGCCTTGTCTGGGATAAGGCCAAGGAAAAGAGCCTGATCTCCTGAAAAAGTAGATCATTCTTGTAACAACCCCGGGGTGACCGCAAGCGCCCTGGGGTTGCTTTTTTCACAGGAAAAGGGGCAGAACCGGAAGATGCCGTTTATATCCACGAACCCTCCCGTGAAAAAGCAAACAAGCCAGACCCGCAGGTCTGGCTTGTTTGCAATATCAAAAATATTCTTTCCGCTGAATATATCCAGAGCGAAGCGGAGGATCTTTCAAATCATCAGTTCAGCTTCTTGCCAAAGAACTCCACCTCTTTGCCGATGAACTGCATCAGCTCGTCGAACTGGTCGGGGGTCAGGCTCTGGGCACCATCGCACTTTGCCTTGGCGGGGTTGTTGTGCACCTCGATCATCAGGCCGTCGGCACCGGCAGCAACAGCGGCCTTTGCCAGATCCGGCACCATCCATGCGTGGCCGCAGGCATGGCTGGGGTCCACAATAACGGGCAGGTGGGTCATCTTGTGCAGCATCACCACACCGGCAAGGTCGAGGGTGTTGCGCATGCTGGTCTCAAAGGTGCGGATGCCGCGCTCGCAGAGGATGACGTTCTCGTTGCCCTCAGCCATGATGTACTCGGCGCTCATCACGAACTCTTCCAGCGTATTGGCAAGGCCGCGCTTGAGCAGCACCGGCTTCTTCTGACGGCCGACGGCCTTGAGCAGCTCAAAGTTCTGCATGTTGCGGGCACCCACCTGAATGAGGTCTACATTCTCGAACAGGGGCAGGTGCTCGGTGTTCATGATCTCGGTCACGATGGGAGCACCGGTGGCGCGGCGTGCCAGCTTGAGCAGGTCGAGGCCCTCGCTGCGCATACCCTGAAAGGAGTAGGGCGAGGTGCGGGGCTTGAATGCGCCGCCGCGCAGCAGGGAAGCACCCGCAGCCTTCACGCGCTGTGCGCAGTAGGTGATCTGCTCTTCGCTCTCAATGCTGCAGGGGCCTGCAATGACCGCAAAGTTTCCGCCGCCGATCTTTACGCCGTCCACATCGATCACGCTGTCGTCCGGGTGGAACTTGCGGTTGGCCTTCTTATAAGGCTCGGTCACGCGGCGGCAGGTCTCCACCACCGGGTTTGCCAGCACCCAGCTCTCGGCCACGGCCTTGGTGTCGCCGATCAGGCCCAGAATGTGGCTCTCACTGCCCTTGGAATCGTTGATCTGCAGGCCCATATCCTGCAGTTCGTGGCAGAACTCGCGTACCTGTACCTCAGGTGCGTCCTGTTTGAGTACGATGATCATAGTGTTTTGTCTCCTTTGCCTTATCGTGTGAAACGGCGAGGGAGACCGGCTCCTTTGCCGCAGCTTGCAGTGTCAAACTTCAGGGTTCTGAAGTGTGTGACGCTATGATATCACTTCAGGAAACTGAAGTCAAGAGAATTTTGAATTTTTTTGAAGAAAGTGGTAGAATGGGGGCAGGAAAAGGAAAAGCAGGCTCGCCCTCTCAGCTTCGCTTGCGCTCAGCAGCTCCCCCAAAGGGGGAGCCCTTGGCAAAAACGGAAACTTTGCGTGGATTGCCAAAGCCTCTCACTTTGGGAGAGGTGGCATTGCGTTAGCAATGACGGAGAGGGCGAGGACGCTGACCCAATGCCATCATACTTAAGAATAGAACCAGCTAAATATAAAGGGGAATACTACAATGGGAAAAGAAGCAAAAACCAATGCCATGCGCATTCTGGAGCGCGAGAAGGTGCCCTACACCGCCCACGAGTACGCTCATGAAGAGGGCGTTGCCGTGGCAGGTGTGGATGTGGCAGGCAGCATGGGCGAAGACCCTGCCTGCGTGTATAAGACGCTGGTGACGCAGGGCAATAGCAAAAACTATTTTGTGTTCGTCATTCCGGTGGCAGCAGAGCTGGATCTGAAAGCCGCTGCCCGCAGTGTGGGCGAAAAAAGCGTTGCCATGATCCATGTGGCCGATATCAACAAGGTCACCGGCTATGTGCGCGGTGGCTGCAGCCCGGTAGGCATGAAAAAGCAGTATAAGACTGTGTTCGATGAGAGCGTGCTGACGCAGGAGAAGGTCTATGTCTCCGGCGGGCGCATCGGCATGCAGGTGTGCTGTGCCCCGGCGGACCTCATCCGTGCTGCACGGGCAATTACAGCAAAAATTATTTTTTAAAAAAGTCCGTCTATTGTACAAAAAGTTAACGCATCCTATTTACATAAAATATACTTAAACTATAAGTCATACTTAAAAAGAAAAACAATGTCGAAACTGCACAAAACTTTTGAAAGTTTTTTGACGGCATGAAAACACAAGGTAGAATTTGTGGGAACACTCTTTTCAAAGATGTTTTTTTGCCGTAAACTGTATGTAGTACAGGGACGGCGGCCCGCAGAAAGGGCTTTTCCGCCGCCTGAAAACGCAAGCACAAGGAACTGCGGAGGAGAACTTCAATGATGAAGATGCTGCCGGGTCTCATGGGTCGAAACAACATTCGGGCATGTCAGGGGCATCGTGCAACTTTGTGCAAAGCGTCGGGAGAGCATACGCAGAATTAAAGGCCGTGGTACGGGTGTACCGCAGCCTTTTTTGTTTGTCGGTTGAGAAAGAGAGGTTTGGATATGGTTCGTAAAGTGGCTGTGATCATGGGTTCTGACAGCGATTGGCCGGTGGTAAAGGGCGCATGTGCCCAGCTGAAAGCGCTGGACATCCCTTTTGAGGCGCACATCCTTTCGGCACACCGCACCCCTGCCGGGGCAGCGGAGTTTGCCAAAAGCGCCCGTGCCAACGGCTTCGGCGTGATCCTGTGCGCAGCAGGCATGGCAGCACATCTGGCGGGTGCCTTTGCTGCCAACACCACCCTGCCGGTGATCGGCATTCCCATGAAGGGCGGTGCCATGGACGGCATGGATGCTCTGCTTGCCACGGTGCAGATGCCCAGCGGCATCCCGGTGGCAACGGTGGCTCTGAACGGTGCCAAGAACGCCGCATGGCTGGCTGCGGAAATTCTGGCTTTGAGCGACGACGCTCTGGCCGAAAAGCTGGCAGCAGAGCGCACCGCCATGGCCGCACAGATCGCTGCCAAAGAGGAAAAGCTGCAGGCTGAGATCGCCCAGCTGTAAAGGAGAACCAATGTCTGATTTTGCATATCCGCTGCACGAAGAATGCGGCGTTTTCGGCATTTACGACCGTGCCGGTACCGAGGATGTGGCCGCTGCGGCCTACTCGGCTCTGTATGCCCTGCAGCACCGTGGTCAGGAGAGCTGCGGCATCGCCGTGAACGATGATGGCGTGATCAACGGCCACCGCGACCTCGGCCTTGTGAACGAGGTGTTCACCCCGGCGGTGCTGGCAAGTCTGGCAAACCCCAATGCGCACATGGCTACCGGTCACGTGCGCTACGCCACGGCAGGCAGCCGTGTGCGCGCCAATGCACAACCCATGATCGTCCGGCACGGCCGCGGCACCATGGCACTGTGCCACAACGGCAACCTGACCAATGCCATCGAGCTGCGCCGCCAGCTGGAAAATGAAGGTGCCATCTTCCACGGCTCCTCCGATACCGAGGTGATCTGCTACCTGATCACCCGCAACCGCCTGCGCATGGGCAGCATCGAGACCGCCATCAGCAAGACGATGGATGTGCTGGAGGGTGCCTACAGTCTGGTGATCATGTCCGCCACCAAACTCATTGCAGTGCGTGACCCCCGCGGCTACCGGCCCCTGTGCATCGGTACTCTGCCCGGCGGCGGCTACGTATTTGCCAGCGAGAGCTGTGCGCTGGATGCCGCTGGTGCCACTCTGCTGCGGGATGTGGAACCCGGCGAGATCGTGGTGGCAGACGCAAAAACCGGCGAGCTGCGCAGCATCAAGGATCATTGCGGACGCCCGGACACCCAGATGTGCGTGTTCGAGTTCATCTATTTCTCCCGCCCGGACAGCATCATCGAGGGCAGCTCGGTGCACGAGGCCCGCAAGCAGGCCGGCCGGTTCCTTGCACAGGAACACCCCGTGGAAGCGGACGTGGTCATCGGCGTGCCGGATTCCGGTCTGGATGCAGCGCTCGGCTACTCGCAGGAGAGCGGCATCCCCTATGGCATCGGCTTTATTAAGAATAAGTACATCGGCCGCACCTTCATTCAGGGCAGCCAGAAGCAGCGCGAGAACAGCGTGCGCATCAAGCTGAACGTCGTTTCCAGCACGGTCAAGGGCAAGCGCGTGGTGCTGGTGGATGATTCCATCGTGCGCGGCACCACATCTGCCCGCATCATCAAGCTGCTGCGGGACGCCGGTGCCACCGAGGTGCACTTTATGGTGTCGGCACCGCCGTTCAAGTACCCCTGCTACTTCGGCACTGACATCCCGGATCAGAAACTGCTGGTGGCCACCGGCCGCACGGTCGAGCAGATCAATGAAGTGATCGGGGCTGATACGCTGGGCTATCTTTCCACTGAGCATGTTGTCCAGCTTACAAAGAACGCAAAATGCGGATTCTGCACCGCCTGCTTTACCGGCGAATATGCCGTGAAGCCGGACGAGGTGCTTTCCACCGATATTCACGAACGCCACCTGAACGACCGTCCCAAGGACGAGAAAAAGTTAGGAGAGTAAGACCATGGAAAAAAGCTATTCTGAAAGCTATGCAGCCGCCGGTGTGGATATCACCGCCGGTTATCGCTCTGTTGAACTGATGAAGCAGTATGTGGCCCGCACCATGAACGAGCACTGCATTGGCGGTCTGGGCGGCTTTGGTGGCCTGTTTGAGCTGGACTGCACCGGCTACAAGCACCCGGTGCTGATCTCCGGCACCGACGGCGTGGGCACCAAGCTGAAAATTGCCATGATCATGGACAAGCACGATACCATCGGCATCGACTGCGTGGCTATGTGCGTGAACGATGTCATCTGCGCCGGTGCAAAGCCGCTGGTGTTCCTGGATTACATCGCCTGCGGCCGCAACATTCCCGAGAAGATCGCAGAGATCGTCAAGGGCGTGGCCGAGGGCTGCGTGCAGGCCGACTGCTCTCTGGTGGGCGGCGAGACTGCCGAGCACCCGGGCATGATGCCGGAGGAGGAGTACGATCTGGCCGGTTTCACCGTGGGTGTCGTGGATAAGGAAAAGATCCTGAGCAATGAGACCATGGCAGCCGGTGATGTGATCCTTGCCCTGCCTTCCACCGGTGTGCACTCCAACGGTTTCTCGCTGGTGCGCAAGATCTTTGACATTGACGCAAACCCCGATGTGCTGCACACTGCCCCTGCAGAGCTGGGCGGCAAGACGCTGGGCGAGGCCCTGCTGGCTCCCACCAAGATCTACGTCAAGCCTGTGCTCAAGGTGCTGGAAGAGGTGGATGTGAAGGGCATTTCCCACATCACCGGCGGCGGCTTCTACGAGAACATCCCCCGCAGCCTGAAAAAGGGCTGCTGCGCACGCATCAACAAGGCAGATGTCCGCACCCCGGCTCTGTTCCAGCTGATGCAGAAGACCGGCAATATCTCCGAGCACGATATGTTCAACACCTTCAACATGGGCGTTGGCATGGTGCTCACCGTCCCCGCAGAGCAGGCCGACAAGGCGCTGGACATCCTGCACGCAAATGGCGAGCCGGAAGCTTACCGTCTGGGCGTCATTGCAGAAGGTGAGGGCGTGGAGCTGTGCTGAACATTGCAGTTTTAGTCTCCGGCGGCGGCACCAACCTGCAGGCTCTGCTGGACAGCGAAGCCCGAGGCGAGAACCCCAACGGCAGGATCACCCTTGTGGTGGCCTCCAAGCCCGGTGTCTATGCGCTGGAACGGGCCGCAAAGGCCGGTGTGGAAGGGTGCGTGGTGCGCCGCAAGGATTACGCCAGTAGTGAGGATTTTGACGCAGCTCTGCTGAAAACGTTGAAAGACCACAACATCGATCTGGTGGTGCTGGCAGGCTTTCTGTCCGTGCTGGGGCCCAGTGTCATTGAAGCGTATCCCCGCCGCATCCTGAATGTGCACCCGGCACTCATCCCGTCTTTCTGCGGGCCCGGCATGTACGGTCTGCGTCCGCATGAGGCGGCTCTGGCCCGGGGCTGCAAGGTGACCGGTGCCACCGTCCACTTCGTGAACGAAGAGTGCGACGGCGGGCCCATCCTGCTGCAGAAGGCCGTGGACATCCTGCCCGGCGACACCCCCGAGGTGCTGCAGAAGCGTGTGATGGAGCAGGCCGAGTGGAAGCTACTGCCCAAGGCCGTGGCTATGGTGTGCAGCGGAGAGATCGAGTAAAAACTCCTTCCGTCACGCCTGACGGCGTGCCACCTCCCTCAAGGAGGGAGGCAAGGCTCCCTCTCCGAGGGGGCTGTCGCCGCAGGCGACTGGGGGAGTTCCGTAATAGGAGAATTTGACATGGAAAAGATCAACCTGAACGAGTATCTGGCATCCAACGAGTATCCCGGCCGCGGCATTGCTGTGGCAATGGCTCCGGATGGCCGCCAGATGTTCATTGGCTACTTTATCATGGGCCGCAGCGAGAACAGCCGCAACCGCGTGTTTGACCCCGTGCCCGAGCGCGGCGGCATCTGCACCATCGCAGCGGACCCCGCAAAGCTGGAGGACCCCAGCCTTATTATTTACAATCCGGTGCTGACGCTGGGCAAGACCCATATCGTGACCAACGGCGACCAGACCGATACCATTTATGACCTGATGAGTCAGGGCAAGAGCTTTGCCGATGCCCTGCGCACCCGCACCTTTGAGCCGGACGGCCCCAACTACACCCCCCGCATCTCCGCTGTGGTGTACGCCGACGGCAGCTATCAGATGAGCATTCTCAAGTCTGCGGACGGCAATGGCGACAGCGTGCAGCGCTATTTCTTTGATTACCCGCAGCCCGTTGCGGGCGAGGGCCATTTCATCAGCACCTACAAGCACAACGGAAATCCCATCCCCAGCTTTGAGGGTGAGCCGCTGCGCTTTGCCTGCCCCCGCACCATCGGCGATTTTGCACAGGGTCTGTGGAGCAGCCTGAACCCGGACAACAAGGTGAGCCTGTTTGCCCGGGTCATTGATCTGGACTCCGGCGAGACCGGCGACATGATCTTTAACAAGTACGATGCCGTGTGCAGCGATCTGGACGACCCCGAAGAGCCGGAGCTGCTGCCCGAAGAGCTGGAACTGCTCAAAAAGCTTGACGCAGAGGAAAAACAGGACTAAAACAATAGAGAAATAAGGAGGATGCACCAATGAACGAACTGGCACTGAAGTACGGCTGCAACCCCAACCAGAAGCCCAGCCGCATTTATATGGAAGATGGCTCTGACCTGCCGGTCACTGTGCTGAACGGCAAGCCCGGCTACATCAATTTTCTGGACGCGCTCAACTCCATCCAGCTGGTCAAGGAGCTGAAAGCTGCCTGTGGTCTGCCCGCAGCAGCTTCCTTCAAGCACGTTTCCCCGGCAGGCGCAGCGCTGGGGCTGCCCCTGACCGATGTGGAACGCAAAATGTACCACATTGCCCCGGATATGGAGCTGTCGCCGCTGGCAAATGCCTATGCCCGTGCACGCGGTGCGGACCGCATGTCCTCCTTTGGCGACTGGATCGCCCTTTCGGACATCTGCGATGTGCCCACCGCAAAGCTGATCCAGCACGAAGTCTCTGACGGCATCATCGCCCCGGGCTATGAGCCGGAGGCACTGACCATCCTCGCCATGTTCGACCCGCCCGGCACCAGACGCGACGACTGCTCCAACTGCTCCAACTGCCAGGCTGACGGTAGGGAGATCGTGAAAAAAACGGCGTCGAACCCGTACCGCCGGCGGCGGACGGCACCGGAAACGGGGGAGGGACAGGGCGAGCCCATGGGCCGCGAATCGATCCGCATCGCCTGCCGGTACATCGCGAACATCCAACGCGAGCTCGGCCACGGCGTCAGACCGGGCGTGCTCGCCGCCGCCCTGCACGGATCCACCCGCCGCAGCGTCACCGAACAGGGACTCGAACTCATCGACGGGCACGGCGCGTTCTCCACGCGCAGCAGACCCGCAGTACGGAACATGATCGGCACCCTCGAGGCCATCCAGGCCATCGACACCCGCACCGGCCTCGTCGAACCCGGACCCCTGTTCGACATCTACCTGACAGGAGGCGACAGATGAGCGGCACCGGCAGGACCATACCCATCGGAGCGGCGGAACTACGCGCGATCAGGGAACGGGAAAGCGTCCTCGAACAGACCCTCGCACGGCTCACCGGCATCGATATGA
>OLRV01003860.1_pt1 | contig 10062 bp, 7 predicted proteins | sample 1672421 | NCBI WGS metagenome assembly OLRV01 (sample SAMEA3136684, study PRJEB25190) | human gut metagenome | biome: human gut; feature: human-associated habitat; material: faeces | place: Austria | collected 2013
AGGAACGGCAAAATTTTTTACACTTCTATTACTTCTTTATCACACATCAGTAAAGTCCCAGGGCATGAAGCAGCTCATCGCCGGCGGCGGCGTTGCGCTGGTCGGCACGACGCTCGTTCCGCTGCTCTCCAGCCTTTTCTAAGCGTGGTGAAGAAGAAAATTACGGGAACGCTGCCGCGCACCCACGCGGCGGCGCTTGCCCCGAAAGAGGGTGATCCTCTTTGAATTTTATCTGGGATAAACTCACGGAATGGATTCGGGAGCTGCTCATCGAGGGTATTATGAATAACCTGACGGGGCTGTTCGACCAGGTGAATACCCAAATCTCCGGCATTGCCGACAACGTAGGCAAGACCCCGCAGCAATGGAACGGCAGCATTTTCTCCATGATTCAAGGGCTTTCGGATCATGTGGTCGTCCCCATTGCGGGCGCGATTCTCGCCGTCATTGCAACGCTCGAACTCATTCAGATGATCATCGACAAGAACAACTTTCACGATTTCGATACGTTCATCATCTTCAAATGGGTGTTCAAAACCGCCGCGTCGGTGCTGATCGTCTCCAACACATGGAACATCGTCATGGGCATCTTTGAAGCCGCGCAAAGTGTGGTCAGCCGGGCGTCCGGGCTCGTCATGTCGGGCGCACAGTTGTCCATTGAAAGCGCAATTACGGGCATCGAAGCGCGTCTGGCCGATATGGAGCTGGGCGCGCTTTTCGGTCTCTGGTTTCAGACGATGCTCATCGGTTTTACCATGTGGGCGCTGGTGATCTGCATCTTTGTCATTACCTTCGGCAGAATGATCGAAATCTATCTTGTCACGTCTATCGCACCCATCCCTATGGCTACGATGGTTTCCCGCGAATGGGGGCAGACAGGTCAAAATTACCTGCGCACCCTGTTTGCGCTGGGCTTCCAGGCTTTCATGATGATCCTGTGCGTGGCGATTTATGCCGTTCTGGTGCAGAATATCGCCGTCACCGCGGATGTATCCGTCGCCATCTTTACCTGTATGGGATATACCGTGCTTCTCTGCTTCGCGCTGTTCAAGACCAGCAGCCTGTCCCGCAGCGTGTTCGGCGCACATTAAAAGGAGGAATTGATTGGCTTATGTACCCGTACCGAAAGACCTGACGCACGTCAGGCAGAAGGTACTTTTCAATCTCACCCGGCGGCAGCTCGTCTGCTTCCTTGGCGGTGCGCTTGTCGGCGCGCCGCTTTTCTATCTGCTCAAGCCATATGTGGCTTCAAGCGCTGCCTCGCTCGTCATGGTGCTGGTGATGATCCCGTTCATCCTGCTGGGCGTATATGAAAAAAACGGCGAACCGCTGGAAGTCGTGCTGAAGCATTTCTTCACCGCCACGTTCCTGCGCACGAAAAAACGTCCGTATCAGAGCGAAAATCTGTATGACGCACTGGAACGGCAGAGCGCGCTCCAAAAGGACGTTGCCCAAATTGAGAAAAAGAAGAAGCGCAAAAAGCTCTCCCGCGAGGAAAAGAAGCTGATCCGCACCAAAATCAAAGAAGCGGATCGCCGTCAGGAAACGCCGCATACCGCGCAGAAAACCATCCCCTATCAGCGCATGTACCCGGACGGCATCTGCCGCGTCACGGATACGCGCTATACGCGGACGATTCAGTTTCAGGATATCAACTACCAGCTCTCTCAAAACGAGGACAAGCAGGCGCTCTTTGACGGCTGGTGCGATTTTCTGAATTACTTCGACCCGTCGATTCACTTCCAGTTCAGCTTCTTTGATTTGGCGGCAAACCCGAAAGTCTTTGAGCAGCGCATCGACATTCCCGCGCAGAACGATGACTTTGACAGCATCCGCGCCGAGTATGCGAATATGCTGCGCAGCCAGCTCGCCAGGGGCAACAACGGCTTGCAGAAACAAAAATACCTGACCTTCGGCATTGAAGCGGATTCCTACAAAGCCGCCAAGACCCGTCTGGAACGTATCGAACTGGATTTGCTGAACAACTTCCGCAAGCTCGGCGTGCAGGCAAAGGCCCTCGACGGCAAAGCGCGGCTGGAGCTGATGCACGGCATCTGCCACATGGATACGCAGGAGTCGTTCCGCTTTGACTGGAGCTGGCTGGTTCCATCCGGGCTGACGACGCAGGATTTTATCGCGCCGTCCTCGTTCGAGTTTAAGGATGGGCGGACGTTCCGCATCGGTAAGACCTACTGCGCCGCATCCTATTTGCAGATTCTCGCGCCCGAACTCAGCGACCGCGCGCTGAAAAACTTCCTCGATATGGAAAGCAGCCTGCTCGTTTCCATGCACATTCATTCGCTCGACCAGGCGGAAGCCGTCAAAACGATCAAGCACAAGATCACCGAGCTTGACCGCACCAAAATCGAGGAACAGAAAAAAGCCGTCCGCGCCGGATACGATATGGACATCATTCCCTCCGATCTGGCGACTTACGGCGAGGAAGCGAAAAAGCTGCTGCAAGACCTGCAAAGCCACAATGAGCGCATGTTCCTGCTTACGCTGGTCATCATCAACACGGCGGACACGAAGCGCCAGCTTGAAAACAACGTCTTGCAGGCACAGAGCATCGCGCAGGCGATGAACTGCTCGCTGATCCGGCTGGATTTCCAGCAGGAAAACGCCCTGGTTGCCAGCCTTCCGCTGTGCCAGAATCCGCTGAACCTCTGCCGTGGGCTGACGACCAGCTCGGTTGCCATCTTTGTGCCGTTCACGACGCAGGAGCTTTTCCAGACCGGCAGCGAAGCGCTCTATTACGGGGTCAACGCGATGAGCAGCAACCTCATTATGATCGACCGCAAACTGCTGAAAAACCCCAATGGTTTGATTTTGGGCGTTCCCGGCAGCGGCAAGTCGTTCAGCGCCAAGCGCGAAATCACCAACGTGTTTCTCGTCACCAACGACGATATCCTCATCTGCGACCCGGAAGCCGAGTATGCGCCGCTGGTCGAGCGGCTGCACGGGCAGGTCATCCACATTTCGCCCACTTCCACCGACTACATCAACCCGCTGGATTTGTCGATGGATTACTCGGACGAGGAGAACCCGCTGTCGCTCAAGTCGGATTTCGTATTGTCTTTATGCGAGCTGATTGTCGGCGGCAAGGACGGCTTGCAGCCGGTCGAAAAGACCATCATCGACCGCTGCGTCCGGCACCTGTATCAGGATTATCTGGCAAATCCCCTGCCGGAAAATATGCCGATCCTTGAGGATTTGTACAACCTCCTGTGCGCCCAGCATGAAGCCGAAGCGCATTATCTGGCGACGGCGCTTGAAATCTACGTCACCGGTTCGCTGAACATTTTCAATCATCGGACGAACGTGAACATTCACAACCGCGTGGTCTGCTATGACATCAAGGAACTGGGCAAGCAGCTCAAAAAGATCGGCATGTTAATCGTTCAGGATCAGGTCTGGAACCGCGTCACGAGCAATCGGGAAAAGCATCAATGCACCCGATACTATGTGGACGAAATGCACCTTCTGCTCAAGGAAGAACAGACTGCCGCCTATTCCGTGGAAATCTGGAAGCGTTTCCGCAAGTGGGGCGGCATCCCGACCGGCTTGACCCAGAATGTGAAGGATCTGCTGGCTTCCCGCGAAATTGAGAATATCTTTGAAAACTCCGATTTCATTTATATGCTCAGTCAGGCATCCGGTGACCGGCAGATTCTCACCAAACAGCTCGGTATTTCCGAGCACCAGCTTTCCTACGTCAAGCAGGCCAATGCGGGCGAAGGTCTGCTGTTCTACGGCAACATCATCCTGCCGTTCTCGGATAAATTCCCGCAGGATACCGAACTCTATCGGATTATGACCACAAGGTGGGCAGATACGCCCGCCTGATTCAAATGGAGATGAAACAAAATGATGACCATACTCACCATCGCCGGCATTCTTGCCGTGTGCATCATCATCCTGCTGTTGCTCTTTGCCTGCTGCAAGGTTGCGGCAGACGCAGACCGGCAGTCTGAGCGGGATTATGCACGTCTGATGCGCAGAAAGGGATATCTGCGTGAAAGCTGAACGCCTGCGTTTTGAGGAAGAGAAACGCCCTTCGCCGCTGAAAGCCGAGCCGAAAACCATCGCACCCATCCCCTGCAAAAAGCAGCGGCGGCACAGCATGTTGGAACACGCAAAAAAGCTGACAGAATCCGCCAACGACGCTTTTCATCAGGAAACGGATGAAGCCGACACGCAGAACGTCAGCACCCAGGCCGCTGAAACCGGGCTGGACGTCGCTCATCACGTCAAAGCCGCAGTTCACAAGCTGTATGCCACGCAAGCCGATGCGCGCCGCGCCGTCAAACAGACGGAAGCCTCCGATTTGCCGGGGGCTTCTCCTGTTTTGGTGGAACAGCGCGCGGTTTCTCCGCATGTCGCTCCTGATTCGCCGCCGGTCAATCGTGAACCTGCGCTTACCGGCAAAAAAGAGCAGTTCTCGCGCAGCCATGTTCCCGACGCGCAGGCGCAGAAAAGCGTCAGCAATCCCCAATCCAAAGCCCAGCAGAAGAAAGCCATCCGCCGCCAGTACATGCAGGCGGCGAACGGGCAGCCGCTTCCGCCGAATGTGCCTGTTTCGCGTGCGGCGGAAAAAGCCGTCGAAACCGGCGCTTCCAGCGTTCAAAAGCAGGTGCAGACTGCCCGGAAAAGACGGAATATCTTTGCGTTTATCCTCTTTGCCGCGCTGCTTTGCTATGCCCTCAACGCGCTAAACGGGTGCACGCCGATTCTGGAATCGACCATGCAGGTCATCGCTATGACCACCTATCCCGCCGAGGAAGATGATATTCTCGCCGCCGAGCGTTATTACGCCCAGCTGGAAAGCGATTTGCAGCATGAGCTGGACGATTACGGCGCACTGCATCCAGGCTGCGACGAATACCAGATTGAACAGATGGACATCTGGCATGACCCGTATGTACTGATTTCCATCATCAGCGCTGCCATCGGGGACGAATGGAAGGTAGACGACGCTGTGCCGATCATGGACAGGCTCTTTGCCCAGCAGTACATTCTCACCTCGTCCATTGCCAGCGAAACGCGCTATCGGAAGGAATGGAAAACAGGCTGGAAGCAGGAGCCTGACCCCGTGACCGGCGTTCTGGAATGGATACCGTATGACTACGAGGTGGATGTGCCGTACATCTACAAGACCTGTACGGTGAAGCTCGTCAACAAGAATCTCTCGCACCTGCTCTTTAACGTCATGAGCCGCGAGCAGGTCGGCATGTATGCGGTATACATCAGCACCCACGGCAACATGCCTGACCTTTTCCGAAACAATCCGTATGCCGGTGAGCTGAAAGACCCGCTGCTGTATGATGTGCCGGAAGAATACAAAGAAGCCGATTCCAAGTTCGCGGCGATGCTGGAAGAAGCCGAGAAGTATCTGGGCTATCCCTACGTCTGGGGCGGTTCTGACCCCAGCACATCCTTTGACTGTTCGGGCTTTGTATCCTGGGTGCTGGTCAATTCCGGCGTGAAAGATGTGGGGCGGCTGGGCGCGACCAGTCTATACGGCGCGCTGACCCCGGTTCGGGAGGATGAAGCCCGCCCCGGCGACATCATCTTTTTTGAAGGAACGCTGGGCGAAGGCGTTGAGGGCAACGACGGCATCACCCACTGCGGCATTTATGTAGGCGACGGCATGATGATTCATTGCGGGTCGCCGATTTCCTACGCCGACCTTTCCCGAAGCTACTGGCAGGAACACTTCTACGGCTACGCGAGGGCGTATTGAGGGATACGTTGGGCGCTGCCCAAACCCGCCAAGAACCTTAGGTTCTTGGATTTCCCCCTCCGCTTCGCGCATATCAGCCGACGATAACCATTCAAAAAAGGAGTTTACCCAATGAGAAAACCGAGAACCAGACGAACGAACACAAAAACCAACTGGCGCGCAGAATTGCAGGCTATGAACGAGCGCCTGCCCAAACAGCTCGCCTTGCGCGACAAGATTCTTGCGCAGACCGAAGCGTTTCTGGCGCGCAAACGCGAGCTGGAAGCGCTGGCTTTTGAGCAAATCTGTCTGAGCGAAAAGCTGACGCCCTTTGAGCTGGAAGCCCTGCTCCGCGCACGTCATGCCGAACCCAGCGAACCGACCGAGGAGGTGTCCATCGACGATGATGACCACAATAAATCTGAAACTGCCTGATCCGCGCCGCTTTTTCAAGTGGATGCTGCTGATCTGCGCGCTGTCCGTGCTGCTGCTGGCGATTGTCTGCGCAATCCCCACGCCGTTGCAGGCGCGCGCCGAGGGGTTTTCCGAAACCGCGGCACAGGAAGAAACGGAAGAACCTGTTCAGCAGCCGACGGAAGAACCAACTGTCAAGCCGACCGAGCAGCCGACTGCCGAACCGACGCGGCAGCCCACCGAAGCGCCGACCGTCGAGCCAACCGAACAGCCCACGCAGGCGCCGACTGTCGAACCGACGCAGCAGCCCACGCAGGCGCCGACTGCCGAACCAACGCAGCTGCCCACGCAGGCTCCCGAACCGCCTGCCGGTGCATACACGATTGCAATCAAAGCGCCGTCCGGCTGGAAGCGGGACAAAGCCGACGTGACCATCTCCATCGCGGACGATAACGGCACGGGATGGGCACATCTGCGCATCCTGATGGCGGCAGGCTCCAAATGGACGACGTTGGTGGATGGCTGCGAATCCACGGACACCTATCACGTCGAAATCCGTGAAAACTGCTCCATCTATGTTTCCGTCACCGATTTGGCGGGCAACGTCCACGCCAAAAGCACAAACATCATCTGTTTCGACACCGAAGTGCCGCGTGTCAGCGCAGGCATCAGCGGCGATATGCTCTGCATTGAAGCCACGGACAGCATCAGCGGCATTAAAGCCGTGTACATCAACAACCATCGCCTGACGCGGCTTTCGGGCGGAACGCTCGACGCGCGCATCAGGGACTACGCCGACGGACTGGAATACATCAGTATTTACGCCGTAGACAACGCGGATAATCGTTCTGAGATCGTCAAGGTCAAAAACCCGTATTACGGGCAGGATGAGCCGGAAGAAGAAGCCACGCCGAAACCGACGAAGAAGCCGTCCTCCGGCGGTGCAAAGGCATCCGCCAAGCCGACCGCAACGCCCGTGCCTACGGATGTGCCGCAGGCGATGGCAACGCCTGTTCCGACCCATGTCATGCTGCCCGACCTGATCCCCGACGGAACGGGGACGGCATATTCCCCCTCCGGCAACATGAAAACGCTCGACCTTTTGTACTCCAAGGCGACGCACAAGCAGTTTATCACCATTGAAACCCGAAAAGGCGAAGTCTATTATCTGGTCATCGACTACGACAAGCCCATTGACGAGGACGGCGAGCACTACGAAACCTACTTCCTCAACGCCGTAGACGACCGCGACCTGCTGGCTGTACTGGATGAAGCGGACAAACCCACGCCTGAACCGACCGCCAGCCCGACGCCCAGACCAACTGCAACGCCCAAGCCCGAAGCATCGGAAGGAGAAAAGCCCTCCTCCGCGCCGGTTTTGGCGCTGATGCTGCTGATGGCGCTGGGCGGCGGCGTGGTCGTGTACTTCGTCATGCAGAAAAAGGCGGCAAAGCCCAAGCCGCACCCTGATTTGGACGATGAGGACGAAGATGACGAGGACGACCAGTGAGATATTTTACGGACAGTCCTTTTGAGCGGCTGATGATGGAAGTGCCGCACGGACACAGCCTCGCCGCAGAAGCGGCATGGCGTCATGAACAGCAGGCGACCGGGAAACCGGCCGCTTTTTCTCTGACTTCTAAAAGTGAAAGGAGGAGTTCGTTGAACTCTACGCTTATTATCGCCGAGAAGCCGAGCGTCGCGCTGGCGATTGCCGCCGTCGTCGGCGCAGACAAACGAAAAAACGGTTATCTCGAAGGAAACGGTTATCTGGTTTCCTGGTGCGTCGGTCATCTGGTTTCGCTGGCGCAGCCTGAAAACTATGACCTTCGGCTGGCGCGTTGGCGGCGCGCGGATCTGCCGATTCTGCCCGATCCGTGGCAGTACGTTCCCAATGAAAAGACGAAAAAGCAGCTTGATTTGCTTTGCAGCCTGATGAACCGCCCGGATATCGAAACCATTGTCTGCGCGACGGATGCCGGACGCGAGGGTGAGCTGATTTTCCGTCTGGTTTATGACTGCTGCCGTTGCAGCAAGCCCGTCAAGCGTCTTTGGATTTCCTCGCTGGAAGAAAGTGCGATCCGAGAGGGCATGGCACGCCTGAAGGACGCTGCGGAATACGATCTGCTGTACGAAGCGGCGCTCTGCCGCGCCAAGGCGGATTGGCTGATGGGGATAAACCTGACACGCCTGTATACGCTGCTCTACGGCCCGACGCTCTCCATCGGGCGTGTGATGACCCCGACGCTGGCGATGATCGTCGAGCGCGAAAAAGCCGTTGCCGGCTTTACACCCAAGCCGTTTTATTCCGTGCATCTGCTCTGCCCCTGCGAAGCGGTGAGCGAACGCTTTGAGGACGAGCAGGAAGCGCAGGCGCTCGCCGACGCCTGTAACGGGCAGACCGCAGAGATTATCCGGGTTGAAAAGAAAACACGGTCGGATCGTCCGCCGAAGCTCTACGACCTGACCGCGCTCCAGCGCGAAGCCAATCAGCTTTTCGGCTACACCGCCCAGCAGACGCTCGATTGCGCGCAGTCGCTCTACGAAAAGAAGCTGGCAACCTATCCGCGCACGGACAGCCGCTTTTTGACGCACGATATGGCTTCCGTGCTGCCCAATCTGGCGCAGACCGTCGCCGCACTGCTTCCCTTCGAGCAGGGGCTTTCCCTGCCGGTTCATGCCGAGCAGGTCATCGACGATGCCGGGGTTTCCGACCATCACGCCATCATCCCGACGCAATCCGTCACCGCCGAGCGCTTGGATACCTTAACGAATGAGGAACTGAACATCTTCAGCATGCTCGCCGTCCGTTTGCTATGCGCGGTCGGCGAGCCGCACGTTACCGAGGAGCGTACCCTGACGCTTTCCTGTGCGGGACACATCTTTACGGCAGTCGGCAAAACCGATACTGCGTTGGGCTGGCGCATCCCGGCAAGCACATTTTACGGCAGCATCGGACATCCCCGCGAGCCCGATGAACAGGCAGGCGTTGATCCGGCGCTGTATGAGCATCAGCGTTTCTTCGGGGTGCGCGCCGTTGTCAAAAAGGGACTGACGACACCGCCGAAGCGCTACACCGAAGCGACGCTTCTGGCTGCAATGGAAAGCGCCGGTGCAGACAGCTTCCCCGACGAAGCCGGGCGCAAAGGCATCGGCACGCCTGCGACCCGTGCGGGCATCATTGAAAAGCTGGTCAAAGGCGGTTTCATCGAGCGCAGGGGCGAAAAAATCAAACAGCTTTTGCCGACCGACAAAGGCAGGAATTTGATTGCCGTTCTGCCCGAAACGCTCCGTTCCCCGCTGCTGACCGCTCAGTGGGAAAATCAGCTCTGCCAGGTCGAACACGGCAATCTCGCTTCCGACGATTTTCTCTCGTCCATCGAAACCATGATTCGGGATCAGGTTGACCACGCGCAAGCCGATCCGCAGGCATTGACGCTCTTTCCGACCGGCAGGCGCAAAGTCGCCAAGTGTCCCTGCTGCGGATATCCTGTCAGCGAAGCCGAAAAGGGCTACTTCTGTGAAAACCGAGAATGCAGCTTCGGTCTGTTCAAGGACAACAAGTTCTTTGCTGCTCGCGGTAAAAGGCTGGATGCCGCAACCGCTATCGCTTTGCTGAACGACGGCAAAGCCTCAGTCAAGGGCATGATTGCCAAGTCGGGCAAGAAGTATGACGGTACGGTCGTGATGGAGCTGGATGAATCCGGCAGACCGCGCCTGCGCGTTGTGCTGGGATAAAGACGGAGGAGCGATGAAATGCCCAAAATTGACGATTATGTACAGCTTGCCGCGCAGACCGCGCACGAGATCGCCGCCGACGGGGAGACGTGGCGCTCGTTTCTGCAAACGGCTTCCACCCTGTACAAATATAGTTTTTACGACCAGATGATGATCTACGCCCAGCGCCCGGACGCGACCGCCTGCGC
>OLRV01003862.1_pt1 | contig 10058 bp, 9 predicted proteins | sample 1672421 | NCBI WGS metagenome assembly OLRV01 (sample SAMEA3136684, study PRJEB25190) | human gut metagenome | biome: human gut; feature: human-associated habitat; material: faeces | place: Austria | collected 2013
TCTTTTCCGTCTTGCCGGAAAAGAAGGGGGAGAAAAGGGGCGCTTGGACGCGTTTTGTGCATCCTGCCTCTGAATTCAGGCAAGCCCCTAGATTTTAGGCGTCGTTCCACTCGATAGTCACCCTACGGGCGTCTTGGTACGCGCCGCCTGATACGGGGGTATCAGATTTGCAGCTGGTTGCCACAGAATCACTGCTATAAATAGAAGGTGCAGCCTGAATCTGTCAGGCTGCGCCTTTTGCGGGGAAGTTTTTCGGTGTTTGCAGGCACCCCATGCCTTCCACCAGGGGAAGGCATGGGGATGCGCACGCCCCATGGCTTCCCCTATGAAGGGAAGGCAATGTGGGTGCACTGCACCAAAGGCTCCCCTCTCAGGGGAGCTGTCAGCGAAGCTGACTGAGAGGTTGTCGCAAATTTGCTGCAACCTCTCAGTCTCGGCTTACGCCGAGCCACCTCCCCTTCCAGAGGAGGCGCTGTGCCCGCCATACGCAAAACACCCCCGGCTCCTTTCGGAGCCGGGGGTGCGATCGATGATGGCGGTCCGCAGCTTACAGCTTGGTATAAGCGACGGCGATCTTGCTGGCGGCGTGGGCGTTGTTGTAGGCCAGCTCGAGGTTGGCGGCGAAGGACTTGCCTTCGGTCATGTCCTTGATGTGGGCCAGCAGGTACGGCGTGATGGCCTTGCCGTGGATGTGCTCGGCATTCGCCTGGGCGACGGCCTGGTCGATGATGCCGTTCATGTAGTTCGGATCCATCGCGTACTGCTCCGGGATCGGGTTGCCGACGACGGCGCCGCCCTTGAGGCCGATGTCCCACTTGGCCTTCATGATCTTGGCAACGGTCTCTTCATCCTGGCAGTTGTAGTCGAGCTTGAAGCCCGAGGTGCGGCAGTAGAAGGCCGGCAGCTCGTCCGTGCGCAGGCCCAGAACGGGAACGCCCTGCGTCTCCAGATATTCGAGCGTCAGACCGAGGTCCAGAATGCTCTTCGCACCCGCGCAGACGACGCAGACCGGCGTGTTGGCCAGCTCCTGCAGGTCGGCGGAGATATCCATGGTCTTCTCTGCGCCGCGATGCACACCGCCGATGCCGCCGGTGGCGAAGAAGCGGATGCCCGCCATGGAGGCGATGATCATCGTGGTGGCGACGGTCGTCGCGCCGGTCATGCCGGTGGCGAGATAGACAGCCACGTCGCGGCGGCTGACCTTGCCGACACCCTCAGCCTTGCACATGACGAGCAGCTCGTCCGCGTTCAGGCCGACCTTCAGCTTGCCGCCCATGATGGCGGTCGTCGCGGGGATGGCGCCCTCTGCGCGGACGATCTCCTCGACCTTGTGTGCAAACTCCACGTTCTGCGGATAGGGCATGCCGTGGCTCAGAATGGTGGATTCCAGCGCGACGACGGGCTTGCCCGCGGCCAGCGCTTCCTGGATCTCAGGGGTGATGGACAGATAGTCTTTCAGATTCATATGAATAACTCCTTTCAGATGGGTGTACAGGTTCAGGGGCGGTACGCCTGCAGGATGCTTTCCAGCAGGGGAACGCTCATGTTCGGGTTGATGGTCCGCTCATGCGTCACGGCCGCGATCCCGGCGGCCATGCCGTAGTCGAGCGTTTTCTCCGCGTCATAGCCCTGCAGTGTTGCGTAGAGCATGGCGGCGGCGAAGGAATCGCCCGCGCCGGAGGCGTTGACCATCTTCGCCGGGCGCAGCTTCCGGCGAAGGACCGCGCCGGTATCATCCATATAGAAGCAGCCCTCCGCGCCGAGGCTGACGAACAGCCGCTTCAGGCCCTTATTCAGGACCACTTCGCCCGCGCGCTGCAGATCGGCGTCGGAACGGATCTCCATCCCGGCCAGGATCTCCAGCTCCATGCGGTTGGGCTTGGCCGTGTGGAACCGGCCGATGAGCGGCGCGACGACGCGCGCATACGCGCAGGAGACCGGGTCGACGCACACGACCTGCGGCGGCTGGCACAGGTCCAGCAGCTGCAGCAGCGCCGTTTCCCCCATGCAGGGGTCACAGGTGACGACCTTCGCGCCCTGGATCAGCTGCTTCTGCGACGGCAGGTAATCCGCCGGCAGATCCTGCTGGACGATGCGCATGTCGGACATGCCGACCAGCATATCGCCGTCTGCATCCAGAATGGAGAGATAGATGGACGAGTGCGCGCCTCTGGCCTCGTGGAGATGGCTGATATCGATCCCCGCCTCCACGCAGGACCGGCGGATATACGAGCCGAACACGTCATCGCCCACGCACGACAGCAGCTTCACATCCGCGCCCAGCCGTGCGAGATTCTCGCACACATTGCGCGTCACGCCGCCCGCGGAAAGGCTGATATGCCCGGGATTGGAGTCCCGCAGATGGATCGGCGCGCACGACGCGCCGTTGAGATCCAGATTTGCTGCGCCGACGCCGACGATATACGGCTGATTGCCCATGCCCAACGCCTCCTGTTTTCTGGTGAAATTGTATCATAGCGAATCCGGCCGAAAAAGTCAAGAGGCAGTTTCCCGGTTTTTGACGCGATTTTCGCTCCGCCCTGCGCGCAAAAAACCGGGCGCACCGGATGGTGCGCCCGGGAAGAAGATCGCTTAGGTTACTTAGCGGGTGAGGAAGAACATGAGGGCAAAGAGGATCGTGATGACCCAGGTGCCGACGTTGATTTCCTTGATCTTGCCGGTGAAGATCTTGATGAAGACGTAGGAGATGAGGCCGAAGGCGATGCCGTAGGAGATGTTGTAAGTCAGCGGCATGAACGCGACGGTCATGAAGCCGGGAACGGCTGCAGCGGGATCGTCCCAGTCGATGGTGCGGACGTTGGACATCATCAGAACGCCGACGTAGATCAGAGCCGCGGCACAGGCGTAGGTCGGGATGAGCTGCGCGACAGGCGCGAGGAACATCGCGATGAAGAACAGGGCAGCGGTCGCCATGGAGGAAAGACCGGTGCGGCCGCCTTCTGCAACGCCGGCAGAGGACTCGACGAACGTGGTGACGGTGGAGGTGCCGCAGACAGCGCCGCAACAGGTGGCGACGGCGTCAGCCAGCATGGCCTTGTCCATGTTGGGGACGTTGCCTTCCTTGGTCAGCATGTTGCCGGCTGCGCAGGCGCCGTACAGCGTGCCGAGGGTATCGAACATGTCGACCATGCAGAATGCCAGCATGGTGGTCAGGAACATGATGATGAAGTTGCTCATGCCGTGCTCGGCAATGTACGGGCTGAAGTCAAAGCCTTCGGTGAAGACCTTGCCGAACGCCTGGGTGCCGAAGTCCTTGAACGCGCCGAAGAAGTCGGAGGACAGGTTGGGCGCGACAGCGGTGGCATAGAAATCAGGAACGGTGATGAGGCCGATGACGTAGTAGAGAACTGCGCCGCCGAGCATGCCCCACAGGACAGCGCCCTTGACCTTCTTCTTGGACATTGCGCCGATGGCGAAGACCGCGATGATGGTCAGGATCATCGGGAAGATGTTGGCCCATGTCGCGGAGCCGGAGAAGACGTTGAAGGAAGAGAGATTGACGAGCGTTGCGCCGTCGTCCACGACGATACCGGCGTTCTGCAGGCCGATGAACGCGATGAACAGGCCGATACCGGCGGAGATCGCGGTCTTGACAGCAGCCGGGATGGCGTCGAAGATCATCTTGCGCAGGCCGGTGACGGTCAGCAGGACGAAGACGATGCCGTCAACCAGAACGAGAACCAGCGCGTTTGCGTAGCTCAGGCCGAAGGTGAAGCAGACGGTGTAGACGAAGAATGCGTTCAGGCCCATGCCGGACGCCTGCGCCAGCGGCAGGTTGGACAGCAGACCGATGAGAACGGTGCCGATGACGGCGGAGATGGCGGTCGCGATGTAGATCGCGCCGTAGCTGACAGTGCCGAGGCTGGAGAACATACCGGCGTTGACCATCAGAATGTAGGCCATTGCCATGAAGGTCGTCACACCGGCCATGATCTCGGTGCGCACGGTCGAGCCGTGTTCCTTCACTTTAAAGAAATTGTTCATGTAGGGAAACCATCCTTTCTTTTTCTCGCGGGCGGGCAAAAGTTTTTTAGCCCGCCTGACTTTCTGACAGATTGATTATAGAGGAAAGCGCCTATAAATACAAGAGTCGACACCGACAAAAAAGTTCACGGAAAATTCACACTACTGCACAAAAAATGTGTCGTTTTCGCCAATGGCGAAAAAAACAGGACGGAAGAAGGAATTGACAAGCTGGCGTTTGGCCGGTATAATGTTTTTTTGGGAACGACCCGACGCATGTAAGGATATGAAGGAGAAGATTCTGCATGAAATATAGAATGAACATTGCCGGCCTTGACCGGGATCTGCCGCTGTGCAAGGTATCCGACGATCTGTATATCGGCGCGTTCGTCATGTTCGGCGACGCGGAGATCACCGTCGCCTGCGCGCGCGAGCTGCTGGCCAGAGCGCCGAAGGACTATGATTATCTGCTCACGGCTGAGGCCAAGAGCATCCCCCTCATCCACGAGATGGCCCGCCAGTCCGGCGCGAAGGAATATTTCGTCGCCCGCAAGGGCCTAAAGGTCTATATGCCCCGCCCGCTGCACGTGACGGTCCGCTCCATCACCACCCAGCACGATCAGGACCTGTACCTGTCCGGCGAAGAGGCCGATAAGATCCGCGGCAAGCGCGTGCTGATCGTCGACGACGTGATCTCTACCGGCGAATCGCTTCGTGCGATGGAGGAGCTGGTCGAAAAGGCAGGCGGCACGGTCGCGGGCCGCATGGCCGTCCTCGCCGAGGGCGACGCGCAGGCGCGCAAGGACATCGTCTACCTCAACAAGCTTCCCGTCTTCAACGCCGACGGCACAGTCAAGGAATAAGTACATATCATATCGCAAAACCCTCTGCCGCTTAAATGCTGCGCAGAGGGTTTCGTCTGTTTTCAAAGGCTCTGCTGAAAGGGGAGGCCAAACCGTACGGGGGCCTACTCAGCCTCTTCCGCCAGATCGATGCCGTTGAGCTCGACGCCCTCGTCGGCCTTGATGAGGATGTACCGGACGCCGCCGAGCGTGCGCGTCTCGATGAGATCGGGCCGCTCGGGGTTGACGGTGATGGACACATCCGGCGTCTTGACAACGCACTTTTTCACGTCGATCAGGTTCCGGGGGTTGAGCACCGCGCCGCCGCCGAAGGATTCGTCGAACTGCGCGCCGAACTGCATCCGCTTGTCCTCCGACACGCCGCAGCTCTCCAGCACGTCCTTCAGCTCGTCGCCGCTGACGACCAGCGGATCGTCGCTTTTTGCCTCCTGCCACGCGTCGATGCGGTCCTTGATCTCCTGCCGCACCTGCTGGACGACGGCAAGCGAGCATTCGTCGTCCAGCGCATTGCGCAGCACGCCGCTGAAGGTGTCGCGCTGCTCGTCTGCGGGCATCGGCGGCTGGACATGGAACAGCGCGTCGATGAGCGGCTGATTGTCCGCGCCGGAGGAATGCGTGTAGAACAGGCAGTTATACAGATTTGTCCGCCGTCCGTCAAAGGCGGGGAAGAGGAAGCCGGCCTCCGGCATACCGGCGGCCCAGCCTGCCGAGCGGTTGTGGAAGGTCTTTTCCTCGGCAATGTAGCTCAGAAGCTCCCTGCCCGGCTTGACGGGGCAAACGGCGCAGACAAAATAGGAGAAGACCTCGCTGCCGTCGTCGAGCTTCGCGCCGTCTTTCGCCTTGAACGGCACGTCGTAGCGCTCATGCGCCAGCAGGATCAGGAAGTTTTCTTCAAAGCTGACCGCGCCGATGATGGTCTGGAACAGCTTCTGCCGCGCCTCCTCGTCGTCCAGCGCCGTCTCGCGCAGGCGCATGAGCAGCCGGTGCTCGTCGGAATCGGCGACCTGCTTTGTGGTGAACGAGAGGTCGAGCAGGTTCTTATCCGGCGTGCCGGACAGCGCGCGGCGGAAGATCGCCAGATATTTTTCCCTGTCCTCCTCCGTCATCAGGCCGAACGGCTCCCGGAACGTGGACAGAACCTCGCCGCTGGACGCGACATAGCAGCCGTAAACAGCGGTCAGATTGGTGCGGTCAGGCTTCATGCGGCGCCGCAGCTCGCCGATCTCTTTGTTTGTCATGGGAAAAACTCCTTGTGCTGAAAGTCTATTTATTATATCATAGATGAAAGCTGATTTCCAGCCGGAACTCTTTTGCACAGAATTCGTCCAACCCATCAGAAGGGAGAGACTACCATGATTTTTTATTTAAAAGAGGAATTTCTGTCGTTTGACCACTTTGATATCTGGGACGAAAACGAGAACCTTGTCTACAGCGCGAACCGCGAGTTTTTCAATTTCGGCAAAAAGCTGATCGTGCAGGACGCCTCCGGGCGGCAGGCCGCCGCCGTGCAGCACGTGCCGTTTTCGCTGCCGTGTACCTATGCGCTGACCATCGGCGGGCGGGAATACGACCTGACGCGGAATTTTGCGTTCTTTTCCCGCAGCTATTCTCTGGACGAGCTGGGCTGGGAGATTGAGGGCGACTTTATGAGTCTGGACTACGAGATCACGCAAAACGGCCGCCGCGTCGCGGCCATTTCCCGCGCCTTCCTGACCCTCGGCGACCGTTACGCGTTAGAGGTATTCGACCCGCAGGACGCGCTGATCGCCCTGTGCACCGTCTTTGCCATCGACTGCTGCGACGAGGAGCACAGCCGGTAACGGACGCGTGCGCATCCGCTGAAAGGCAGCTCCCCGTATCATGCAGGCCATGATACGAGGAGCTTTTTCCGCGCTGCGCGCGAACGCCTTATTGTTTGCGCACCGGGTAGCAGGCTTCGGTGACGAATTCTTCAGGGTTCTGTGTTTCGTGCGGGCTGACGTGGTAGATGTTGAACATCGGGCCGTCGCATTCATAGCCGTTATCCGCGATCCACGCGGCGATGGCCGCGTAGACCTCGCCGATCCTTTCATACGGGCCGCGGAACGTGCAGCTTGCGACGGTAACAGCGGGGAGCGTTCTGAATTTCACGTGCGCTGTATCGGGATAGCTGCCCTTGACGGTCTTCCACGCTTCAATCTCTACGTCGTGCTCCTTGTATTCCCCGTCGAGGAACGTCACGGCGCAATAGCACGGCTCGTCCGGGACGAGGCGCATCCCGTCCGTCTCCTCGCAGAGCGTCTTCCAGACGCTTCCTTCTTCTGCATAGCACGGGATGGCCGTATGGACACAGGCCGCATAGCGTTCGGGGATGGTCTTGATGGTCACATTGTACTGCATGATGTCTTCCTTTCCCAGCCGGTTTCGGGCTGATTCCAGAAGCAGCAGCTGCCGCGCTGTTTTTGCCGCGTCGGCTTCCAGCTCGCGCCGTCTTGCTTCAAAGTACGGTGCGAGCTTTTCCGCGTCATGGCCGATCTCGGTCATGCGGCACACGTCGGCGAGGGAAAAGTCCATGCCCCGCAGGGCCGTGATCCAGCCGATCTGCGGCAGCTGATCCTCGCGGTAATAGCGGTAATCCGATTCCGGATCAATATACGCCGGGTGCAGCAGGCCAATCTCGTCGTAGTAGCGCAGCATACGGATACTGACTCTGGACAGTTTTGAAAATAATCCGATTTTCAGCATTACGGTACCTCCATGCTGATTTTTTTGAGCTCAATGACAGCATACAGCCTGACACAGTGTCAGAGTCAAGTGCTTTTTATTTCTTTTTTTCGCCCTGTCCGACCAACCGCAGCACAGCCATTACGGCGCCGTACAGGATACCCGCGATTGCCCAGATGAACCAGCTGTATTTTGCCTGCGCGTTGCCATACGGCCCGAAGGTGTAAAACATGAAACTGGCTGTCACGACCAGCCAATAGCAGACACTGACCGTCCCGATCAGGCGGCTTTTGGACTTTCTCTGGCGGGTGTAGTCGCCCTCTTCCAGCAGCTTTTCCATCGCGGCAGTCTGCGTCCCGGCGTAGACGAACACGATGCAGGCCAGCGCGACAAAGCCCAGCAGCAGGCACACCGCGCCGATGTACATGAGATCCGAGCTGGAAAGGCACATCGCCAGAAACAGCGGCAGGACGGACATGATGCACAGGATCGTGCCGATCATGTTCAGACGGTTCGCCGTGGGCTGGAAGTCCTGCTGCCGCTGCCTGACCATGCCGCTCACGCCGTATTCCGTTTCAAACGGCTCGGTTTCCAGAAACGAGAATGCCTTTGCCTTTGCGCCGCACGTCAGGAAAATTCCGACCGCGGCGGCGACCAGAACGATCAGCGCGCTCATGCCGATGCCCGCCGCCGCATTTTCCGTGATGTGGGCGGTATATTCGCTCAGTCCGCCGAGCAGGATCAGCGCAATGGGTGAGATCACGCACAAAAAAGTGGCCAGCGCCAGCCTCGGCGCGGCAGCGCGGCGCAGTTCCAGATAACGCGAGGCCTCCTCCATGCTCACGCGGCGGCGCTGCGGCTGCTCGGGAAGGCTGGGCGCAGGCTCCTGCTCCTCCAGTTCATCCTTTAATAAGTAATCTGTGCTGACGCCGAAGATGCGGCTCAGCTGTACGATCTTATCAAGGTCGGGGACGGACTGCGCGCCCTCCCATTTGGATACGGACTGCCGCGAGACATTCAGTTGCTGCGCAAGCTCCTCCTGCGACCAGCCCGCCTTTTTCCGCAGGGCGATCAATTTGTCTGCAAAGATCATGGTTTTCTTCCTCCTGTGATTTGGGATCGATGCCGCTATTCTACGAGATCATGCAGTTGCACGCCAGCAAGTTTGCCGGAAAATCTGTCAACTGCCGGTTGCAGCTGCGGAATTTCAGGATTTCTTTATACTTCGTTTACAAACTGTTCACCACAAACCGGCCAAAATCCGGTATCCTTGGAGCATAAGGAAGCTGCTTCACGGAAATCTTCGTGGAGAGCCAACAGCAGCCTTTTAAATAGACATTCATCCATTTCTCCTCTCTTTTCTCTTTTTCTCTCAAGGAAAGCCGCCGGCAGCCATGCCGGCGGCTTTTCGTCGGTCTGTGCTGGCACCTCTGGGCAAATCCGTACTGCCTGGTCAGCCGAAAAAATGCGCCCGGCGGCTCCGTCAGGCGCATTTTTGATTATATGGTTTCCAGCTTGATCGTTCCGTCCTCGCAGGTCGCTTTGATAGAGCGGAAGGGGTCGACATAGCTTTTGATGATACGCTCGGCGATGGGGTCTTCGAGGTCGGTCTGGATGGCGCGGCGGAGGTTGCGCGCGCCGTAGGCCACGGAGTAGGACTTTTTGACGAGATAATCCTTGACGCTCTCGTCCCACGTGAATGCAATGCCGCGGCCCTCCAGCGACTGCTGCAGCTCCGCGAGCATGATGTCCGCGATGCCGCGGAAATTGTCCTCGCTCAGCTGGTTGAAGCAGACGATCTCGTCGACACGGTTGATGAATTCAGGGCGCAGGAACTCGCCCAGCGCCTTCATGGCCTTCTCCTTCGACTGCTCAGTCAGACTGCGGCCAAAGCCGACGCTGCCGCCCTTCTGGTTGGAGCCTGCGTTGGAGGTCATGATGATGATCGTGTTCTCAAAGTTGACGACCCGGCCCTGCGCGTCGGTGATGCGGCCATCATCGAGAATTTGCAGCAGGATATTCAGCACGTCCGGATGGGCCTTTTCCAGCTCGTCAAACAGGATGACGGAATACGGGCGGCGGCGGATCTTTTCGGTCAGCTGACCGGCCTCGTCATAGCCGACATAGCCGGGGGGCGAGCCGATGATCTTCGAAACGCTGTGCTTTTCCATGTATTCGGACATATCGAGCCGGATGAGCGATTCGACCGATTCAAACATCTCGCTGGCAAGGCGCTTGACCAGCTCCGTCTTGCCGACACCGGTCGAGCCGACGAAGATAAACGAAACCGGGTGCTTTTTGACCTGAATGCCGACGCGGGAGCGGCGGATGGCGGACACGACGGAGGCAATGGCCTCGTCCTGCCCGACGATGTGCTTTTTCAGCTCCGCGTCGAGGTTCAGAAGCTGCTCGTATTCCTGCGCGCGGATCTTGCTGGCGGGGATCTTCGTCCAGAGCTCGATGATGCGGGCCAGATTGTCGATGGTCAGCGCGGGCTTCGGCAGCTTT
>OLRV01003866.1_pt1 | contig 10052 bp, 6 predicted proteins | sample 1672421 | NCBI WGS metagenome assembly OLRV01 (sample SAMEA3136684, study PRJEB25190) | human gut metagenome | biome: human gut; feature: human-associated habitat; material: faeces | place: Austria | collected 2013
TTCTCTTGGGGGTTCAAGGGGGCCATTCTCTTTTGCGAAAGAGAATGGCCCCCTTGTCCGCGTCCCCCTGCGCGGCGCGGGGAACAAGGAGCAGCGCTTTGCGCTGTAGAAATGCAATTTTGCATACTTTTCACCGCGCGGTAAACAATAACTCCGCAAGTTTTATTTGGAAGGAGAGCATTTCAATATGGAAAAGCGAAAAGAACTCTGGCGCGCGCTGCCGTTTGTGATGGCGCTGCTGTTGCTTACCCTCGTGCCGATGCAGAGTGCGTCGGCGCTGTTCGGCAAGGGAAAAGAGGAGGCGAAAGCTGTCGACGGCGCGCCGGTGGCAGAGAACATGGAGATCAAGGTCTACCGCGGCGTCGCGTATGAGGGCGAATTCCGCGCGGTGGACAACGAGGGCGACGAGGTGACCTTTGCCATCGCGCAGGAGCCGAAAAAGGGCATGGCCGCGCTGACGGAGGACGGCCTCGGCTTTGTCTACACGCCGGGCGGCAAGCTGGGGACGGACAGCTTCACCTACACGGCGATCGACGCCTACGGCAACATCTCGCTGCCCGCGACGGTGAGCATCACAATCGAAAAGGCAAATAGCGGCGTCTGCTACGCTGATATGGGCGGCAGCCGTGCGCATACGGCGGCGGTCGATCTTGCCGAGCACGGTGTGTTTGTGGGCGCGAAGATCGGGGACAGCTATTTCTTTGAGCCCGAGCGCACGCTCTCACGTGGTGAATTTGTCGCGATGGCGCTCGCGGCAATGGACGTGAGCGCGGAGGATGTGCAGATGACTGGCTTCTGCGACGATGCGAGCATACCGACCTGGGCGAAGGGCTACGCCGTGAGCGCGCTGAATGCGGGCGTTGTGTCCGGCGTCAGCACGGCGGAGGGCGTTGCCTTTTGCGCGAATGACGCCATTACGCTCAATGAGGCCGCGGTCGTGCTGAACCGGCTGCTTCGCGTGACGGACGTGGACCTCTCGGACTACGACGTGCAGGACGCGGACAACGCCTGGTGCGCACAGGCGGTGGCGAATTTGCAGTCCGTCAGCGTGATCGAGAGTGGGCGGTTTTCCACTGACGAGATGCGCTCGGGCGTGACACGTGCGCAGGCGGCAGAGATCCTCAGCGCGGCGATGACGCTCAAGGACGGACGCGCGGGAAAGGGCGGACTGCTCTCCGGCATTTTCGGCTAAGGGCAAAAAGTGAGAAAAGCGAACAAAAGAGAGCGGTTTTCACGCCGCTCTCTTTTGCTTGTATTTGGGAAAAAGCTGTGGTAAAGTATAAATTAGTATAGTATGGATAAACGGGGACGGCGACGTTCCTTTCAAAAATAAGGAGGAAAACGGTATGCGTATCGTTGTTTTAGCAGGCGGCCTGAGTATGGAGCGCAATGTGTCGCTCTCGAGCGGCAACAAGATCTGCCGCGCGCTGAGAGCGCGCGGGCATCAGGCCATTCTGGTGGATATGTTCATGGGCTTTGAGGACTACGACGGTAAGCTCGAAGATGTTTTCGACGCACCGGACGGCTTCTGCGGCGACTATTCCGTCGCTGAGGCAGAGCCCGACCTCGCCGCTGTGCGCGCGAGCCGCAAGGACCAGAGCAAGAGCCTTTTCGGTCCCGGCGTGCTCGATGTGTGCGCCAAGGCGGACGTCGTCTTTCTGGCGCTGCACGGCACCTGCGGCGAGGATGGCCGCGTGCAGGCGGCGTTCGACCTGCTCGGCATCCCGTACACGGGTGCGGGATACTTATCGAGCGCCATTGCGATGGATAAGGACCTGACGAAGCGTCTTGTGTCGGAATATGTCATCACGCCGCAGTGGCGCACCGTGCGCTACACGGAAGGCGACATCGCGCGCCTTGTGTCGGAAACGAAGCTCCCTTGCGTCGTCAAGCCGGTCGCCAACGGCTCGTCTGTCGGCGTCTCCATCGCGCATACGGGCGCGGAGCTCAAAAAAGCGCTTGAAGAGTGCTTACAGTTCGGCGCGCAGGTCGTGCTCGAACAGTACATCTCCGGCCGCGAGATCCAGGTTGGTATCATCGCGGGCAAGGCACTGCCCTCCATCGAAATTATCCCGAAGACGGGCTTTTATGACTATGCGAACAAGTATCAGGCCGGCGCGGCGGAGGAGATCTGCCCCTCTCCCATCCCCGAGGACTGGGAGATGCGCGTGCGCACCGCGACCGAGACGGTCTACCGCCTGATCGGCCTGAGCGTCTACTCCCGCGCGGACTTCATCGTCACGCCGGACGGTACGCCGTACTTCCTTGAGATCAACACGCTGCCCGGCATGACAAAGACGAGCCTTCTTCCGCAGGAGGCGGCGGCGGTCGGCATCGGCTACGAGGAACTGTGCGAGAAGATCGTCGAAGAGTCGCTGAAGCAGAAAAGAGGGCTGTAAATGGAGGCCATCACGGTAAAGGAGCTGCTCGCGGCGGTGCACGGTGAGCTCTTGCAGGGAGATGAGACAGCGCAAATCCTCGGCGTGAACACCGACAGCCGCACCGTTAAGAGCGGCGAAGTTTTCCTGCCGCTCGTCGGCGAGCGCTTCGACGGGCATGACTATATCGAAAAGGCGCTTTCCGCGGGCGCGGAGGGCTGTCTGTGCGCCCGCGTGCCGGAAACGCTGATGCCCGGAAAGTTTTACATCAAGGTGCCTGACACGCTGCTTGCGCTCAAGGACTTGGCCGCGTGGTACCGTGCGCAGTTTTCAATCCCCTTTGTGCAGGTGACGGGCAGCGTCGGCAAGACGACAACAAAGGAAATGATCGCCTCGGTACTGGGCGTGAAGTTCCATACGCTCAAGACCGCGGCCAACTATAATAACGAGATCGGCACGCCGCAGACGTTGCTGGGCCTCTCCCGCGCGCATCAGGCGGCGGTGATCGAGACGGGCATGGACCGCGCGGGGCAGATCCGGTATCTTGGCGAGATGGTGAAGCCCGATATCGCCGTCATCACGAACGTCGGCGACATGCACATTGAATACCTCGGATCGCGCGAGAACATTCTGAAGGCCAAGTGCGAGATCTTTGAAAACCTCAAAAAAGACGGCCTCGCCGTCTTAAACGGCGACGACGAGCTTTTGAACACCGTCTCTCTGCCGCAGAAAACGTTGCGCTGCGGCCTGTCCGAGCACTGCGATGTCCGCGTCAGCGAGGTCGAAGACCTTGGCATCGACGGCATTCGCTGCGTCGTGACGACGGCAAAGGAGCGTTACGCGCTCTCCATCCCCGTGCCGGGAAAGCACATGGTCTACTCCGCGGCGATGGCCGCGGCCATCGGCGAGTACCTTGGCGAGACCAAAGAGGAGATCGAGCGCGGCGTTGCGGCCTACGAGCCCGCGGGCTCACGCATGCACGTCATCACGTTCTCTGAAAACCGCCGCCTGCTCGACGACTGCTACAACGCGGGTCCGCAGTCGATGGCGGCGTCGCTGCGCGTATTGGGCGCGAGCGGCGGCAAAAAGGCCGCCGTCATCGGCGATATGGCGGAGCTCGGAGAGCTCACCGAGCGTGCGCATAAGGAAATCGGAGAACTCACCAAAGAGCTCGGCATCGACACTGTCATCGCAATCGGCGCACGGGCAAAATACTTTACAGAAGGGAACCCCTCTGCGCAGTGGTTCGGGAGCGTGGACGAGGCGATGGGCGCCGTCAAGGCGGCGTTCACGGCGGAGACGGCGATGCTCGTCAAGGCCTCGCACTCCATGCACTTTGAGAAGATCGTAGAGGAACTGACCAAAGCATGATCGACATCAGTGTTACGGGACTCATCAAGTCCTTTGACCTCGAAAAGAAAATACTGGACGGTATCACCTTTCAGATCGACACGGGCGAGCGCGTGGGCCTTCTCGGCAAAAACGGCGCGGGCAAGACGACGCTCTTCCGCATCCTGACGGGCGAGCTCGACTACGACGCGGGCGAGGTGAGCATCGCCTCGGGCCGCAGGCTCGGTCTCATCTCACAGATCCCCGTGTATCCCGAGGGCTACACGGTCGAAGACGTGCTCAAGAGCGCGTTTTCGCGCATGCAGAGGATGGAGGACGAGATGAACGCCCTCTCCCAGCAGATGGCAAGCGGCGACGAGAGCGAAGAGACGCTGCGCCGCTACGGCGAGCTTTCGGCCAAGTTCGAGGGTCTCGGCGGCTACGACACCGAGACGCCCATCAACAAGGTTGCCAACGGCCTTTCCATCCCGCCGGAGATGCGCGAGCGCCTGTTTGACACGCTCTCGGGCGGCGAAAAGACGCGCGTGAACCTCGGCCGCCTCATTTTGGAGGATACCGACATTCTGCTGCTCGACGAGCCGACCAACCACCTCGACATCGAGTCTATCCAATGGCTGGAGGAATTCCTCATCAACAACGGCAAGGCTGTGGTCGTCATCAGCCACGACCGCCGTTTCGTCGACAACATCACAACCCGCACCATCGAGGTGACGATGGGCCGCATCTACGACTATAAGGTAAACTACTCGAAATACCTCGAGCTGCGCAAGGAGCGCCGCGAGCAGCAACTGAAGCAGTATGAGGACCAGCAGAAAATGATTCAGGAGACGAAGGACTTCATCACCCGTTTCAAGGGCACCTACAGCAAGACGCTTCAGGTACAGAGCCGCGTGAAGATGCTCGAGAAGCTCCAATTGGTGGAAGTCGACGAGGAGGACACGTCGGCACTCCGCCTGAAGTTCCCGCCATCCCCCCGCAGCGGCAACTATCCGGTGACGATGGAAGGCGTGGGCAAGGCCTACGACGGCAAGCAGGTGTTCAGCAACGCTACGCTGACCATCGAGCGCGGCGACAAGGTGGCCTTTGTGGGCCGCAACGGCGAGGGTAAGTCTACGCTCGTGAAGTGCATCATGAAGGAAATCGACCACGAGGGAACGCTCACGCTCGGACACAACGTGCAGATTGGCTATTTCGCGCAGAATCAGGCATCGCTGCTCGACGAGAATCTTTCCGTGTTCCAGACCATCGACGACGTGGCGAAGGGCGACATCCGTAACAAAATCCGCGACCTGCTCGGTGCCTTCATGTTTGGCGGCGAGGAGAGCGCAAAGAAAGTGAAGGTGCTTTCCGGCGGCGAGCGCACGCGTCTGGCGCTGATGAAGCTGCTGCTGGAACCGGTCAACCTGCTCATCCTCGACGAGCCGACCAACCACCTCGACCTCAAGACAAAGGACATCCTGAAGCAGGCGTTGCTCGATTTCGACGGCACGCTGATTGTCGTTTCCCACGACCGTGACTTCCTCGACGGCCTTGTTACGAAGGTCTATGAATTTGGCGGAGGCCGCGTGCGCGAGCATCTTTGCGGCATCAACGAGTTTCTTGAAACGAAAAAGATGGAACACCTTCAGGACATCGAGCGCAAGAACGCCTGACGCTGAAAAGCAGGCATTACCACATAAACGGCAGGAGCATACGAGTTTTCTTATACAAACGAAGCAGGGAGAGGACCGTTGCGGTTCTCTCCCTGCTCTGTTTCCGTAGGTAATACGGTTTATTTGTTGACGATGACGCGGCTTATGAGGTTTTCCGTATAGGAATAAGCGAAATAAGCAAACGACGGCATCGGCTTCGTAATTACGATGTTGGCTTTCATGCCCTTGCATATCTGTCCGTATTCGCCGGCAAGACCGAGCGCCGTAGCGGCGTTGACCGTAGCGGCGTTGAGCGCCTCAATCGGAGTCATGCGCATCTTGATGGATGCCAGCGAGAGGATGAACTTCATGCTGATGGACGGCGATGAGCCGGGGTTGCAGTCGGAAGCGAGCGCAACTGGCAGTCCGAAGTCAATCATGCGACGTGCGGGCGCGTAAGGCATGCCAAGGAAGAAAGCCGCTCCGGGCAGCAATGTCGGCATCGTATGGGAACCCATCAGAGCCTCACATTCCTCCTCGCCGGTATGCTCAAGGTGGTCAACGGAAAGTGCGCCGTACTCCACTCCAACTTGAATACCGCCGGAGCATTCCAGCTCGTTGGCATGGATTTTCGGCTTCAATCCGTATTTCAGTCCGGCTTCCAGGATGCGGGCTGTCTGCTCTACGGTAAAGAAACCCGTATCACAGAACACGTCGACGAAATCAGCCAGTCCCTGCGCAGCCACCTCCGGCAGCATTTCGTTGACAATCAGGTCAACATAGCCGTCGTGGTCATTGGCATAGTTGCGCGGAAACGCATGGGCAGCCAGGAAATTGGCACGCACGGCAATCGGCGCGTTTTCCTTCAGGCGGCGGATGACGCGGAGCATCTTCAGCTCGTCCTCGGTCGAGAGTCCGTAGCCGCTCTTGATTTCAATGGCAGCCGTACCACCCTCAACGGCGCGGAGAAGGCGTTCCATCGCTGTCTCGTAAAGCTCGTCCTCCGAAGTCTGGTGCAGACGGTCGGCCGAGTTCAAAATGCCTCCGCCCCGCTTGGCAATCTCAACGTAGGAAAGGCCGTGAATCTTGTCGACAAACTCCTGCTCGCGGCTGCCGGCATAGACGATGTGGGTGTGCGGGTCGGCAAAAGCAGGAAACACGAATGAACCCGACAAGTCCTCTACATCGGCACCGGCCGGAAACTCAGGCGCGCTGTCCATCGGGCCGAAATCGGCCACACGTCCCTCGTCGTCAATAATCAGATAGGCGTCATCAATCGTCGAGATGATGTCCATTGCCTTACCCGATAAATATTTAATGGGGGATTTGTATACCCCCATTAACGACTTGATATTTTTCAGGACTTTCATTTCCTATGCGCTGTGCGTTTTTAAGAATTCGACTGACTTGGCCAGCTCTGTGTACATCACGCGGTCCACATCGACAAACGGAACCACCTTGCGGTATTCCTCGAAGAGTTTCTCGATGGCAGGTGACGACTTGGCCGGACGGCGGAACTCAAGAGCCTGTGTAGCGTTCATCAACTCGACGCCGAGCACCTTGTAAACGTTCTCGACAACGCGGCAGCACTTCGTAGCGGCATTCGCACCCATGCTGACGTGGTCTTCCTGTCCGAGCGACGACTCGATAGTGTCGACCGAAGCCGGAGTAGCCAACTGCTTGTTCTGGCTGACGATGGAAGCGACGGCATACTGCGGAATCATGAAACCGCTGTTCAGACCCGGCTTCGCAACGAGGAACGTAGGCAGGCCACGCTTGCCGGAAATGAGCTGATAGATACGCTCGTTGGAGATGCTGGCAATCTCAGAGAGGGCGATAGCCAGGAAGTCGTTGGCCAAAGCCAAAGGCTCGCCGTGGAAGTTGCCGGCAGAGATGACGAGGTCGTCTTCGGCGCAAACGACAGGGTTGTCGGTCGCACTGTTGATTTCAGTCGTGATGACACGCTCGCAGTGGTCAATCGCATCGCGTACGGCACCGTGAACCTGCGGAACGCAGCGGAAAGAATACGGGTCCTGTACGTGGTCCTTGTGGCGGGCAATCAGTTCAGAGCCTTGGAGCAGCTCGTAAATGTTGCGAGCCACGTCCATCTGTCCCTTGTGCGGACGGATGGTATGGGCCGGAGCAAGGAACGGGCTGATAAGACCGTCGTAAGCGTCGAGGCTCATCGCAGCGATGAGGTCGGCCCAGGCAGCCAGGCGGCGTGCTCTTACGATGGACCATACGGAGTGGGCCGACATGAACTGCGTACCGTTGAGCAGTGCCAGACCCTCCTTGGATGCGAGCTTGATAGGCTCCCAGCCCATGCGGCGGTTCAATTCCTCGCCCGACATGCGCTCACCCTTGTAAGTCACCTCACCCAGGCCGATGAGCGGCAGGCACATGTTGGCCAGCGGAGCGAGGTCGCCCGATGCGCCGAGCGAGCCCTGGTCGTAAACGACCGGAATAATATCGTTGTTGAAGAAGTCCACCAGACGCTCTACGGTCGGCAGGCATGCGCCTGAATAACCATAGGAAAGGGACTGTACCTTCAGCACAATCATCAGTTTCACGATGTCGGCAGGCACTTCCGCGCCCATACCGCAGGCGTGCGACATCACGAGGTTACGCTGCAGGTCGCAGAGTGATTCCTTGTCGATGGAGACGTTGCAGAGGGAGCCGAAGCCGGTAGTGATGCCGTAAATCGGTTCTTTGGAAGTTTCAATTTTATGGTCGAGGAAGTTGCGGCAGTCGATAATGCGCTTCTTAGCCTCTTCACTCAGGGCGATTTTGCCCCCGTTCTCAACCAATTCGACCAATTGCAGGGCCGTAATCGGTTCCGGTGATATAAAGTGTGTATTCACTCTGTTTTTATATAAAAGGCTATTCTACATTCAGGTTTTCAAGCAGGCTGTCGTCCACGAGGTTAGGCATTGTCACGCGCAAGTCGGGCGTGCGGTCCATCTCGCGGCGGATAGCGTCCATCGCTCCCTTGTTGCGTGCCCAGCTACGGCGTGCGATACCGTTGTTGACATCCCAGTGGAGCATGGATTCGATGTTGTGCTCTGCTTCCGGCGTACCGTCGATGACCATACCGAAACCGCCGTTGATAACCTCACCCCAGCCGCAGCCGCCGCCGTTGTGGAGCGATACCCATGTAGCACCGCGGAAAGAGTCGCCGATAACGTTGTGAACGGCCATGTCGGCAGTGAAGGCCGAGCCGTCATAGATATTGGAAGTCTCACGGTAAGGAGAGTCGGTACCGGATACGTCGTGGTGGTCACGTCCGAGGACAACCGGAGCGGAGATGAGTCCGTCGGCAATCGCCTTGTTGAACGCCTTGGCAATACGTGTACGGCCCTCGCAGTCGGCATAGAGGATGCGGGCCTGAGAACCTACGACAAGGTGGTTGTTGCCGGCCTCGCGAATCCAGTGAAGGTTGTCGTTGAGCTGACCGAGGATGTCGGCAGGAGCTGTCTTGGCCATTTCCTCCAGCACGTTGGCTGCCAGACGGTCGGTAACGGCAAGGTCCTGCGGATTGCCCGACGTACATACCCAACGGAACGGGCCGAAGCCGTAGTCGAAGAAGAGCGGGCCCATGATGTCCTGAACGTAGGACGGATAGCGGAACGTACCGTCGGCCTTCATGATGTCGGCACCGGCGCGTGACGATTCAAGCAGGAAGGCATTGCCGTAGTCGAAGAAGTACATGCCTCTCGCAGTCAGTTGGTTGATGGCTGCCACCTGACGGCGCAATGATTCCTGAACCTCCGCCTTGAACTTATCCGGGTCGTTGACCATCAGTTCGTTGGCCTCTTCCAGCGTCATGCCTGCAGGATAGTAGCCACCTGCCCACGGGTTGTGGAGGGATGTCTGGTCTGAACCGAGGTCCACCTTGATGTCTTCCTTCACGAGGCGTTCCCACAGGTCAACCACGTTGCCCTGGTAAGCGATGGAGACAGCCTCCTTTGCCTCAACGGCCTTGCGGATGCGCGGCATCAGCTCGTCGAGCGAAGTGAACACTTCGTCCACCCAACCCTGCTCGTAACGCTTCTGAACGGCCTTCGGGTTAATTTCGGCAATCACGCCAACCACACCGGCAATCACGGCTGCCTTCGGCTGTGCGCCCGACATACCGCCCAGACCGGCCGATACGAAGAGCTTGCCTGCCGTGCCGCCTGCGGAGTGCATACGGGCAGCGTTGAGCACGGTGATAGTCGTACCGTGAACGATGCCTTGCGGACCGATATACATATAGGAACCGGCTGTCATCTGGCCGTATTGAGATACGCCGAGAGCATTCATACGCTCCCAGTCGTCAGGCTTGGAGTAGTTGGGAATTACCATACCGTTCGTCACGATAACGCGCGGAGCTTGCGGTGACGACGGGAAAAGGCCGAGCGGATGGCCGGAGTACATCACCAATGTCTGGTTATCAGTCATCGTAGCCAGGTACTGCATCGTCAGACGGTATTGTGCCCAGTTCTGGAACACGGCACCGTTTCCGCCGTAGGTAATCAACTCGTGCGGGTGCTGAGCGACAGCATGGTCGAGGTTGTTGTTAATCATCAGCATGATGGCAGCCGCCTTTTTCGACTTGCACGGATAGTCGCTGATAGGACGGGCATAAATCTTGTAGTCAGGGCGCAGACGGTACATGTAGATACGGCCGTAGCGCTTCAGCTCGTCTCGGTCT
>OLRV01003868.1_pt1 | contig 10046 bp, 8 predicted proteins | sample 1672421 | NCBI WGS metagenome assembly OLRV01 (sample SAMEA3136684, study PRJEB25190) | human gut metagenome | biome: human gut; feature: human-associated habitat; material: faeces | place: Austria | collected 2013
AATCATCGAATCTCAACGGACGAAGGGTGTTTTCATATTCACGTTCTTGCGGAGAACCTGTCTGTTCGGTACGTATATCAAATGTATCTTCAAGCATTTTCTATATTTTTTCTTCAAAATCAAAAGGCAACATCGGTTCATTGACCGGCAGTTGCGCAAAACTTCGACGGTGATACTTAGTTATTCCATATTTACGAATGGCATCACGTTGCTCCACCGTGGGATAGCCTTTGTTCTTGCTCCAATGATATTGCGGGTATTCTTTGTCTATACGTTCCATATAATCATCACGATAAGTCTTGGCAAGAATTGAAGCTGCCGCAATTGAGAGATACTTATCATCGCCTTTAACAATTGTATCACAAGGAACATTGCCATAAGGTTTGAAACGATTACCGTCAACTATCACCGCCTCTGGACGCACTTTAAGTCGGTCAAGAGCACGGTGCATTGCAAGTATGGAAGCGTTCAATATATTTATTTCATCTATTTCTTCGGGAAGCACCTCACCCACAGCCCAAGCCCAAGCATTTTTCTGTATTTCTTCACGCAGAGCATAGCGTTTCTTTGCCGAAAGTTTCTTCGAATCTTTTATTTCTTCGTTAGCGTAGCCCTGCGGAAATATCACCGCTGCAGCGAACACACTTCCTGCCAAACATCCGCGCCCAGCTTCATCGCACCCGGCTTCGAACTTTACATCATGAAACTTTTCTGCAAGCATTTGGGATAATTTCGAAACAAACTAAATTGTTACTGCCGTGCCACTACATGAAACCATAAGCATGCTTCCGTTAGAGCCTACAGTTTCATAATCTACATCTATGCCGACAACGGCGTTTGCACCAAGTTGCCGAGCCTGCTCTGCCATTTCGGAAAGTGCAGTGTCTTTGGCTTCTCTTAGTACACGCTCATAGCTTTTCGAACGTCCGCCAACAAAATCGCGGATACCCGCAAAAAAGTCGCGAACAAAGTTTGCACCTATTATTGTTTCTCCTGTTACTACTCCATAATAAGTTTTAACAGGTTTACCTTCAACAGTCGGTGTGGTTGTAAGAAGCATATTTTTATCTTTTTGCCGCGCATAACTGCGCGATAGTTATAAATATCAAAACATTTTCATCACTCTTTCTATACCATTAAAGAGAGCATCTACTTCCTTCAAGGTATTATAAAGACCAAACGAGGCACGCGCTACACTTTGCACTCCCAAACTTTCCACAAGCGGTTGCGCACAATGATGACCGGTACGTATGGCTATACCAAGACGGTCGAGAAGTGTTCCGAGATCAAGAGGATGAATATTTCCTACTACAAAAGAAATAACTGCCGACTTGTTTTTAGCCTTGCCGAAAATACGCATCCCCGGAATTGATTCCAAACGTTTGGTGGCATATTCAAGGAGTTCGTGTTCATGCGCTGCTATATTGTCCAAGCCTAGACTTTCAACATAATCTATTGCCGTGGCAAGAGAATGACTGCCCACATAATCGGGAGTTCCTGCCTCGAACTTCAATGGTGCATCTTCAAACTCCGTATGTCCGAAGTGCACATTCTTTATCATTTCTCCACCCCCTTGATAAGGCGGAAGTTTTTCAAGCCATTCGGCTTTACCATAAAGTGCACCAATACCTGTTGGTCCGTAAATTTTATGTCCGCTGAAAGCAAAAAAGTCGGCATCCAAATCCTGAACATCCACTTTCATGTGAGGAACACTCTGCGCCCCGTCAATCAAAACGGGAACACCGTGTGCATGGGCAGTCGCAATCATCTCTTTCGCCGGATTGACAGTGCCCAACACATTACTTACATGAGCGAAACTCACCAGCTTGGTCCGTTCCGAAAAGAGTTTCTCATATTCATCCAACAACAGTTCTCCCCTGTCATTCATGGGAATCACTTTCAGCACGATTCCTTTACGCGCAGCCTGTAACTGCCAAGGTACAATATTGCTGTGATGCTCCATGACAGAAACAATCACTTCATCGCCTTCCTTCATCTGACTGTCGGCAAAAGAAGAAGCCAACAGGTTGATACTCTCCGTCGTGCCCCGTGTAAACACGATTTCATTGCTACTGCGTGCATTGATAAAACGACGTACAGTCTCACGAGAAGCTTCATGCAACTCGGTAGCCTGCTGAGACAGGAAATGCACACCACGATGCACATTGGCATTGACCGAATAATATTCATCGGTTATGGCTTCAACCACTTGGCGCGGTTTCTGAGTGGTAGCCCCATTATCCAGATAAATAAGCGGCTTTCCATACACCTCCCGATCTAATATCGGAAAATCTTCTCTTATTTTTTGTATATCGTACATGGCGTCTTATTTACATATCGCACATCCCTGACATTTATTCAACTCACCACGGAAGCGTTTTTCCACCAACAAATGCAAACGGTCTTTCAATGCATCCAGACGGATCGTATCTATTACTTCATTGACAAAAGCAAACATAAGCAATAAACGTGCTTCCTTCAGACTGATACCACGCTGTTGCATATAGAACAACGCATTTTCATCCAGCTGACCGACAGTAGCTCCGTGAGAGCACTTTACGTCATCCGCATAAATTTCCAGTTGCGGCTGAGTGTACATATGAGCATCACGAGTAGCACAGAGGTTGCGGTTGGTTTGTTGGGAATTAGTATGTTGTGCTCCTTCACGTACCAATACTTTTCCGGCAAACGCACCTGTCGCCTGATCATCCAATACATATTTAAACAGCTCATTACTAGTGCAATCAGCAACCTTGTGGTCAATGAAAGTATGATTGTCCACCTGTTCATTCTTATCGGCAATGACCATACCACACAAATTGATCTCAGCTCCACGTCCGGCCAAAGTTACTTCAGTTGTATTACGCGTAGTACCGTTATGCAAAGTCATACCATTCAAAAGCACATTACTGTCTGCCTCCTGGTTCACATAGAGGTTACTGAAACGCACTGTGCTGGTATGGGTTTCTTCCAGTTCATAAAGATCGAAAGTAGCATTTTCTTTTGCAAAGACCTCAATAACCTGAGTAGAAAGGAAATTTACATTATCCATGGCATGATCACAAATCAACAGACGAGCCTGCGCACCTTCTTCCAGCACCACCAGCACACGGCGGTTCACCATAAAATTAACATCAGCACGCAATATGTTCACCAGTTGAATGGGTTTGTCCACCACCACGCCTTTCGGCACATACAGCATAAAGCCATCCTGGGCAAAAGTAGTATTGAAGGCGGTCACACCATCCTTGGAAGTATCTGCCAACTTGCCATAATACTGCTTGACCAAAGCCGGATATTGTTCAGACAGCTCTTTCAAACTGCCAAGCAACACTCCTTCCGGCAATTGTGCCTTCGGCAAAGCCTTACGATAAAAAGCATCGTTTACTACAAAATAAAGAGCGGTACTCATATTAGGTACATCGCACTTGAACACTTCATACGGATTCACCGGAATGTCAAGTCTGTTCAAATTCAAACCATAATCCGGCTCGAACAACTTGCTCACATCCGTATATTTATACTTCTCCTGTTTGCGGGTAGGGAAACCTAATTTTTCGAAATCTGCGAAAGCTTGCGCACGGGGAGCGTTCAGCACCTCGGCACTATGCCGGCAAATCATCGCCTCACATTGAGAAAAGAGATCAATATATTGTTGTTCTGCTCTCATAATCACTTTCTTCTTTAGGCATCCAATATTATTCTCCCAACTCGGCTTTTATCCAGTCGTAACCACGCTCTTCCAGTTCCAAAGCCAATTCGGGACCCGCAGTTTTTACAATACGTCCTTTATACAATACATGTACAATATCGGGTTTGATATAATCCAGCAACCGTTGATAGTGCGTAATGACGATACAACTTGTTTCGGGAGTCTTCAGTTTGTTCACACCCTCGGCTACAATACGCAACGCATCAATATCAAGACCGGAATCCGTTTCATCCAGAATGCTCAACTTAGGTTCCAGCATAGCCATCTGGAAGATCTCATTGCGCTTCTTCTCACCACCGCTGAATCCCTCGTTTACCGAACGGTTTGCCAATTTATTATCCAATTCCACCACAGCCCGCTTCTCGCGCATCAGCTTCAAGAACTCACTGGCTGTCAATGCAGGGAGGCCTTTATATTTACGCTGCTCGTTTACCGCCGCACGCATAAAGTTCACCATACTGACTCCGGGAATCTCCACCGGATATTGGAAAGACAAAAACAGACCCTCATGGCTGCGATCCTCAGGATTCAAAGCCAACAAATCTTTTCCTTCAAAGGTCACCGAACCTTTCGTTACCTCAAAAGCCGGATTGCCTACCAACACAGACGAAAGGGTACTCTTTCCGGAACCGTTGGGTCCCATAATAGCATGAACTTCACCTTTCTTTATGCTTAGATTAATACCTTTCAATATTTCTTTGCCATTGACACTGGCATGTAAGTCTTTTATCTCTAACATAATTCTATTAAATTCTTAGTTCTTCATTTATCCTACACTTCCCTCTAAAGAAATAGCCAGCAGCTTCTGTGCCTCCACCGCAAACTCCATTGGAAGTTTATTCAGTACTTCTTTTGCATATCCATTGACAATCAACCCAATAGCGTCTTCCGTAGGAATACCGCGCTGATTGCAATAAAACAACTGGTCTTCGCTGATCTTGCTGGTTGTCGCCTCATGTTCCACCACAGCTGTCTCGTTATGAATATCCATATATGGGAATGTATGAGCACCACACTGGCTCCCTAGCAACAAAGAGTCACACTGACTGTAATTACGGGCATTGTCTGCTTTCTGAGCCACACGTACCAGACCACGATAAGAGTTCTGGCTCTTTCCGGCACTGATTCCTTTACTAACAATGGTACTACGGGTATTTCTGCCTAAATGAATCATTTTAGTCCCCGTATCAGCCTGCTGATAGTTATTCGTTACTGCCACCGAATAGAATTCAGCAGTAGAATTATCTCCACTCAGGATACAACTGGGATATTTCCAAGTAATGGCCGATCCGGTTTCCACCTGTGTCCAGCTCAATTTGCTATCCACTCCTTTGCAATGACCGCGTTTTGTCACAAAGTTATATACTCCTCCTTTGCCTTCGGCATCTCCCGGATACCAGTTCTGTACGGTAGAATATTTCACTTCCGCACGGTCGTGCACCACAATCTCCACTATGGCCGCATGTAATTGGTTCTCATCCCGCATAGGGGCCGTACATCCTTCCAGATAAGAAACATAACTATCATCATCCGCAACAATCAGTGTACGCTCAAACTGACCGGTATTGGCTGCATTGATACGGAAATAAGTGGAGAGTTCCATAGGACAACGCACTCCTTTCGGAATATATACAAACGATCCGTCACTGAATACTGCCGAGTTCAAGGCTGCAAAGAAATTATCCCGCGGCCCGACCACCGAACCCAGATATTTCTTCACCAAATCGGGATGCTCACGCACCGCTTCACTGAACGAACAAAAAATAATCCCTTTTTCCAACAAGGTTTCTTTAAATGTAGTCTTGACAGATACAGAGTCCATGACAGCATCTACTGCCATACCGCTCAACGCCATTTGCTCCTCCAAAGGAATACCTAATTTATTGAAAGTTTTAATCAACTCAGGATCTACCTCATCCATACTTTTCGGTCCTTCTTTTTTCTTTGTAGGGTCCGCATAATAGGATATAGCCTGATAATCTATTTCAGGGATAGTGAGGTGTGCCCATGCAGGCATCTCCATGGTCAACCAGTAGCGGTATGCTTTCAGGCGAAACTCCAGCAACCACTCCGGCTCGTTCTTCTTTGCAGAAATCAAGCGGATAACATCCTCATTCAATCCCCTTTCTATAATATCTGTGTGAACTTCTGTGGTGAAGCCATATTTGTACTTCTCCTGCGTCAGTTCTTTCACATATTTATTGGGTTCTTCTTGCATATCTATCTTATATTTCTATTAATTGTTCTGTTACATTCTTAAATACCGGAAAAAAGATACCGGACAAGTCCCTCATAGAATAATATAACACTGATTCCTTCTTTTTTGTTGCACTGATCATCTCATTGTTCGGATCTATATATTCTATCACATGAATAGCTAACCCTATCAGTATCATATACTTCAATGCTCCCAATCCGCTGCCTAACCAACGGTTCAGCCATCCCAGGTGCACAGCATCCAATGCTTTTGTCAACAAAGAGGCGACGAACGCAAAACCTAAAGGTACAGCTATCCAGATCAATATAAAAGCCAAGACCTGTGCTACAGTCGTCGAAGTACCTAGAACCGGCGCCAACCTTTCGGCAACAATGCCAAACAAGGCACGAGCCATCAGCAATCCGGCTATCAACCCTACAATAGACGCCATCTGCTTCACAAATCCTTTTATTAATCCCATAATGACACCCACACCAATCATAGCCAATATAATAATATCTATTGTCGCCATCTTTATCGTTATTACAAAAAGCAGTAATGCCATTCTGAACAAAGCGAAGAATCTGCCAGCCCACGCGCTGGGCGAGGTGCCAGATCCTTCGCTATGCTCAGGATGACATTACCATCTATATTCTCAGACTTCAGTGTATTACAAAGTCTGTTTAACCTCTACTTCTTCGTAAGCTTCAATAATATCACCGACCTTGATATCGTTACAGTTTGTCAGACTGATACCACATTCAAAGTTAGTACCTACTTCTTTCACATCATCCTTGAAACGCTTCAAAGCATTGATAGCACCGGTAAAGACTACAATACCATCACGAATCAAGCGTGCCTTATCAGAACGTTTCACCTTACCTGTCTTCACCATAGCACCGGCAACCAAACCGACCTTGGTAATATTGAAGACTTCACGCACTTCGATGGTTGCAGTAATCTGTTCCTTCAAAGTAGGTGCCAGCATACCTTCCATAGCAGCCTTCACTTCTTCAATCGCATCATAGATAACAGAATATTTGCGGATATCCACACCCTCCTGCTCAGCCAGTTTGCCGGCAGAACTTGAAGGACGAACCTGGAAACCTACAATAATCGCATCTGATGCAGCAGCCAAAGTCACATCCGACTCGGAAATCTGACCGACACCTTTGTGGATCACATTAACCTGTACCTGTTCTGTAGACAGTTTTATCAATGAGTCGCTCAACGCTTCGACAGAACCGTCCACGTCACCTTTAACAATCACATTCAGCTCATGGAAATCACCCAAAGCCAAACGACGGCCCACTTCATCCAATGTCAGCAGTTTCTGAGTACGCAAGCCCTGCTCACGCTGCAACTGTTCACGCTTGTTGGCAATGTCACGAGCCTCTTGTTCCGTATCAATCACATGGAAAGTATCACCTGCCGCAGGAGCACCGTTCAGTCCCAGAATCAATACCGGTTCGGAAGGACCGGCCTCCTTGATGCGCTGGTTACGTTCATTAAACATAGCTTTCACCTTACCATAACTAGTACCAGCCAAGACTATATCGCCCATTTTCAGCGTACCGTTTGCCACCAACATAGTAGCCACATAACCGCGTCCCTTGTCCAACGACGATTCAATGATAGAACCGGTTGCCTTGCGGTCGGGATTAGCCTTCAAATCCAACATTTCAGCTTCCAGCAATACTTTTTCCAACAAATCGTGTACACCTGTACCTTTCTTTGCCGAAATATCTTGCGACTGATACTTACCACCCCACTCTTCCACCAGGAAGTTCATGGCAGCCAGTTCTTCCTTAATCTTATCCGGATTGGCGTGCGGCTTATCCACCTTATTAATAGCAAATACGATAGGCACACCGGCAGCCATAGCATGATTAATCGCCTCTTTGGTCTGCGGCATCACATTATCATCGGCAGCTACAATAATAATAGCAATATCCGTCACTTTCGCACCACGGGCACGCATGGCGGTAAATGCCTCGTGACCCGGAGTATCCAAGAATGTAATATGACGTCCGTCTTCCAATTTCACATTGTAAGCACCGATATGCTGGGTGATACCACCTGCCTCACCGGCAATTACATTTGCTTTACGAATATAGTCCAGTAATGAAGTCTTACCATGATCAACATGTCCCATTACTGTCACAATCGGAGCACGCGGCTGCAAATCTTCTTCGTTATCTTCCTCTTCTGTAATAGCCTGTGCTACCTCAGCACTTACATATTCTGTCTTGTATCCGAATTCTTCTGCTACCAAGTTAATTGTCTCGGCATCCAGACGCTGATTGATAGAGACCATGATACCGATACTCATACAAGTAGCGATAACCTGAGTAACAGGAATATCCATCATACTTGCCAATTCGTTCGCAGTAACGAACTCGGTCAGTTTCAATATTTTGCTATCTTCCTGTTCCATCTCCTCCTGTTCCATCAGGCGGTTCTGAACATTTTCACGTTTCTCCTTACGATACTTGGCAGCCTTGTTCTTAGTCTTGTTAGTCAGACGTGCCAATGTTTCCTTAACCTGCTTTGCCACATCTTCATCACTAACTTCCGCTTTTACAACAGGTTTCTTGAAACGGTCTTTATTAAATTTGCCTCCACCCTGATTGTTATTGCCATTAGGTTTGGAGTTATTGTTCCTATTCGGTCTGTTAGCGTTATCGTTACGTTGGTTATTATTAGATGCTCCTCCAGCATTTGTTGTACCGGCAGCATTTATATCCACACGTTCCTTATTTATTCTATTGCGCTTTTTCTTCTTTGCGGCATCATCGTTAACCAAGTTTTTAGAAATCTTATCGTCTCCCTTACGGATTTCTTTGATAATAGCATCCTTCATCAGTTTACGCTGTTCCTGACGCTGCTTATCTTTCTCTTCTCTCTCTTTCCGTTTTTCTTCCTTCGATTTCTTTTTCGGACGGGTAGACTGATTCAATGCAGCCAGATCAATCTGACCTACTACATTAATTTTCGATTTAAATTCAGTAGGACGAATTTTAAATACATCGTCTTCTTCTTTTTCCTGAACGGGTGCTGCTTCGGGTGTTTCTTTTTCCATCTCTTTCACCTGGGGTGTCTTTTCTTCCGTCTTTTCAATTTTAGGCTCTTTCTTCTCTTCCAAAACTGGAGCAGGAGCAGGTTGAGGAGCAGGTTCCGGTTTCTTTTCCTCTACCACCACAGGCTTCGGCGTTTCCTTCTCGGGTTGGGGAGTTTCCTTCCTCTCAACCACCTTTTCCACCACGGGTTCTGCTTTCGGAGTTTGTTCAATAACTTTCGCAGCTGGTTCTACAACCTTTGGCGCAGTTTTCTTGTTCAAATTGTCCAGATCTATTTTACCCACTTGCTTCAGTTTGGGGCGTGCCTCTTCAGGAATAACAGTTTTCACCACCTCTTCTTTCTCTTTCTTAGATTCAAAACCTTCGATAGAGATAGAAGCTTTGTTGCGGTCCTTGTTCTGTCTTTCCTGACTAAATTTTTCAGACTCTATTTTTAAATTTTTATCTGTGCTGAACTCTTTCACAAGTACAGCATATTGTTCTTCGGTAATTTTCGCATTAGGACTAGCCTCAATGGTATAGCCCTTCTTCTGCAAGAATTCAACTACCGTCGTTATTCCTACATTTAAATCTCTTGTTACTTTGTTCAGTCTTATCGTCATAAATTCTTTTAGTTTTTAATAGAGTTCAGGAAAAAGTTTTTCAGTCACGGATAATCAATATGATTGACTATATTTATTCCTCGAACTCTGCCCTCAAAATTCTTAACACATCGTCTACTGTGTTCTCCTCCAAATCTGCCTTTTCAATCAGCATCTCACGTGGAGCGTTCAGTACACCTTTTGCCGTATCTATGCCAATACCCTTGATGGCATTGATAACCCATTCATCAATTTCGTCTTTAAACTCATCCAGATAGATATCTTCATCTGTTGCGTTTTCATCCAGTTCACGATATACATCAATGGTATATTCGGTCAACATACTTGCCAGCTTGATATTCATACCACCTTTACCGATAGCAAGAGATACTTCTTCCGGCTTCAGATATACTTCAGCTTTCTTCTCTTCTTCATGCATGATAATAGAAGAAACCTTAGCAGGACTCAACGCACGC
>OLRV01003871.1_pt1 | contig 10041 bp, 8 predicted proteins | sample 1672421 | NCBI WGS metagenome assembly OLRV01 (sample SAMEA3136684, study PRJEB25190) | human gut metagenome | biome: human gut; feature: human-associated habitat; material: faeces | place: Austria | collected 2013
TATGCACATGTTGGTATTGACCGTAATTTGTTTAAGACTGACGCGAGCGATTTTCTACTTCAGACCGACCGTATGGAAATCGTGCCCGTCGAGGTAAAGTCCGCACGTAACGTGCGCGCGAGAACCCTCGGGTCGTTTATGGACAAAGCCCGATCGCCATATGCCTACATTTTGTCCGAGAACAATTTTTCCCGCAGCGAAACCGATGACGGGCGCGAGCTGCGCCACCTCCCCTTGTACGCAGCGGGCTTTATTGGAGCAAACTGCCTCAAGAGCAGTCTGTAAGCCCTGCGCGACCGCCTAGAAAGGAAACCGCATATGCACCGCGTTCTCTTTGTCTGCCACGGCAACATCTGTCGCTCGACGATGGCTGAGTCGGTGTTTACCGAGCTCGTGCGCCGCGCTGGGCGCGAGGCGGAGTTTGCCATCGATTCCGCGGCGACCTCGACCGAGGAGATCGGCAACCCGCCACACCACGGTACCGTTGCCAAGCTACGCGAGGTCGGGATTCCCGTCGTTGCGCACCGTGCCCGCCAGGTGCGTCGCGCGGAGTATGGCGACTGGGACCACATTGTCTATATGGACGACGAGAACGCCCGCAGCCTGTACCGAATTTTTGGGAAGGACCCCGATGGCAAGATCTCGCGCCTGCTCGATTGGACCGATCGCCCCGGCGACGTGGCCGACCCCTGGTACACCGGCAATTTCGACGCCACCTACCGCGATGTACTCGCCGGTTGCACCGCTATGCTCGAACAGCTGTAGGCGCTCTCGGGCGGCGCGGGCACACGGGCCACGCCATCGGCATAAAACGAGCGTGGGAGAAAATCCACACTCATGAATGTGACAAAGGGACTGGCCCTAGACCGGCTTGACCTCCAGCTTTATCCCCTCGGCACAGGAGTCGCCCAAAACATCCGAAAGGGCCCAGGTCGCATATAGCGGCAAATAGAGAACCGCTCCGTTGCGCTCAACGTTGCCTCTCGAGAAAACAATCCCGAGCCTTACGCCATATTCAGCCGTATCAAGCACATGACCGAGCGCAGCGTGCGCGTGGTAATAGGAGCCCGATTTAACCTCGATCGGAACAGCCGTCCCATCCGGTCCATCGACCACAAAGTCCACTTCACCGCGCTTTTTTGTCTGATAGTAGTAAAGCTGGCGATTTTGGGCAGCCAGCTGCTGGGCCACCACGTTTTCGTAAATGCCGCCCAGATTGGGCTCCTTGCTATCAAGATACGCCGCTTGGGCGACTCCAACGGGGTAGCGCGCCATCAACATGCCCGTATCCGATTGATATAGCTTGAACTGCGATGGCCGTGCCGTCTTGAGCAGGGGCGATTTTGGCTCGGTTACGATATCGGCTTTGAGGGCAACGCCGGCATCGACAAGCCATACAAAATCTCGCTGATACTTCTCGTAGTGAGCCTTGGGGTCAATGGAATTGAGCACGAAGCGCTTGTTTTCGCCCTCGAGCATAATAGGGAGCTGATCGTAGATGCTCTGCACCTGCAGGGCTCGCCCGCTTGCATACTTGGAGATATCCCGCCGGTACTGTTCGTTGAGCTCTGACTGTAGCTGACGAACAGAGGCAAGGTCGCCCTGCGTGTCAAGGAAACGTTGCACGACCTCCGGCATTCCGCCGACAACGGTATAGGTCCTGAAGTTTGCCATCATCGCGTCATGAATGTAATCAGGAATGGGCCTCTCGCTGATACACGCGTCACGTATCGTTTGGCGAGCCCCCTCGCTCACCCCGATTGCCCAGCAAAACTCCTCAAAATCGAGCGGGAACATCCTAAGCTCGTGAACATACCCCACGGGATAGGACCTGACGCCCTTGAACTGAGTCCCGAGCATTGACCCCGAAAACGCCCAGCGGCACCTCCCGTCCTCAACAAGGAACTTTGCCATCGTCATGATGTCGGGGGCCTCTTGGACCTCATCGATAAACACGAGCGTTTTGCCTGGCGCAATCGACTTTCCCGAAAGAAGCGTCACCCTGCTGATGAAATCATCGGCATTCCGCGCCTCGAGAAGAGCATCTTTTGCCTGGCGGTTTTCCATGAGGTTAAGCTCGATGTAGGTTGCATGGTTGGCTTTGCCAAATGCGCGAATCGAATAGCTTTTGCCAATCTGGCGAGAACCCGTAATGAACAAGGCCTTTTGCTCGGAAGACTTCAGCCAACGCTCCAGCTCTGCCGCTATTTTCCTGCGCAGCATAGGCTCTCCCCTCAGTGTCATCAAATGAAATGCAACGTTTTATACGCTTGATTATCGATGAAACGCAGAATTTTTAGAACCTAAAATCAAATGAAGTGCAGAGATTTGAGATTATAAGCAAAAGAAGGGGCACCACCGGCGAATGTGTCAAAGGGGCTGTCCCTTTGACACATTGCGCTCGACTACTCGTCAACGATCTCGGCAATCCAGACGTTCAGTGTATCGACTTCGGGGCAGCAGAACTTTGCCGTGCCGGGCTCGTTTCCAGGCACGGTCCCGCCATAGCGCAGGATATCGATATAGGGAAAGCCCACGTGGCAGGCCATGGCGCACATCTTGCCGCGATCTCGGTCAAAGTCAAAGACGTCGCCCGGCTTGTGACCGTGGTGGCAGCGGCACGAACCCAGCTGGTCCACGCAGCTCACGCGGATACGCGGACGCTTGCCACGCGGCGCGCCGAGCGGCTTGTTCTCGCCCGCTGCCTCGGTACCGTTCTCGTCGGCGCTACTCATGGTCGATCACGTCCAGGCAGGCCTCGATGGGAAGGCCGGCCGACTTGTCCTCTTGGCCGGCATTGCGCTCGATAAGCTCAGCCACCACACGCATGGCATCGGACGTCGCGCGCTGCAGACTCCAACCTGCCATAACGCGGCCGACGAGCACCGCCGAGAACGTGTCGCCCGTGCCCGGGAAGTAGACCGGAATGAGCTCAAAGGGAATCGTAAAGTACTCCCCCGCCACATGGTCGTAACCGATAACCGCGTTCGTGCCATTGACTACGGCGCTCGTAATGACCACAGACTTGGCACCCAGCTCACGCACGGCGTCCACAAGGGCGCGGGCCTCATCGGGCGTAATTTGCTCGGCGATAGGCCTATCGGCAAGCAGGCACGCCTCGGTATAGTTGGGCACCGCGTAGTCTGCGCACTCCAGCAGATGCCGCATAAGGCCAATCGTGGACTCGGGCACGCCCGCATAGAGCTTGCCGTTGTCGCCCATGATGGGGTCGACGAACACCTTGGTGCCCTTTTGCGCACGGCGGTGGCAAAAGTCCGAGATGATGCGCGTCTCTTCCTCGGTCACGATAAAGCCGGTCGAGATGGCGTCGAACTCAAAGCCGAGCTCCTCCCAGATGGCGAGGCTTTGGCGCACGTACTCCGTGGTGTCGTGGATGTAGAACTTGGGATAGTTGAGCGTATCGGACACAAGTGCCGTCGGCAGGTTATGGATACGGTAGCCCATGTGCGACAGCACCGGCAGCATGGCGGAAAGCGCGACCTTGCCGTAGCCGCACATATCGTTGATCAGCAGCAGCTGAGTATTCTTCATGAGGGTCTCCCTTGCTTCGGGCGTGGCGCGGCAGCGCCACAGTGCGACTAAGTGTAGCGCAGTGCAATCTAAGTCTTGCCTTCGGATGTAAGACCGAGTTTGGGCGTAATTTTGTTCTTAGAGTTTTTCTGACGCTTCTTATTGCAGAAACTTGGCCTTAGAAGGCGCTATAAAATTCTAAGAACAAGTTTTGGCTCAAATTTGTTCTTAGGACACTAACGATGCTCGCACCCATCACACCCGGACGACAGGGAAACGTCAGGCACAACCTTTCAGGAGCCCTCGCCTATGATTCGTTTAGACCCGCCAATATGGATTCATTCTTTCCAATCAATTTATCCGCTGATTCCATGCGGCTTGTCTCCGATTGTCGCGCCATACTCGGCGAGGTTGAGGGCATGTCTCGCTTTGTTCCGAACATCGACATGTACCTTTCTATGTACGTTCGCAAGGAAGCGCTCTTGTCCTCTCAAATCGAGGGTACGCAATGTACGTTCGATGATGTTCTTGACCCGTCAAACGAATCCAATGCGAGCCGGGACCTAACCGACGTCGTCAACTACACTCGAGCGGTGCAGCAGGCGACCAAGCTCATGGAGGAACTGCCACTCTGTATGAGGCTGCTCAAATCCGTCCATGCCACATTGCTTGGAAATGGCAGAGGCTCCGACAAGACGCCGGGCCAGTTCAGGACGACTCAGAACTGGGTCGGACCAAACGGCTGCACGCTCAATGAGGCCCCGTATGTCCCTCCCAACACGGAGGATATGAAGGAGGCACTTGGCGACCTCGAGCTTTTCATCAACGAGCGTGACGACATCGATCCGGTCATCAAGGCCGCTTTGGTGCACTACCAGTTTGAAACCACACACCCGTTCCTCGACGGCAACGGACGCCTCGGGCGTCTGCTCATCCTCCTTTCGCTCATACATGATGGGGCGCTCACCAAGCCGGTCATCTACCCCTCGTATGAACTCAAACGACACAGGAGCGAATACTACGATTGGCTTATGCGCGTAAGGCAGAGAGGCGATTTTGAGGGATGGGTTTCGTTTTTCAGCACCTGCTTGCTTGCAAGCGCACGCGAGGCACGGGATTCGATGCGGAAGCTTGTCGACCTCCATTCGGAAACCGAAAAGCTGATTCGCGAAAAGGCGGGAAGGGCTACGACGAACGCCCTTATGCTACTCGACCTTCTCGAGGGCAATCCGATCGTCGACACCGCCTTTGTGTCTGAACGAATGCAGATTAGCAGATCGAGCGCAAACAACCTTATATCCCAATTTACCGATTGGGGCATTCTTGTCCAACGCGATACGAGCAGGAAACGATACCGCACGTTTTCATATGAGCCATATCTCGCCATCCTCCGAACCGGCGACGAGCCGCTCTAAGTCTCGGAAAGCCAAGGGGGCGAAACCGGCAACTGCCAGTCTCGCCCCCTTAATGAACCTATCGGAAACTCCGGGATACGCCGTGGCCCGCTGAATCTACGCTGCAAAGACTGTCCAAGATTCCCCTGGCACCGGCATCCCAGCACTGCCACAAAATCGATTCGGTACCTTGACAATCAGTTAGGTACCTCTAGAATCACTTAGGTACAAAACAATTCCTCTACCTAACTAAAGAAAGGAGCAGCACTAATTCATGTGCGATGAACCTCTTAGCCTTTGTTCGCACGAGCCCGGCGGCGACCCGTCACAGCCGGCGGATGTACCCGAAGCGGTTAACTCGGAAGACAAGCTTGCCAAGCGCATCCTGAGCGGCCTGGGCTTTTGCGGCCATTACATGCATTTTCACGGCGGCGGCATATCTGGCAAGGCACCCATCATCTGCCTGCTGGCCAAGCAGCCAGGCGGCGAGATGTCGCAGCAGGAACTCGGCATGCACTTTGACCTCAAGCCGGGGTCGCTTTCCGAGATCCTGTCCAAGCTCGAGCTCAACGGCCTCATCGAGCGCAGCCGTAACCCCAAGGATCGACGGCAACTCACCATTCGCCTGACCGAAACCGGCCGGGAAAACGCCCGCATCGACCAGGCGGCCCGCATCCGCTTTAGAGAGCGCGCCTTTAGTGCCCTCACTCACGACGAGCGCGAGCAGCTCGCCGAAATGCTCGAGAAAATCCGTGTAACCTGGGAGGAACTGGATGATTAAAACCCTCATGGGCAGCATCCGCGACTATATGAAAGTCACCGTTGCCACGCCGTTGCTCGTGCTTGGCGAGGTGCTCTGCGAGATGCTGATTCCATTTATCACCGCCAACCTGATCGACGCCATCAAAGACGGCGCCACCGTAGCCGAGATGCTTCCCACCGCAGGCTTTTTGGTGCTCATCGCGCTTACGTCGCTTGCTTTTGGCGCCGCTGCCGGCGTCACCTGCAGTCATGCGAGCTGCGGCTTCGCCAAGAACCTGCGTCACGACCTGTTCTACAAGATCCAGACGTTCAGCTTTGCCAACATCGATGAGTTCTCGAGCTCCTCGCTCGTCACGCGCCTGACCACCGACATCAACAACGTTCAGCAGGCCTTTATGATGATCATCCGCATCGCCGTGCGTGCGCCGCTGGTATTGATCTTCGCCTTTACCATGGCGTTTATCATGGGCGGCAGCGTTGCCATGGTCTACCTGGTCATCATTCCGCTGCTGGGCTTTGGACTGTTCTTTATCATCTTTAAGGTGCGCCCCATCTTCTCGCGCGTGTTCCACAAGTACGACGCCCTTAACGAGTCCGTCGAGGAAAACGTCACCGGCATGCGCGTGGTCAAGAGCTACGTGCGCGAAGACTTTGAGAAGGAGAAGTTCGCGACCGCCGCGCGCGACGTCCAGATGGACTTCACCCGCGCCGAGAAGCTGCTGGCCTTTAACAACCCCATGATGAACATCTGCGTCAACGGCGCGTTTGTCGTCATCATCTACCTGGGCTCCAAGCTCATCATCACGAGCCAGGGCACGCTGTTCGACGTGGGCCAGCTCTCCTCGATCTTTACCTATGGCTTCCAGATCCTCATGAGCCTGATGCAGCTGTCGATGATCTTTGTCATGGTGACCATGGCCGACGAATCGGCGCACCGCATCACCGAGGTGCTGGCCGCCGAGCCCACGATCGCCGATCCCGCCGAGCCCGTGCTCGAGGTCGCCGATGGCTCCATCGACTTTGACCACGTGAGCTTTAAGTATTCCGCGCATGCGAAGCGCCAGGCGCTCGACGATATCGACCTGCACATTAAGAGCGGCGAGACCATCGGCATCATCGGCGGCACCGGCTCGGCCAAGTCCACGCTCGTAAACCTCATCGCCCGCCTGTACGACGCCACCGAGGGCACCGTGCGCGTGGGCGGCATGGACGTGCGCGACTACGACTTGGACGCCTTGCGCCACCAAGTGGCCATGGTGCTACAGAAAAACGTGCTGTTTAGCGGCACCATCGCCGAGAATCTGCGCTGGGGCGACCCGAACGCCACCGACGAGGAGGTCCGCGAGGCGGCACATCTGGCCTGCGCCGACGAGTTTGTCGACGGCTTCCCCAAGGGCTATGACACCTGGATCGAACAGGGCGGCTCCAATGTCTCGGGCGGTCAGAAGCAGCGCCTGTGCATTGCGCGCGCCCTGCTGCGTCGCCCCAAGATCTTGATCCTGGACGACTCCACCAGCGCCGTCGACACCAAGACCGACGCCAAGATTCGCGCAGGGCTGGCAAGCTATCTGCCCAACACGACCAAGCTCATCATCGCCCAGCGCATCAGCTCCGTGCAGGACGCAGACCGTATCATCGTCATGGAGGGCGGCCGTATCGCGCAGATCGGCAACCATGACGAGCTGCTTAAGACGAGCGAGATTTACCGCGAGACCTTTACCTCTCAGAACAAGATGTCTGCCGAGGGCGAAGGGGCCGTCGAGGCCGAAGCCGAGGCATCCGCAACGCAAGCTCAGACCCAGGAAGGAGGCGAGGCACATGAGTAAGGCAACGACCGCCGAGCGCGCGCTCAACCGCAAGGGCGGCACCATGTCGCGCCTCATCAAGACGCTCTTTGGCTTCTACCCCGTGCTTTTGCCCCTCGTCGTCGTCGGCGTGGTGCTCTGCGCCATCATCAACTCCATCGGCGCGACCTTCCTTCAGAGCGCCCTGCAGATTATTAGCGAATCGTGGCAGTCGGGCGATTGGGAAGCTGCACAGCCCAAGATCGCACAGCTCGTGACCACCCTCGCCTGCATCTACGGCGTCGGCATCCTGTCCTCGCTGTTCTGGAACCGCGCCATGGCCATCGTCACGCAGGGCTCGCTCGAGAAGCTGCGCGAGAAGATGTTCAACCGCATGCAGGACCTGCCGATTCGCTACTTCGACACGCACCAGCGCGGCGACATCATGAGCCACTACACCAACGACATCGACACGCTGCGCCAGATGATCAGCCAGTCGCTGCCCAACCTGCTCATGACGGTCATCGTCATCGTCACGGTGTTCTTTATCATGCTGTACTACAGCGTGTGGATGTGCTTGGTCATTATTGCCGGCGTCGCCTTTATGACCTTTATGACCAAGCTGCTCGGCTCCAACTCCGCGCGCTTCTTCATTGCGCAGCAGACCGAGCTCGGCGTGGTCGAGGGCCATATCGAGGAAGTCATGAACGGCCAGAAGGTCGTCAAGGCATTCTGCCACGAGTCTGCCGCCGAGGCCGATTTTGACGAGCGCAACGAAAAGCTCTTCGAGGTCTCGCAGAAGGCCAACATGTACGCCAACATCCTCATGCCTATCCTTATGAACCTGGGCAACCTGCTCTACGTGCTGGTCGCACTGGCAGGCGGCATTTTCCTGGCGCTGGGCGTGCCCAACCTGAGCATCTCGGGCATGGCGCTGTCCATCGCCGTCGTGGTGCCGTTCCTCAACATGACCAAGCAGTTCTGCGGACAGATCGGTCAGATCTCGCAGCAGATCAACGCCGTGGTCATGGGCCTCGCCGGCGCCGACCGTATCTTTGAGCTCATCGACGAGAAGCCCGAAGCCGACGAGGGCTACGTGACGCTCGTCAACGCGCAGGTGAACCCCGATACCTGGCAGCTCGAGGAGGCCGACCACCACACCGGCATGTGGGCGTGGAAACATCCGCACCGCGCAACCGGCGAGATCGAGTACGTACCGCTGCGCGGCGACCTGGTCATGGACAACGTCGACTTTGGCTACACGCCCGACCACGAGGTGCTGCACGGCGTGTCCGTGTTTGCCAAGCCGGGCCAGAAGGTCGCGTTTGTCGGTGCCACCGGTGCCGGCAAGACGACCATCACCAACCTCATCAACCGCTTCTACGACATCGCCGACGGCAAGATTCGCTACGACGGCATCAACGTCAACAAGATCCGCAAGGCCGACCTGCGCCGCTCACTGGGCGTCGTGCTGCAGGACGTGAACCTGTTCACCGGCACCGTGATGGATAACATCCGCTACGGCAACCTGGACGCTACCGACGAGGAGTGCATCGCGGCGGCAAAGCTCGCGGGCGCTGACGACTTTATCACCCGCCTGCCGGACGGCTACGACACCATGCTCACCGGCAACGGCGCCCAGCTGTCGCAGGGCCAGCGCCAGCTGATTTCGATCGCCCGCGCCGCCGTCGCCGATCCGCCGGCAATGATTCTGGACGAGGCCACGAGCTCCATCGACACCCGCACCGAGGCCATCGTGCAGGCGGGTATGGATAAGCTCATGGAAGGCCGCACGACGTTTGTCATCGCGCACCGCCTCTCCACCGTGCGCAACTCCGACGCGATCATTTGTCTGGACCACGGCCGCATCATCGAGCGCGGCAACCACGACGAGCTGATCGCCAAGCGCGGGTATTACTACCAGCTCTATACCGGAGCGTTTGAGCTGGAGTAGTTCGGCTCGCCGAGATGGCCGATTTGCCGCTCATTCGTCGGGCATGACCCTAAGATCAATGCCCGCCTCTTTCGGGGCAAATCGACTCATCTCAACGACCCAAACACAATGCGCCGCAACGAATAAAGCCTCCGCAGCCACACGAGCTGCGGAGGCTTTTTTCATGCCGGCCGGAAACCGTATCCCACTTTTCGGGCCCAGAATGGGATGCCGTTTCCCGCTGGACCCCCTCCGGGAAACGGCATCCCATTTCAAGGGAGTAAACCGGGATGTGATTTCCCCTAACGGCACCTTTGGGAAGCCGCATCCCACTCTAGACGCACAAAACGGGATGAGCTTTCCCATGGTGATCCAAGACCAGAAGCATGTCCGATAGCGCGGCCAGGTCAAGAACAACAAGGCAAGCGTCACGCCAATTTGGACGAGCGTCTGCTGCAGTTTGAGGCTGCTGGCCCATATGGTAGAGTTAACCACCCATGAATTTCAGCACACTGCGTGCTACCTGTTCTTTTGTCATTTAGGGGAGTGAACTTGTGAATACTTCTGTCGCCAAGAAGGCCGGCCAGGCGGTGCGCCTGCTCATGATGGTGCTCACGGCAGTTCTCATCTTCTTCTT
>OLRV01003876.1_pt1 | contig 10040 bp, 8 predicted proteins | sample 1672421 | NCBI WGS metagenome assembly OLRV01 (sample SAMEA3136684, study PRJEB25190) | human gut metagenome | biome: human gut; feature: human-associated habitat; material: faeces | place: Austria | collected 2013
CGGGCAAGAGCTCGCTGGCGCTGGGGGTTCTTTATGCCGAGGGCTCGCGTCGCTACTTGGAGGCGCTCAGCACCTATACTCGACGTCGCCTGACGCAGGCCGAGCACGCTCAGGTGGATGAGGTATTGCACGTACCGGCGGCGCTCGCGCTACACCAGCGTCCGAGCGTGCCGGGTGTGCGTTCCACATTTGGCACCATGACCGAGCTCAACAATAGCCTGCGTCTACTCTTTAGCCGCTGCGCCCATCACGTGTGCCCGCATTGCGGGGCGCGTGTGGAGCCGAGCCTTAACGTGGCTGCGGGCCTGTCGCTCACGTGCCCCGCATGCGGCCGCGAGTTCTACGCGCCGGGTGCCGAGGACCTTGCCTTTAACAGCGGCGGTGCGTGCTCTACCTGCGGCGGCACTGGTGTCATGCGCGAGGTGGACGAGGCGAGCCTGGTGCCCGACGAGTCAAAGACCATCAACGAGGGCGCGGTGCTTCCCTGGGGCACGCTCATGTGGGATCTGATGAAGCAGGTGGCTGGCGAGATGGGCGTGCGCACCGACGTGCCGTTTAACCAGCTCACGCCTCAAGAGCGCGACATCGTGTTCCATGGTCCGGCGGTTAAAAAGCACATTCTCTACGTTCCCAAAAACGGCGAGGGCGCCACGCCGCTCGACTTTACCTATTACAACGCCGTCTATACCGTCGAGAATGCGCTCGCCAAGGTTAAGGACGATAAGGGGCTCAAACGCGTTGCGCGCTTTTTGCGCGAGGGGCCATGTCGCGACTGTGGCGGCACGCGTCTCTCCGAGGCTGCGCGCCGGCCCCAGGTGCGCGGTATCAATCTGGCACAGGCGGCGACCATGACGCTAGGCGAGGCGGTTGAGTGGGTGCGCGGGGTGCCTGCATCCTTGCCGACTGAGATGCAGCCCATGGCAGCGGATATCTGCGATTCGTTTTTGGGCGCTGCCCGTCGTCTGATCGATCTGGGTCTCGATTACCTTTCGCTCGATCGCGCCGGTGCCACGCTCTCCACGGGTGAGCGCCAGCGCGTGCAGCTCGCCCGCGTGGTGCGCAACAGATCGACGGGTGTGCTTTATGTGCTGGACGAGCCTTCGATCGGCTTGCATCCTGCCAATGTCGACGGCTTGGTAGGTGTGATGCGCGATCTGGTGGATGACGGCAACACCGTGGTTGTTGTCGACCACGATACGCGCGTACTGGCGGAAGCCGACTATTTGGTCGAGATGGGCCCCGTTGCCGGAGCGGGCGGCGGTAACGTGATCGCTGCCGGTACGGTAGACGAGGTCGAGCAATCGCGGGGCAGCCGCATCGCCCCGTTTTTGCGCGCAGAGTCCAAGCGCTTGCGTCCGCAGGTGACTGACGACGAAATGTTCGATCAGGGACATATCCGCATGGCAACCGATGCCATCCATACCGTCAAACCGCTCGAAGTCGATATCCCGCGCGGCCGCTTGGTCGCGGTGACGGGCGTTTCGGGTTCGGGTAAGACGACGTTGGTGCTCGAGACGCTCATCCCGGCACTCAAGGCACAGGCAGCTGGCGAGCGCCTGCCAAGCCATGTGCGCTGGGTCGACGCCGAGGGTATCGCACGCGCCAACCTGATTGACGCCACGCCCATCGGCGCCAACGTGCGCTCGACGGTAGCGACCTATGCCGACATCCATGATGAGTTGCGCCGCGCCTTCGCCCGTACGTCCGAGGCCAAGGCAGCCGGCTACAAGGCAGGTGCCTTTAGCTACAACACCGGTGCCTTGCGCTGCCCCACGTGCGATGGCACGGGCTCGATATCGCTCGACGTGCAGTTTTTGCCCGACGTCGAGATCGTCTGCCCGGCATGCCGCGGCTCACGTTATGCAGACGCGGCTTCGCATATCCATCGCGAGGGCAAGGACGGGAGCCTGCTTACGTTGCCGCAGCTCATGGACATGAGTGTGGATGAGGCCCTCGACGCCACACTGGGCCTCAAGAAGGTTCAGGCGCGCTTGCAGACCTTGCACGACCTGGGCTTGGGCTATCTCACGCTTGGTGAGCCCACGCCGGCGCTTTCGGGCGGCGAGGCGCAGCGTCTTAAGCTTGCGAGCGAGATGGGCCGCGTGCAGGACGATGCCGTATTCGTATTCGACGAGCCCACGATTGGCCTGCATCCGCTCGATGTTCAGGTGTTGCTGAGCGTGTTCGACGGCCTCGTTGCCAAGGGCGCCACAGTTATCGTTATCGAACACGACCTCGATCTTATCCGTAGCGCCGATTATGTGATCGACATGGGCCCGGGCGGTGGCGATGCGGGCGGGCAAATCGTCTGCACCGGCACGCCGGGCGACATCGCAGCCTGCTCCGCAAGTATCACCGGCCGCTACCTATAACCGAATGTGACAAAGGGGCTGTCCCTTTGTCACATTCCGGCAAAGACTGTCGGCATCACGGTTTTCTGTTTCGGTTAATTCTGGTTAAAAGCAGTTAATCTCAGTTAAAAGCAGTTAATTCTGGTTAAAAACAGTTAATCACAGTTAAAAGCGAGCGCGTTGTCGGCACGGCGCTTGAATAGCTTGTGTCTGAGGGCCAAAATGGCCTCAGCCCATTCGCGGAATTTGCACGCCCTATAGTGAGTGGGCTCTCGTTTGAGCCGATGCTGCCAGGAGGCGGCCGATAGGGGCAATTATGGACAATCGAATCTTTGGGTATGCGCGTGTCTCATCTGCGGATCAGAACTTGGACCGCCAGTTAGACGCATTGGGAAGGTTTCCCGTTCAACGGGACCAGATTTACGCTGACAAGGCAAGCGGTAAGGACTTTAAGCGTCCTCAGTACCAGCGGCTTCTTCGCAGGTTGCGCGAGGGCGACGTTCTCGTGATCAAAAGTATCGATCGTTTGGGTCGTAATTATCGTGAAGTCCTCGATGAATGGCGACGCATCACGGTGGATAGGCATGCTGCCATCGTGGTGCTTGATATGCCTCTGCTCGATACACGCGAGCAACTCGACGGCATCACGGGAACATTCATGGCGGACCTTGTCCTCCAGATCTTGAGCTACGTGGCGCAGCTGGAGCGTGAAAACATCAAGCAGCGCCAGGCGGAGGGTATCGCATCGGCGCGTCTGCGGGGTGTGAGATTTGGAAGGCCGGCGCTCGAACGCCCGGATAGCTATAGCGATGTCATCAAATCATTCGAAGGAGGTGAGGTTACGAGGCAAGAGGCCGCAACGCTACTGAACGTCAGCACATCGACATTCGATCGTTGGAGGCGGGCGGACACGACCGGTTTTGACCGTTCGCCGTCCGTCCGTCCTCTTTAGCTAGACATTTTGACGAGGGGAGTTTATTGTACAGAGCTCACTCCTTCCCTCGATGTTTATCCAGTTCACGCCCTTGAACCAAATAGTGCCACCGCGTTGCCAATTCGTCTGCTTTTTGGCGAGGGGCTATAAGTCTTAACGTCAATCGAAGGGAAATAGTCGTGAAACGAAATACTACTAAAAAGCAGCCTATGATGGGCTTGCTTGTCCTACTTATCTGTTCTCTAGGATTCATCTCGGCCTGTTCACAGAATGATGCAAACGCTGCAAAGTCGAAATATGTCGACGATAAGGCGATGAATGTTATCGCCGCCGGGTTTGAGAGAAGGTCCGACGTCATTGAATCTAATGCAAACGATGATGATCCTCATTCAACCGAGAATATCCAGGAAGCTATTGAGGCCGAAATCAAGAACGACAAGGAACTCAAGAACGCTAGGTTTAAGGATTCCAAGATGCAACAGGACGTAATCACGTATCTGAATCTGCTTGATGACCAGCTTAAAGTGACCGAGGATTACTCGCAATCGTCTTCGGATTATTACGAAGAGTGGAATAAGGTCTACGATAAGCGGTCTGCGCAGCTCAAAAAGCTTGTTGATAATTACGGGCTGGAAGTCGGGGAGAAATACAAGGATGATTTCAACGACTTAATTAAGAATGGAAAGTCCGTAGCAGAGAAGACCCGCTACGAGGATGCCATCAACAGTTTGATTCAGGGAGCAAATTTCGAAAAATCGGATGACGGTTACGGCCTGTATACGTATACGGCGGTAGTTGAGAACACCTCTGGTATATCGTTCTCTAACGTCAGCCTGACACTTGCTCTCTATGATGCAGATGACATCAAAGCGGAGGAGACCTATGCGGACACTTCTTCGTGGGCGCCGGGTGAGAAAGTCAAGTTCGAGGCAATGTCCGATGTTGACGCTGCGCGCGTTGTCGCATCTGTTTCCAGCTACGATGTAAATAAATAAGTTTTGCACGGAAGGGGCGGGTTAATCGGCAATGAATGGTTGACCTGCCCGTTTTATGCCAATTATTGAACAACAAGTGCCGCGAACGAATGTGTATTATATCGGATTGCAAACAACTGCCCTCGTCTAAAGACATGCTGAAAACGACAATTAAGGCATGAGGTATAACCCACGGCAGTTTCTTAAATAACAGGGATTTTGAAAGGAATAGGGGATGGATGAGATAGAGGAAGGCATGGGGGCGCTGAAAGCGAAACTCGGGAGAATCCTGACAAAGCCCAAGGTATTCTTTGCGGGCCTGGCGCTTGGTGGAGTGATTGTGGCTGTACTTTTCATTACCATCTTTAATAACGGCAAAGTTGCGGGCGCGAAAGAAACGACCCCCAATACGCTTTCCCCGTCGGTCGTGTTTGAACGCATCGCTTCCCAGAACGAGATGGTTTCTGCATCGCAGAACTATGCGATTGTCGATAAGGTGACGGATACCAAGAGGTTCTTCGATTGGTTTGATATCCCGTTTACGGAAAACAGCTTTTGGTATCGCTATGTGGGAACCATTAAGGCGGGTGTGAATCTCGAGACGGCAGAGATACATACAAACAAGAAAAAGCTGACCATTGCGATGGATGAGCCTTATGTAATTTCGAACACGCCGGATATGAATAAGTCGGGTGCTCTCGAGGAACGCAACAACATCCTCAATCCCATTGAGGTCAAAGACGTCACGGCGTTTGAAGCGCAGTGCAAGGAGCGGAGTGAAAGCGAGGCCATCAAGGATGGCAAGCTGCTCGAAGAGGCTCGAGTGAACGCCGAAGCAAATATCCGTGCGATGTTCAACTCGGCATTTGGCGATGAATATACGGTTGATTTCGACTATCGGAAATAGGAGGTCACTATGGAGGATAAAGACGATCTAGCTGTTGTCGAAAGGGAGGAGCTGTCGCGACATAAGCAGAGTTTTGATATCCGTAAGGCCGCTGCCGGGTTGGTTGATGGCGCCGGAAGCGCGATGGCGGGCGCGGTTGCAACCGTACAGAAAGTTGCCGATGGCGCAATGCGTGCTGCAACTCCGATGGTCGATGACGCCTTGGCGGCTATTGCTGATGCGGCCGATGGTGCAGCAGGTGCTGCTGCGGATATTGGTGACGCCGTCAACGATTGGGCATACCAGCAACAGCTCAATAGGTACAGGCCTGTAACCAAAGAGATCTATCAGAGCCCTTCATTCCATTTGCCGAACATGATTCGAATTGTTGACGGAAATGAGCGTCGGGGCATCGATGTCTGTAGGGATGCTATTGGTTGGTTGGATACTGTTAAGGGCACGCAGATTTTCAATTTGTACCGCGAAGCAATTGGGGATAGCGAGCTGTCTTTCTACCCTAAACCATCTCTTTATTCCACATATTACATAGATGCTTTTGATCGGTCTCGCTTTGTTGATCTAGACTCCTATTTCGCAACCATGCAACAAGACAAGATGGCCGAGTTGAGACGGATTGCGTTCATGCTTGGCGCGAAGCGCTGCAAGTTGGAGGTGACGGAGTACGAGGAAACTCGGAGAGGCCACCAGGTTAAGGGGAATGCCAAAGCGGGAAAGAAAGGCTCGGCTCGAATCAACGGCTCTTTGAGCGATTTAACGAGAAATGAGAAGAAAATCCTGTTTACACAGGAATTCGAGGGAGACATGGTTCCACAGCGCCCTGAACTCCATTGGTATGCCCATGACTCTGACATTCTCTTGTTAATCGAAACGAGATGCGGTGGAGAGGATAAAAACAAGGCGAAGAGTTATCGGGTTGAATTGAAAAGCGAGACGACCATGACCATGTCCGTATCGCTTGCTATGGCTATCGATGAGGCATGCAGCAAGCTGAACATAAGGGCGAATTCGAGCCTGACAAGCCAAGCTAAGCGAGAACTTCGGCAGTCGTTTGTATTTGAAGTTGAATTCTGACGTGAATTGTCAGCAGCCAAATGCGGCAAAGGGTCTGTCCCTTTGCCGCATTTGATGTCAAAACCATTTTGTCGAGGACTAGAGAGTTTGAAAGTCTACCATTTCTACCCCGTCCCCTAATGGCAGGTTTTACATGCCGGCAAAGCCTGTTTGGCGCAGGGCTTCGTAGAGGACGATGGCGGCGCTGTTGGAGAGGTTGAGGGCGCTGATGCGGTAGTCGTCCAGGTTGACGAAGTTACCGCAGATATCCTGCTGAAGGATGGCTTCGTGGCTGTCCTCGGTATGCCCCAGCGATTCCTCGTGGGCTTCCCAAGCCTCGGCGTTATCGAGTGAGTCACAATCGCGCAGCATCGGGATGCGTTCGCAGCGCTCGGACGCCGCGGCAAGCAGTGGCTCGGGAATGCCCGAGCTCTCGCTGCCAAAGACCAAATAGTCACCGTCGCGGTAGGTGCTTTGCGCATAGGTGCGGCGTGCTTTTTTGGTCAGCAGATGCAGGCGACCATCGGCAGGGGAGAGGTCGTTGCGCGCAAGAAAATCCTCCCAGCCGGCATAGGTCGTCACGTCCAAGTTTTGCCAGTAGCCCAGACCGGCGCGACGTACCGTCTTGTCATCGAGTGAAAAGCCCAGTGGCTCCACCAGATGCAGATGGGCGCCGGTGACCACGCAGGTACGGCCGATATTGCCCGTATTGGCCGGAATCTCGGGCGCATACAGCACGATATTGAACATGAATCTCCTTGGCTCAGAACGAAAAACCACCACGAAGGGCACCTTCGTGGTGGTTTGGCGGTTACGTAGGCAGAAAAATGCCCGCTTGGATAAACCTAGGCGCGGTGCCAGTCGGTCAGACAGGCATCGAGGGCAGCGATGAGCGCATCCTTGTCCATGTGACGGCCGATGATGCACAGGCTCGTCATGCGGTCGCCCGTCTCGTCGTCCCAAATCTGCATGATCTCGGGGTTCTCGTCGATGATCTTCTGCTTCTCGCCCTCGGGCGCGGAGTCAACGAACAGACCGTTCTCCATCAGGCGCATCTGGTGGCCGGCCTGCTCAAACATGTAGCACATGTCCGGATCGCCGGTCTGCCACAGCGGACCCTTGACACGGATGACCTCGTCGGGCCACTCCTGCTCAACAAAATCGGTGAACTTTTTCAGGTCAAAAGGCTTGCGGCGCGAGTACACAAAGGTCTCGATGTCATACTCGAGCACCTCGGGGTCGTCGTGCTCCTCGGGATGCTCCATGGCCTCGATCCAGGCGGCGGAGTTGTAGGCGCGCATAAAGTCGAAGCGGCCGGTATCGAGCAGCTCCTCCATGGGAACCTCGCCGTTTTGGGCCTCGACAATCACGGCGTCCTTCTGCAGGCTGCGCACGATGGCCTTGAGCTCGGCGATTTGTTCAGGCGTGACGGTATCGGTCTTGTTGAGGATCAGCGTGGAGCAGAACTCGATCTGCTGGATGAGCAGGCTTTCGATGTCGTCCTCGTCGATATCATCGGCCAGCAGGTCGCGACCGCCGTTGAACTCGTCGTACATGCGGGCGCAATCGACCACGGCCACGATGTTGTCGAGCGCGAGCTTGGGCTCGCCGCCCACCTTGGCCTCGTCACAGAAGCTCGAGATGGTATAGGCGATGGGGATAGGCTCACAAATACCCGAGGCCTCGATGATGATGTAGTCGAACTTGCCCGAATCGGCGATGCCCTGCAGCTGGTTGGCCAGGTCATCCGAAAGCGTACAGCAGATGCAGCCGTTGGTGAGCGGGATGAGGTCGTCGGTCTCGGAAAGGCCGCCGTCGGCGATAAGGCTGGCATCGACGTTGATCTCGCCGATATCGTTAACGATCACGGCGGCGCGGATACCGCCGTCGTTAGCGAGGATGTGGTTGAGCAGCGTGGTCTTGCCGGCACCGAGGTATCCGGTAAGCATGATGATTTTCACGGGTTTGTTGGGCATGTGCCCTCCTTTGTTAGACATGGCTTACAGTAGAATCATATGCCAAACGCCTGCTCTTATACCCACGCGCCGGCAAATAACACAGGCTACTCCCAGGCTCCCCATACATCGGGGCAATAACCGACGGTGGCCTTTTTGCCGTTACGCACGATGGGCTCGGCTAGAACCTGCTGGTTCTCGAGCAGCTTGTCGAAACGCTGGCTAGGGGTGAGGTGCTGGATGAGCGCGAGCGTCTCCTCGTCCTTGGCCTTGGGGTTAAGCAGCTTGTCGATGCCGCCGACCGCCTGCACCACGCTCGTGAGCTCGCCCTTGCTCATCTCCTTTTCCTTAAGGTCAATAAACTGCACCTTAATGCGGCGCTCCTTAAAATAGCGCTGGGCCTTCTTGGTATCGAAGGACTTTTTGGTGCCGAAGATTTGCACGTTCATAGTATGTTCCACCGTTCTAACGAGCGTCGAAGTGACCACCGTTGGACTTATCGAATGAAGTTGGTCGTTGCGCGATCTGCCTCGGGCGCGTTGATGCCGGCGGCCTGTCCCGCCTCGATGCAGCGCAGGAGCCAGGCCATGTTTTTGCCGATGTTTCGCATAGTGGCAAGGCCCTCGGCATCCCCATCGGCGTCGCCGGGTACGCGGCCAAACACGTTGTTCCAGTAGGTGGAAGCAACCACGGGCATTTGCTTAATGGTGAAGTACTTGTTGAGCACATCGAACGTGGTCGACGTGCCGCCGCGACGGGCGACGGCGACCGCGGCGCCGGGCTTGTGCTCAAAGGCATGCCCGCCTGCATAGAAGGCGCGATCGAGGGCCGAAAGGATGCGTCCGCTGGGGTGCGCATAGTAGACGGGTGAGCCAAAGACAAAGCCATCTGCCCGCTCGGCGGCAGCGATGAGCTCGTTCACCACGTCGTCGTCAAAGGTGCAGCGACCGCCAAGCTTGCCGCACTGGCCGCAACCGATGCAATCGCGAATAGGTTTGGCGCCCAGTTGAAACACCTCGGTATCAATGCCTTCTGCATTAAGTTGCTCGGCAACCTCGGCGAGTGCGCGGGCGGTGTTGCCGTTTGCCTTGGGGCTGCCGTTGACCAAAAGAACCTTCATCACAAACTCCCTCTGCTGTCGGTGACTGCTGCGGAGGATTATCGCACGAGAGGGTAGATGGCGTGGGGCGCGATGTGAAACGGCTTGTGTTTCACATCGCGCCCCACAACGTTAGTCCAGCTTGGTGCCCGGTACTTGCGGTGCCTCTTTAAGCAACGCTTTGAGCTCGTTCAAAATGGAAACGGGCTGTCGATCGACAGCGTCCAGATGGAGCGTGGCCACGCGAATGGGTGGCTGATATTCAAGCGAGCCGATGAGCACGGGAGAACCCAGGAACCGTTCGATTTCCTCTGCGATCGCGTCGGTCTTATCAGGATCAAAGTCGTCGAAAAGCGCCACGAATGTCGGCCCCGTCGAGCGGAACAAGCGACCCTTGCCGCGCGAGCATTCCATGAGGCAGGCGGCGCTTTCTGCCAAAACGCGGTCGCCCGCATCAAAGCCAAAGCGGGCATTGACCTCGGCGATATCGTCGATTTTAATGGCGATCAAACCAGCCTTGCGCGCCACGCGACGCATTTCACCAATGGCGTTGACCAGGGCGTGAATATCGCCCAGGCCGGTCACGGAATCAGTCGTATCTGCCAAGCTTCGGTTGATGATAATGCCCACATACATGCTGGGCTCGGTATCGGTGCCGTCCAAGCGGTAGCCTGTGCAGTCGCAAAGCGCGTACGCTCCGGTGGCATCCATTACACGATACTGCATGTAGTGGAAGTGCCACGTGCCGTTTATCACCATGTCGAGCTCGG
>OLRV01003878.1_pt1 | contig 10039 bp, 13 predicted proteins | sample 1672421 | NCBI WGS metagenome assembly OLRV01 (sample SAMEA3136684, study PRJEB25190) | human gut metagenome | biome: human gut; feature: human-associated habitat; material: faeces | place: Austria | collected 2013
TCTACAACAGTTGATAACTGGGATTCATATGATACGGTATACATTGGTGCTTGAGTTATAATTGGGACAAGTTAGAAGAAACCCAGTAAAATCAAGGGGTTGGAACTAATTTAGTCCTTATTTTTATACCTTTAAATCGGTACAGGATAGGGCAGCGCTGACATATCAATCCGAAATATGACCATTACATAGAGCAGTTCAGATTCATGGGCTGAGTGTGCTTTGTGTACCCAAGAGAGGTGAAAATTGAATAGTAATAATTTTAGGTAGGACTAAATTAGCTTTGCACTGAAAAGTGTATCCGGCTGTTTGTCCTGCCTTTTTTATTGGAAATGAGCAGGAGATGGCAGAAAAGAAGCTGATTTGGTCTGAATGTAAGTCATCTCGCAAAAAGAGAGGTGGCTGTATATGGAAGTATTGTCTTATGAAAGCAAGAGCAGAGTGTGATCGAATATAAATCGCTGGCAGATATTTCAGAGACAAGGAAAATAGGATAGAAACACAAACCGAAAGGTACGGGTAGCTGTATGAACAAAATTAGTAAGATTTGGAGGAACAGAAAAATGAATAACAAGTTAGAAGTAATAGGAATTGATCACGGCTGGTCAATGATGAAAACCGTAACTCAGGTATTTGTCACAGGGGTAAAGGAGATTACAACTACTCCGGCACTTTTTGGAGATGTTCTTGAGTACGACGGTAAGTATTACAAGATTGGAACAGTAAGGCAGGAAGTGAAAGATACAAAGGTTGAAGATGACAGCTTTTATCTTTTGACACTGGCAGCAGTCGCAAAGGAATTGAAGAAAAGAGGATTGTCAGATGCAAAGGTATTTCTTGCAGTAGGACTTCCACTTACCCGATTTGGAGCAGAGAGAAATAACTTTATTAAATACCTGACCAAGAATAAGCGTGTTGATTTCAGATATGAAAATGAAGCATACCATATTGAGATTGACGATGTGGCGGTATTCCCACAGTGCTATGCGGCAGTGGTTGACAAGATACCGACTATGGCAAAGAAAACGCTGGTTGTTGATATCGGTAGCTGGACAATAGATATTATGCCCGTGATTAACAAGTCACCGGACGAATCAAAGTGTGTTACCGTGCCGAGAGGACTTATTACCTGTATGCGTTCTATCAATGAGCAGTGTGTAAGACAGCTCAACGGGGAAGTTGATGAAACAGAAATCCAGAATATTATGCGATATGGCAGGTCTGATATAGATGATGAATACCTTGCGATTATCAAGGCTGAGATAGAGGACTTTGTTGAAAAGGTATATAACTCAATCCGTGAGTTTAGTTATAACCTTAAAACTACACCGATTGTATTTGTAGGTGGCGGGGCAGTGGTAATGAAGAATTTCAGCAATCACGAAGCAAAGAATATCTCTTATATCCTTGATGTAAAGGCAAATGCCAGAGGATATGAACAGCTTGCCATTATGGGACTGAAAACTGCTAAGAGACTTGCATAGGGGGTAGTCATATGGCACGAAGGCATATTATGGAGAGCACATTCCGACTGAATCTGCTCAATCCTCAACACGCTAAAATCAATGAGGTCATAAAGGGGCTTAATCCAAAGATATATAAGTCAAAGAATCAGTTCCTGATTGAAGCCTGTGAGTTTTATATTGACCACTATGGAGAGGATGATATTCCCTCCAAAGAGGAAAAGAGATATGAACAGTTTGTAACGAGGGACGAGATAGAAAAGATAAAAAAGGAAATTGAGTATTCTGCAATGAGTGAGGCAAGAAAAGAGGTCATTTCTTTACTTGGGGGAGCTTTGGCGGGAGTGAAGAACAGCCAGCCGGTAGTGATTGCAAACCCACAGGAAGATATGGAAGAACAGCCGGAAGAAGATGTTATGAATGATTCAGATGTTGCAGGATTGGCAATGGGATGGATGTTGAAAGGAGATTGATTATTATGAGAAGAATTGCAGGAGCCGTAGGAACCGCTGTTTTACAGATACTCAAGTGGATGCTGAAAATTGTTCTTGGAGCATTAAAGCTGTTCTTGGGACTTGTCAGGTTAGTTCTTCTTCTATTCTGTCTGATAGCAAGAGTATTTCTTTCATTCGTAAGAATGGGAACATTTTGAGGGGAGGTGAGACTATGGAGGTAAAAGGCTTCTTTCCTGCTTACAGGAAAAACAGAAGACTTGTGAAGTATTTCTTTAAATTTAAGAAATTGTTATAATCAAGGAGGTTAAAATGCACAGAATACGGGATTGTCCGGAATGAGCTGACGGGTATATCAAAGAGAAAATAAAAACGATCAACCTTGCGGGGGAATGTAAGCCAATGACTTATGTTCCCCCGCTTTTTTTGTTTGGAGGATAAGCAGATATGATGAATTATGAGATTTTTAAGGAAGTAGTAAAAGAAAAGTTTATGGACTATATGCCCGACAGTTTTAAAGGTATGGAGCTTATAGTTAGACCTGCGGAAAAGGTAAATATGACATATGATGCTATCAATATTAGAGGGGAAGATACTACTATTTCTCCTACTATTTATATCAACGATATGTATGAGAAATATCAGAGCTGTGGTGATCTGGAGGAAACACTGATGGCGGCATGTGACCTTATGGCAATGGAGTTTGCAAAGACACCGCAAGTTGTTGATGTTGACAGCTTATACAAAGATGCAGATGAAAAGGTAGTATTCCAGCTTATCAATACGGAACAGAACAAGTCATTTCTGGAGCAGGTGCCACATAGAGAATTTCAGGATCTTTCCATTATCTATAAACTTGTGGTAAATGCGGATACTGAAAGTATTCAGAGTATAAAGGTTACGAACAGCCTTGCGGAAAGACTTGGAATGAATGAGGAGCAGCTTTTTAAATATGCGGCTGAGAACACAAGAAGAATCTTACCGCCAAGAATAAGAAATATGAATGATGTTATGAAAGAGATGTTTTTAAGTGACGGGATGCCGGAGGAGATAGCAGAGATGATGATCAGGGAAGTTCCACCGGAGCAGACTCTGTGGATAATCTCCAATAACAGGGGAATTGACGGTGCAGTATCAATGCTTTATGAGAATGAGCTTCACGAACTGGCAGAAAACCTTGAAAGTGATCTGTATATCCTGCCTTCAAGTGTGCACGAAGTTCTTGCGGTGTCTACTGAGCTGACCGAACCGGAGGAGCTTGCACAGATGGTGGCAGAGGTGAATATGCAGAAGGTGGCATTGGAAGAACGACTTTCCAATCAGGTGTATCACTATGATAAAGATTTAAGGAAACTCACACTTGCAACGGATACACCGAACAAGAGACTGGACGGTATCGTGGCAGAGCCGCAGCTTGTATATGACGCAAAGGAAAAGGCGAGATAGGAGGCAGTTATGGAGCAGGAACTTACCGTAGAAGAACTGATTGCTCTTGTAAACAGCCAGAAAGGTGACTTTATTATCCGTATTGAGTTTGGAGAGGAGGCGGATTCCTGTGACAGAGAAGAACGACTTCAAACTTGATGTTGTATCCATAAGGCTTGTAAAGGAGGCTCCGATTTATTCGGAGCAGTCCTTTAACAAGCCGGAAGAAGTAGCTGCCGTAATGGGAGAATGTATGTGCCAGTTCGACAGGGAAGTGGTGTGTGTTGTAAATCTCAGCTCCGACCTAAAGCCTATTAATGTGCATTTTGCAAGTGTGGGTTCGTTGAATGAAGCAATGGCACACCCAAGAGAATTATTTAAGTCAAGTATTTTAAGTAATGCTGCCAGTATGATGTTGATCCACTGCCACCCGTCGGGAAATATATTTCCCAGCAAGGCAGACACGATGATGACGGACCGTATGAATAAGCTGTGTGAGCTTATTGGAATCCCTCTTTTGGATCATATCATCGTGGGAGGGGATAACCGTGCCTTCTTCAGTTTCAAGGAAAAGGGAATGATTGATAATCCAAGAATTACACTCAGTACGGATTACAGGAACCTTGATATTAAGTCACCGCTTGTGGCAGAGCAGGGAAAGGCAAGGTGAGAGTATGGAAGGAAGATTTACAGAGGAGGAACTTGCCATAGCAAAGAGCGTAGATCTTTGTGCCGTTGCAGAAAGTCTCGGTTATACCGTAAAGAGGATTGGAAAATATCACACCTTAAAGGAAATGGACTCAATCCGTATCTATGACAGAAGCCACTGGTACAGATGGTCAAGGCAGTTTGATAAGGGAAATAATGGCGGCTCACAGATAGATTTCCTCCGTGTATTTGGCGGAATGAGTGTAAAAGAGGCTGTATTCTGGCTCTTGGATTTTGCCGGATACCGGAGAATTGAAAGCACGGGAAAGCAGCCGCTTGTTCATCAGGTCACAAAGAAACAGCCACAGGAAAGAAAGCCTTTTGTGCTTCCGCAGCCAGCAGGGGATAATTCCTACCTGATATCCTATCTTAACAATGAGCGTGGAATCAGTAAGGCAGTGATAGAACTGTTTTTAAAGGAAAATCTCATATATGAGAGCAGGCATTATCACAATATTGTCTTTAAAGGAAATGACAAGAATGGAGTAACCAGATTTGCAAGTATGCGTGGTGTATTTGATAAACAGGGAAAACCATTCAAGTGTGATGTGGAGGGGAATGATAAGAACTATGGATTTAATGTGGTGAATGTAAACAGTACAGAGCTTGTTGTATTCGAGGCAGCAATCGACCTTATGAGCTATGTGGATATATTTGCCGACCATGAATCAAATAAGCTGGCTCTTGGAATGCTTGCAGATGCCCCGCTTGCAACTTTTCTCAGGGAACACCCACAGATTTCTTTTATCCGTTTCTGCCTTGATGGGGATTCACCGGGCAGGAAAGCAGCCGCAGAACTTATGGGAAAATACTATGGACTGGGCTATGAGGTTGAGGACTGTCCGCCACCAGCAGGCTATAAGGATTACAATGAATGGCTTGTTGCAACAAAACTTAATCTTGCAGATCAGAAAAAGGAGCAGATGACCATAGCCGGACAGTGCCATTAAAAAGTGGTGGTAAAAAGCAGTGGTTTTTACGGAAGATGGTGGAACAAAGCGGTGGTTTTATTCAAAAGTGGTGGAACAAAGTGCCACCACTCTATATTTGGCAGGGGTATTAGGGGAATGTTCCCCTAACTAGATGGCATTAGGACAGAGATGTCTCTAATGCGTATCTAGCAGTCGCCGGGGACTTACCGGTGACTGGAGCCATAGTGAATATCTACGAAACACGGATAAGGAGGTGCAAGGTGGCAGAGAACAGGGAAATAACACTTTTTTCAGAACCAGAGGAACTGATTGCCTGGGCAGAAGTATATGATAAGCAAATCAACCCTTCGATAGAAGATGCTGCACTTCTTCTTAATTATATGGAAGGACATGATTATGCAATCGGAATGGATGCAGAGGGGAAGATGTACAGACAGGATATGGCAGAGGAAAACGGTGAGATAGAGCCATTTCCGATAGATGATGTGATTGATAAGGTGTGTGAGTGGAATTATGATCTGATACTTCACGCAGAGGCAAAGAAAGATGATCCGAAAGATTTTCAGGAATATTGCGAATTTCAGAAAAAGTATGACAGTTTAAAGGCAGATGAGAGGGTGTTAGACCGATTATTTGATAAAACCAGTCATGCAAAGGAGATTGATGCTGTTGCAACGGCACTGGTGGAAGCGTTTATCAGTAATCTGGAGGGCAAGGGTGATTTGGAAAAGGCGGCAGCCACGATAGCACAAGGAATAAAGGATTACAGTACAGATAAGAGGGGAAGGTGAGCGTATGGCAGATAAAATCCACTGTATCAGGAAAACGCTCCGTCTTATGCCGCAGGAGGCAGAAATGCTTGCAAAAAAGGCAGGGGAGAGCGGAATGTGTGAAGCAGATTATTTAAGACTGCTCATCAGCCAGAAACCGAATGATTACCCGGAAGTCAGGGAACTCTTAAAAGAGCTTATCAATGAAGTGAACCGTATTGGAATCAATATCAATCAGATCGTATTCAATAACAATGCAGGACTTTATTCCAAAGAGGATAAAACACAGCTTGTTGCCTATATGCGTAAACTGAACAAGAAAGTAAATGAGGCGGTGGTGCAGATTGGCAATCAGTAAAATCCTTAATATGAAAGATTGTGGCGGGCATTTTCACGGAAAACATTTAAAGCGGGCACTTGATTATGTGATGAACCCGGACAAAACACAGGATGGCAGACTGGTGGGTGCAATAAACTGTCAGGTCGATACCGCATTTGAGCAGATGAAGGAAACCAAGCGTAATTTTGGAAAAATTGATAAGCGTCAGGGGTATCATATCATACTTTCCTTTAAGGAAAATGAGGTAAATCCGGATACGGCATTTGAAATTACACAGAAATTTGTGGAGGAATATCTTGGTAAGTCATACGAAGCGGTGTTTGTGGTACACGATAATACAGCCCATGTTCATTCCCATATCGTATTTAACAGCGTGAGTTTTGTGGACGGTAAAAAGTACCGTTACGAAAAAGGGGACTGGGCAAAGTATATCCAGCCTATCACGAACAGGCTGTGTCAGGAATATGGACTCTCCATTATTGATGTGGATGATGAGAAAAAGGAGAGGCAGCACGAAAGCTATAAGGAATGGAGTGAGTACAGGGAGGGTAATTTTGTATGGTCCGATATGATAAAAAGAGACTTGGATGCCTGTATTTTGCAGGCGAAGGACTATGAGGAATTTCTCGAACTGCTGTCTGAAAATGGATATCAGATAAAGCAGGGAAAACATCTGGCAATCAAGCCACAGGGTATGACAAGGTTCAGAAGGTGCAAATCTCTTGGGGATATGTATTGTGAGGAAGCAATCCGGGACAGGATTGTAAAAGAGGATATTGCGTTTTATAAGAGTAAACAGGATATACCGAAAGTTTCCATTGTAAAGTGCAGAGTTAAAAGATACCGCAGGGCAGGCTTGTCAGGACTTCAGAAAAAGCATTATGCGAAGCTGTACCGGGTGGGAAAACTCAAAAAAAGACCATACAGTCAGGTATGGAAGTACAGGGAGGATATCCGTAAAATGCACAAGCTGCAGGAACAGTATTTGTTCCTTGCAAGGCATAATATCCATTCAGCAGAAGAACTTGTGGGGACGATAGCTTCTCTTACGGATAAGAAAAAAGAGACTTCGGCAGAAAAGAGCCGGATTTATAAAGCAAGGGAAAGGAGCATGGAACTTTTTACTGCGGCTGATGAGATGGAAAACTTAAAGCCAGCAGAGCAGTCATACAGGCTTGGAGATATCTTCTTTGAAGATGAGCATAGGAAGTGGGTGGCACTGGAGCAGGAATTACAGGCACAGGGATATTCGCTTGAGGAAGTGCAGGCTTTAAGAAGACATTACAAAGAGGAGTATTCAGAAGTGTGTGCGAGAGAAAAGGTTGTATGCAGGGAACTGAATACGGGTAAGGCAATATTAAACAGCATGATTCCGGACAGTATTTCAGATGGAAGAAAGACCGAATACAACAGAGAGATTATAAGAGACAGAAAAGAGCAGCCAGTAAGATAGGCTGTTTTTTTACGCAGTTAGGAGGAGCATATGGAACAAAATCTGAATGACAAGCCGTTAAGCAATATGCAGATTGCCAGATATATTGAGTCATTGAGAAAAGAAATGAATTTCGATGATGAGGTGTACGGGCTTGTAAAAAGTGATCTTGAGGATGGACTTACGCAGGAGCAGACGGAAAAGTATTTGGATAAGAATTTTAACATCGGACAGATGAGAGTGTTATCGGAAGGTCTGCATAAGGGGATTCCGGAGGAACTTTTTAATATCCTTCACAATAATAAGCTCTCCGGCAATCAGATGAAGGTATCACTGGAATTTTATGAAAAGGGAGTTCCGGTTGAAACCATACAGGAAGCTGTGGCAAGGGGAGAGAAGCCCGTTGTGATGAGAAGATTATATGAAGAAGTTCTGGCACAGCTTTCAAAGGCTGCGGAGCAGTATACGCAGGACTCAGAGTATGTGAAAGAACTGATTGCACAGATGGAAATGGTAGTGGAGAAAATCAACTATCAGGAGGAAAGATACGATGCCCTTAATAAAAAATTATCCGATGTTGAAGTATTAAAGGAAGATAAGGAAGTCACGGAAAGGCTTGTAAAGGAAAATGAGGACAAGGATGGAATTATCAGCCATCAGCAGGATGAACTTAATAAGGCAAGCAGCACGATTGCAAGATTAAGAGATAGCATTGAGCATAAGGACAAGGAGATGGAGCGTATGAGAGACAGGATAGAATCTCTTGAGGATAAGATTATGAGTGCGGCATCTGATGATCAGAAGGTTGCGGAAAAAGAGGAAAAGGCTGGACCGTCAGAGGTTTTGGCAGCTACTGATAATAAGGAAACAGTGAAAACACTTGCAGATTCACAGGCAGTGCCACCTATGTACAATGGAATACCCGTGTATTATCAGATACCTGTTACGGACTCTGCCGGGCGTGTAATCCAGCATCTTCCAGTTGAGCGTACAGAAAGAAAATCAAATGGTGGTATTGCGGCACTTTTTGCCAGACTTTCATTTAAAAAGAAGTCAAGAGCCGACATTGTAAAGCTGGTTGCAAGCGGTGATCTTGTGCCTGCACAGCTTGTCCAGATAAAAAGTGCCATAGAAAAGGGACTGACAGAAGGGCAGCTTGTGGAACTTATCAATAATAATGTCTCAGCAGAAAAGATGAAAGAGATTATTGAGATTGCCGTGCTTGAAAACAGTATGGCAGGTTAGGAGGTACTTATGAATTTTGCAGTAGTCAATGAGGCGGTAACAGGGATGAACGGTGTAGAACACGAGTTCACGGAAGAAGAAAAAAACTTTGTGGTGCAGTTTGCTTTCCGAAGCGGCAGTAAGGAAGATACGATTTCCCTGATCGAAGCTCTGGCACATTCCACGGATAAGGTACAGTCCGAGGAGATTATGGTCACATACAGGTCAAAGTACGATATAAAGCCTGCGTGGGTGGAACAGGTCGAAAACCTGCTTGTGGCACTTGAGATGTACCGGATAGAGGAGGAAAAAGCAATCAGTCATCTGTCTGATATTTTAACAGCATATGGTATTGATGTTTCAGCAGAGGAAATCCGCAGTACAAAGGCGGAAGAAATAAGGACAACAATAAGAGAGAAAGCGGAGGTGCGATAATGGCAGAGGAAATTCAGGAAGCGGTACAGATTATCCGTGTCGCATATGACGGGATAGAGATTGCTATGAAAGTAGGCAGTGGCGGTATTGCCGCCATGCAGAAGGCAATCGACTTTTTAAAGGGGATGCTTGATTATGAAAAGTCGTTGGGAAAAACATCTATGAGAAAGCTGCTCTTAAAGGGCGGGGATTTGCAGGTATTGCAGCCGGGAACGGTTGTGGATGCAGTTGCCAAATACCGACTGACGGAAAATCTGACAATCACTGCCAACGTGCGGATCAAGGTATCCTGTTCCGCCACCAGTGCGGTGCACAAATCCGGCACGAGCGATCCGGCGGTCATCCGATGCACCGGTGTGCTGGAGGCCTTCCAGGGATTGACTGTAGATGGAAAAACGCTGACCAATGGCAAAGAATATACGGCAGAGTCCGGTTCCACAATTCTGACCTTCACGGCAGATTACCTGAATACGTTGACCGTCGGTACCCACACGGTTGTACTGACCTATGATGCAGGGGAGGCAAGGGCAAGACTGCTGATTACAGAGGATGGCAATTCCGGTGCGGGAGATAACTCCCATACGGGAAATTCCGGATCCGGCAGTTCCAAAGGTGATCCATCCGGCACGGCAAAGACACCGGATACCGGAGATCACAGTCCGGTGCTGTGGTGGATGCTTCTTCTGATCCTCTCAGCAGGCAGTGTGATCGCGCTTGTTATCTTTGGACGACGCAGGAACAGGAAAAGAAGATAACAGATATGAATAGATTGCGGGATTCGAAAAAAGAATTGTCGGAATCGGCAGGAAAAGAATCCCGCGTGAGAAGGGGTATATGATTATAGAAGAGAAAGCAGCG